>Ga0209367_1012900_pt1 | contig 10844 bp, 6 predicted proteins | sample WorMetLIZISLAND2_FD_187412 | JGI IMG/M metagenome (GOLD analysis project Ga0209367, IMG submission 187412) | Marine gutless worms symbiont microbial communities from Max Planck institute for Marine Microbiology, Germany - Olavius geniculatus... ... | reverse complement strand
AGTAATAATTTTTAGAATAAATCGTTTGATATGGGCAGAATAACAAAGGATGATCGCTGTTTGATCATGGGCTTACGAACTGAGAACTGTTTTGCTAGGTAATGTGGTCACACAATAAAGGTGCGGTAGGCGGAAGAACTTCACGTTTACGCGCCATAAATTTCTGCTTGTAATAGTGAAGAAATGGTTAAAATCGGTGCTGAATTACCAAAGTTATCCCAAAAATAAAACTGGGTATCCGTTTTTTGGAACACCCTGTAGGCTGTATGCACCACCAAGGTGATAGGGCCAGTCGCAGACACAGAGGTATATACGCGTTAAGATAGGATGAGAGATGGCAACGTCCAGCGCTGAAGGCGTGAGTAGGCTATATCCTTAGGGATTAGAATCCCAGGATCCTGGGCGGCTGTTTTCGCTAATCCCGAATGTTTTTCCTGGATCATAATTTGTGTACGGCGTTCATTGGACGTCAAACCAGGACAAGAAATCTGAGCTAATGCTCATGAGACGCGCGATAGCATTTAGCAGTTTTGGTTCGCAGGTTGTCTTTTCTATTTCCATCCATTTCGTCGCAATTCACTTTTTTTGCAGCTGAAAATCGCAAAGAAATCACCAAAAACCCCTATTTTGGGGATTTAAGGTCACTCAAGGTCACTAAAAAGCATGTCGATCATAGTGCTTGTTATGATTGATAAGCAGCATGTCCCTGTGCCTATCTGCAACCGTTTTCACGCTAGACAAGCCAATAATGGAAATATAACCACTTTTTAGGAGGTATCCCTATTTGACACCCTCGTGCATAAGTTTCGTTGAACGTATAGGGGGTCGGGATTTGGACTGCTAAAATCTACATTCAGTGCTGAAAATTTCATACGCAGGCTGTTATGTTCTTTCTCCAGCCATTTCGTCGCAATTCACTCTTTTGCAGCTGAAAATCGCAAAAAAATCACTAAAACTCTTTGTTTTCGAGGTTCAAGGTCATTTAAAGTCATTGGTGTTGACGCCGCTATAAATATCTCGTCACCAGTGCCTGTTATACTAAGCAGCATGTATGTGCCTATCTGCAACTATTTTTACGCTAGACAAACCAATAGCGGTAAAATGACGCCTTTAGGGGAGAGGATTCCCCTCTTTCACGTTTGCGGTGACCCCCTCACCCAGCGGCATGAATTTTTGTCACGAAATACTAGAGACTCTATATGCTATCAATCATATATTGAAAACCGGAAGTCTATCTTATCTGGGCTTGAATCGGTACCGGGAATGGCGAGTTTAAAAATTTAACGTTTAGGTTTTTTTTGTGTTTTGTGTTTAGGTTAAACCTCATGTTCCATTATTATGTGTAGGCTACGCGTAATTTTGCCTGGAAAAGCCGTCCCCGAAATGACCTACATTGTGTCGGATGGGACGTTAACCCTACTCGCTCACTCACTCACTGAGCCTATGTGCAACAATTTTCACGCCAGACAAGCCAACAGCGATAAAATAACGTTTTATGGGGTGCTCTTCTCCTCGTTCGTGATGCTTGGATCCCCTTTACTCAGCGGCATGAAATTTTGTCTCAAAATACTGGAGACTCTAAGCTATCATACGGTGAAAATTCAAGGTCTTTATCTTACCTAGGCTTGGATTGGTAGGCCTACCGAAACATGACAGACGGACAGACAGACAGACAGACATAATTACCATAGCAATATGTTCTATAGTGTATAAACACGTTGCAAGCTAAAATCACCAAATCTTCACTGTCGGATGCCTGGAGGACTCTATATTTCAAGAACCGTAAAGTTTTTCCATAAATTCGAACGGCATCACCCCGAGCGAGGGCGCTAAATGTGAGGAATAGGGAAAATTTGAGATTTTAGCCAATAAGCCGCTGTAGGCCTATCTCAAAGACGATGCGAGATAGGGCCAATATATGTTACTATTAACCACTAACAGAAAATTGTACACGCGCTTTCGACTGGCATCAAAAGCATTAATCTTGATTGACCTTGAACGCCAATATAGTGGATTCATTGCATTTTCGTGCGATTTTGGCTCGCGGCACAAATTTTAACATCGAATTGTGCTGAATAGAGATAAAGCAGGATAACCTGCATATAAAACTTTCAGGATTAAGCGTAGTTTTAAATATAGTTTAAATCTTGGCCCCCTACCTTCAAAAAAATCGTCTGTGCGAAGGCGTCAAACTTAGCTTAGGTATTTTTTTAAAATGCGTTTTTTCGGCCGCTCAAACGTAAGTTGAGAGACCTCGGTTTCGCCCTTTAGCGTCTGTAGATGCAGCAGTGCAGCATTATAGTCTTTATTATTCTCATCATGCCAAATGTCACTGGCTAGAATGGTTGACGACCGTACTGGTTGTCATTGACTTTCAAGGTCATCCAAGGTCGATTTTCATTTCATCTGGAAATTAAGGCGTGTACGTGTAGGGATTGCAATCCCGGGATCACGAATCCGGGGATTTCGTTTACAGAAAATCGTTAAAATCGTACTTTTTAGCCTCAAATGATAAAAATAACACTTCTAAAAGTTAATGAATAAAATATTTTATTCGCGCTAAAGTCCTACCTTTACGTAAGTAGTACGGTCGGCTAATGTGGAAAAAAAACTGCGGCCATTGCGTTGTTTATAAAGCGCAGTGGATATGATTCAACGTATGACCCTGAGAAGTTTGTATGTAAACAAACAAATTTGCGAGATGATAGTACTTTGTTATATCGGTTAATATTAATAGTGACATTACGTAACAAGTTGTGGTATTGTGGTTATTTTGTGTAAATTATCGTCAGTGACGCAGACATGACGCAATTGCTGAGGCAGTTACTGAGACAACTCCGACATTTGCACAAACAGGTTTGGACAAATGGCATTGTGCGTGCACCTTGTTAGTTCACATGTACACCCCGCCCGCACGCGTAGCTGATTGGCTATTAGGGTGTTTACATGATCCAGCAAACGTTCAGCATTAGCACCTGTATTTTGAATACATTTGCTGGAAGTTTGCTGGATCGTTTAAACACCCCATATGAGTTGTCACATGTTATGGATGCCATCTTGTATGTGACACTGGTTGATTTCGGCTGGCCGGCAAGTGTTAGGTTCACTGTATTGTTTAGGGTTAGGTTTGGGGTTAGGTTTAGTGTTAGGGATATGGTTAGGGTTTGGGTTAGGGTTAAGGTCGTGTATGGGGTTTGGGATTGGTATATGTATATGGGACCTTCATGAATGTGAGTAGTGGGCGCATGCGTGCAATGCATGCACTCTTAATTTTTTGTTATAGGGTGGTAAGATGCCAATGTGTTCTTATATACTACATCGGTATCATGCCCATCAGTTGCTTAAACAATTACTGCACATTGTACCAGTATAGTAATATCTGTAGTGGCTGTGTCGTTGCAGGGCCGTGGAACACCTATGTATAACTACATACTAGAGCAATACCGTTCACATCAAGTCACTCGCTCCAAATACTGTAAACATCAGCACGAACTGCTACACATTGGACAGACTTATCTGTGCTTGCTACAGAGCAGTGCACGACAACAGGTTTAGTGTTCACTTATTCAACAGACCAACTAAATGCCATTGTATTCAGTCAGAAAGTGCTTGCAACTCGGTGCACTGATGGAATTCACCAATGAATAAAAGAACACACGGTTGGTCAGAGATAACATTGCCTAAATTACACGTGGGAGGCATGTTATGCAGAATCTTATTGCACTGTTCGACCAGTTTTACATAATAGCTGCAATATACATTTTTAACTTTTACCTTAGTATTTTTTACATTTTTAATTCAGTTGTTTGCTGCAATGCATAACAAAGATGTTTCATACATTCATCTTTGCAGTGGTACCATTTAGTACCAAATGACCCCAGATTCAGCCAGTTTCCCATTGACATTTTGTGCTATACAAATTCACTCAGTAACTTACTTACTGAAATCATTGGCCAGTGTTTTATTGCTATTTGTATTCTTAAAACTGATGTAAGAGTGATGTAGCCTAAGCTAAAACTGAAATGAAAGTTGTGCATTGTGGCTTTCGTTTCAATTTATTGTGTCTCATTTCCAGTTTAGTTAAGTTCTCTTCTGTCACATGATGTTGGAAAAAGTTTGCAAAGACTAATTTTTGCTGAGAAACATGTTCGATAGTAATACCAGTAATGTAATTTGTGCAGTGCAACTTTTAAGCTGAAGTCAATGGGTGGGCACTTTGCGTTGTTGCCGAAGGGGGTCTTACCTCTCTAGATTTTGGGCTGTCAAAAAATTGTCAGAAAATGTTAGTTTGAAAATGCAAAGTTTGAGGCTAAAAACTCTCATTTTTGGAAAATTTAGGGGTAAAATTTACATTTGGAACATCCGTAATTTTTGCTGTCGGAAATTTGCAACTGTCAGTTTGTCGGAATTTTGTCGAAAATTTGCAGTGTCTGTTGGAAAATTTCAACTTCTTGCTCGGCGTACTTTTTCAACCATGATTCCGCAGTGGGTGGCCAATCCCCAATGAACTTTATTCTCCTTTCCCTTTTCATTTCTTCCACATCCCTTATATCTACTTTCCCTTTCCTCCCCTTTCTTCCCCCCCCCTATGCCTGCTTTTAAAGCAGGGTCTGGGGTTTGTGTTACTTCCGGAAAATTTTTTGAAGTCCTACATTACTGCAGGTGAGTTTATTGGGTATGTATCAAGTTACTAACCAGGCTCTCATAACGATGATGATGGAATAGTTTTAATCTATTAAAGATAAGCAGACTACCTCTACCTGTCACAGCATAAAGAAAATAATGAATTAACCCATTTGGGCAAAATGCCTGGAGTGGGTGGGCAATTTGTCTGAGTGGATTTGAACGTAAAGAATTGCTCTGAATTTTTGTGCAGGAGTTGGCGAGTCTGTATGGCCGGGGAGAGAGGTCATTGAAAGAATCAGCTCAGCTCGTTGGACTGAGGCTACCTGAAGAGACACAGCATTGAAACTATTCAGCTCACTGACTTTATTCAGTTCACTTTGCAGTGGGGCTGAAAAAACTTGGTTTTTTAAGAGAAATTGTTTAGGTTATTATTATGTTTTAAAGTTTCTAAAGTTTTTTTACATACAAAGGAAGAACATTTTGTACACCATTATCCCTGTCACGCCATTTTTGTTGAGAGTTTGATGTAACATCGAAACTCAAAACTCACAATTAAAATGTGCAATAAAGTACGACTTCTATTGTAAATTACATACAAAGAAAATTCTTTAAAAAACACAAAACTTGCAATTTTGTATTTTTTTCTACGTATTGAAAATGTGGGTTTTTCAAACCGGCCTTCCAGCTCTGCTTTGCACTGCTGTGACTGTTGGAAGAAAAACAGTGTTAGTGGAAAATAGAACTGTGCAAATATCGTTGATTTACTTGGAATAATAGTGCTTTGCTGTTAAAACTGAACTGTCATAGAATTTGTGAATTTTTGTGTCCATATGGACAGTTTGTTTTCTTGATTTTTTAAACTTACTTTTGTTAAAACAATGCTAGTGACAAAAGTGTAAGGCTATTGTTGTATGCTGTGACTAGATGGTGCATGCACAAAATTTCCAAAACATTTTCCTGTACAATTGCATTTGTTTTTTAATAATATATGTAAAAATGTTTAATAATACATTACTTTGCACATCGCTACAAGAAAGGATGCAACTAGGAGATATTATCTGCAGGCAGATTGACTAAGTACTCACTGAGTAACTCCTATAGGACTGAAGGGCTGAAAATTGAGGCTAAAGGATGACAGCGGGAGTTGAGTTCTTAGAAAAGGGGCTGTGAGCCTCCTTACAACAGATGGCGATTTGAGGAGTGGTTTAAGCTTCCCTTGCTGGGTTTCATTTTTACTTCCTTAAACTTATAGCCAGAGCCCCCAAAAATGGCCATAAGTTTAAACGGACAAAAAATTACTTACGTAGCAGGAGGTGAGATTGGCCCCCATTTCTGGCTCTTGGAAAGTTGCTCAAGATGCTGAATTTAGAGTTGAAAAACCCCATTTTGGGGAATTTTCGGGGCAAAATCGCCACTGCTTTTGACTCAGTTTTTACGCACGAAAGCAGCTACTGCTTTCAGCATGTCTTAGCCATCGCAATTCTGTCTGTCCGTCCTTCCGTCCGTCACACAGGTGGATCAGTCAAAAGCGGAACATGCTAGAATCACCAAAACTGGAAGACTCTAGCTTCAGGAACCGTAAAGCTTTTCCATAAATTCGAAGGGGGTCACCCCGAACAAGGGCGCCAAATGAGAGTGGGGTAGGTAAAATTTGCGATATTTGGCCAATAAGTCGTTGTATCTCAGTAACGGTGCCAGATAGGGCCTAGGTTACAATTAGTCACTAATAGGAAGTCGTACACTGGCTCTCGATTGTCACCGAATTCAATGACCTTGAATGACCTTGAACGCCAAAATAGAGGGTTTTATGGATTTTTTGGCAATTTCGGGCTGCAACACAAGTATATATCGTTCACAAGGTGCCACCACAAAACTAGTGTTATGTGATCCAGATAGAGAAATTGGTATTTGTATATTAACTTAGTGTGAACACCCCAATTTTCCACTAAACTACTGAACCGGAACTGCTATAGGCTTTTGCGTGTTTCGTGAGCATTAGCTCAAATTTCTTGTTTTATTGGTGGGGGCATCGCTTACTTGCTCTGACCCTCCCCTCCTCCGAATAAACACAAGTCTGAAGCTACAGTTTCTGATATCCGACGTCAGCACAGATGCCAGTGCGATGTTCGTAGAAACGCCGATAGCTCCGTGCATAGAAAAAGAGCAGAAACGACCATTTCCATGTCATAGCAGCCCACACCGCACTCACGTAGAACGCTCGTCCGTAGGCTGTCACTGCTGCAAATATCGCACACATACTTTTGACTACATACACAGACAAGGCGGCAGGGGTCCCAGCCCTCTCTCCACCAATGGCTGGGCACAATTTTTGGTTGAAAGTAGATATTAGGGATTTTCAAGTTTTGCATGGTCTGTCCTCATGTCTCCAGACAAGACATAAGCAGACGGCTGCACTGAATTTGGTCAGTGGATTCTCAGAGAAGTAAAAATTGTGCCCACCAGATCTCATAGTTTAAGGCTCTTGTGTACCAAATTTCCATTTTGGACCCTGGTGTGGGCTCGCAACACTTTTCCAGACCCTTAGAGGTTTTAAGGGGAGAGATGGAGGGAGGGAAGAGACGATAGGGAAGAAAATGACATTTCCGGCTAAACTGCGCCTGCACCTTCCCCTCCTTGCTAGATAAAACTGGCAGTTTTTACCGTCAGTCTTTATGCTCTTAATAGCACAAACGATGTAGGCCTAGGCCATTATAATCATGTGGTCTCGGAACACTAACCAAACATTGAATGTAGGCGTAGCCTACTTTTATCTAGTGTAGGCCTAAGCTGTTTGCACTAACTTTGATGTTGACTGATGGCCAGTGCGAGATACACGGCAAAAGCGCAGACTGCAGCCAGTTGACCGAGACACCCAACTAGCATTAGAGTTCGAAGATGCGTTGACCACGTTGACCATTGGTCAGCGGCGTATTTCACGTGACAGGCCAGAGTTACTGCCGCAAATATACCTAGAACACAATGGCAGCATAATTAATTAGAGATTTGAGAAGATAGGGAAACTTAGCAAGTGTACCTGTATATAGAAAAACGACGTATAGGCCTGCCAATTTTTACGCGCGACAGCTCTGTTAAGCGTGTCTTAGCTATCGTAGAGGCGTCTATCTGTCTGTCTGTTCGTCCGTCACACTCTGGTACTATATCAAAAAGGCGATAGTTATGATCAAGAAGTCTTCACTGTGCATGGGCTTTCCAAAGACTCTAGTTTTTTTGCGACAAAATTTTGTGCCGCTGGGAAAGGGGATTCTTCTAGAACGAGGCGTCAAAAAGAGGTGCCCCCCACGAAATCGTTATTTTATCGCTATTGACTCATCTGCTGTAAAAACTGTTGCAGAAAGACATAGACTTGCTGCCTATCATATAAGCCTAATAAGCACTGCTAACGAGCTTTCCATGTGTAGAAACATCGATGACCTTGAACGAACCCCCCAAAACGGGGTTTGGGTTTTAGCAAATTTCTAGCGATTTTAGGCTGCGGTGCACATTTCAAGAGTGAATATATTGACCAAGACAACCTGCGTATGAAATTTTCTACATTAAACGTAGATTTCAGCAGTTTAAGTTTCAACACCGTATGTTCAAGAAGTCTTCCGTAGGCCTACGGGGCACCAAATTTGGGTACGGCTTTAAAATGCGCCATTTCTGCCACTATCCACTAATTAAGCGTGAAAGTGGTTGCAAGTAGACACAGACTTGCTGCTTACCGTATTAAACACCGTGGATGATCTTTCCGCGGCCCAATCCGGGGGCACCAGCAATGATGACTGATGACCTTGAACGACCTTAAAATCCAAAAACGTGGTTTTAGTGAATTTTTCGCGATTTCAGGCTGTGACGCATAATAATCTACAGTGGATTGCAAATTGCGCCAAAATTACCGGATAGACCAGGACAAACTGCGCATGAAATTTTCAGCTTTTGAAAAGGTAGATTTTAACCGTCTGCGTTTGGACCTTCTGTGTAATTCAGCAAGTTCCTCCTTGCGCAGGCGTCAAAATGTTGGTACTCCTCAAACACTTTGTACACTGATTCAGTGGCTTCTATCCCTATACCTGATGGGCGCAGCTTGTGCCTATACTGAAAAATAGAGGAAGGGAGTTTTGTTAAGGTTGTAGATCAAAACTTTCCCCCTATTTTTCTCTGGGCAAACTACACCCAAAACTTCCTGCGCTGTTTTTTTTTATTTTCCGCTATTGTTCAGTTTACATCCTTAACAAAACTTCTTCCCTAGAAAGGGGAAGAAGCCCAAAATGGAGGGGGAATACTTGAGTCAGAAATTGGAGGGAAACCTGAGCCCAAAACTGGGGGGGGGAAGTTGCGCCCGATTTCGCTTCCAGATTTGGGGGATAGAAGCCACTGCACTGATTCTCCATATATGGCACCAACGATGCTGTCGCGCGTCACGTGAGCTTTGTTCGGTGTTGTGACCATTCATAATTTAACAGTACGACTAGGCCGGGAAGATTTCTCGCACCGTTAGACAGAAGTGATTGTAGGCTATGTATAAACACACTGTGTCACACATAGGGGCCTAAACTTAGGCCTATAATATTGTTTCGTCTTGCGAGCTAATGTTAGTGAACAATCGGGTCAAAGATTGCAGTTTCAAGTTGTTGTTTGACATCGAAAGCAAGGCAAATTTGACCTAGGCCTATAACCTACTGCAGCATTGTTATAGGCGGTGACAAAGTTTTCTTTTGTTATCATGTGGCTGCATCAGGCTGCGAGAATTGAACCAATTTGTGCAGAAGCTTGTTTATGGGTGCATTCATGGGACCGTTGGAATAGACATGAGGAATTGCGCCTGCTTTCAGCGAAAGTGAAAAAAATGACAAAAGAATTAATCATAATTCTACTGACGGAATTTGTCAGGCTGTAGGCCTATAGGCAGAAATACTGCAGATTATTTCTGCTAGATGCTATCCTCCCCAAGCGCTTCTTATCACAGTCATCTTCAAATATGCCCCTGAAATCGTGCAATTAACCCTCCACCCAGTTTCCAATAACGCAGTGGCTATTTATCCGGCAGCCGTACAATAAAATGGGCTATTTGTACGGCTGTCGTTCAATTATGCTATCTGTAGAGCGGCCGGATGCATAGTCACGTCGTTGAAGTTTGGCCACTAAATGTCACCTTCGGCCGACGAGCTAAATGATCGAGTAAGCCACAGAACTTGAAAAGCATGCATGTACGTTAGGAATAATTAAATTAACTTAATCATTGTTCAAGCTCAACTCAGCCTCCTATCCTCAGCGGGATGGGAGATGAGTAGCAGCTAACGGGCTGTGGAGTGAACAGAAGGCTAGACCGTGGTGAAACGTAGGCCTATAGGCTTACGTAATTATAGCCTACTATAGGTACCTGAAGCGAGACCCCAAGCGGCAGTGTCTGGATTGTAGTAGACGACGGCGAACACAATGGCTACAGAAAAGCCGACGAGTAGACCGATTATCGACAACATGTAGCGATATCTCATCTGACCGACTCTTGGTGGCTCCATATTTTCCGGTAAAACCAGTGTCTGGAATGGTATGAGTCAACGTTAAAACAGCAGTTCTAATTTTGCGGTCGCGCTCGTAAGCCTATATTCTTTATCTCTAAAATGTCTGCAGTGGCGTAACATGCAGGTTAAAGATTGTGTAAAGGGAAACCCGTCGCGCAACGGAGCGTCGACCCACCTGTCATATAAATTATGGGATCACGTCACAGCTAGTGTTAGGCTACCTGCAACCTGACACAGGTAAACGCGCCGCGGTTTAACCCCAACCAGAAACACTGCGGTGGGCGATTTACCTATTCCAGAGGGATGAAAGGCTGATGAGTACGTTGACCTTGATTCAGCGGTGGCTTACGTGTTTTTAGAGTCTAGGCCTAAAAGACATTTTGCAACTTTCTTACTTAAGCCACTCATTTACTTGAATGAATGAATGACTGGTTTAATGAGACGCATCAAACGTGCATCAAACACTGCTATGAGCAATACAAATTTATAACACTACAAGAATACACCGATAGAAACAAACACTCAACTACACTACACTACACTCAATTTAACATGTGCCTGTTGACAAATGTAGTAAAATAACAAGTAACACTCAGGTAATAAAACCAAACTAAGATTGCCTACACATACTAAATTAAACTAAATAAACATCTGTTTAAAAATGAAGCCTTAAAAAGATTGGAAGTACAGTGAGGT
>Ga0209367_1012899_pt1 | contig 10846 bp, 11 predicted proteins | sample WorMetLIZISLAND2_FD_187412 | JGI IMG/M metagenome (GOLD analysis project Ga0209367, IMG submission 187412) | Marine gutless worms symbiont microbial communities from Max Planck institute for Marine Microbiology, Germany - Olavius geniculatus... ... | reverse complement strand
CAAGTGTATAAACTGATGTTTTGTACATTTATATTTGCTGTTTTATTACAATAACAAAGTTTTTATCTTGATGGTCAATTATAAACCATCTGCTTTACACAGCCATGAAGACACTGAACCTTAAATACTTTGGGGGTCACGATTTTGATCTATAGGGGTCACATGACGTCATCGGTCACGTGACCATTGGACTCGGCATATGTGGTTTCCTATTGGCGGTCCATTGTAACCATGCATCTATCTTGCACGGGTACGAAGATACGGGGCTTCAAAGATTTTGGGGTCACGAGTTTGACCTTTTGGGGTCAAGTGACGTCATCGGTCACGTGACCATTGGACTCGGCATATGTGGTTTCCTATTGGTGGTCCGTTGTAACCATGCATCTATCTTGCACCGTTACGGAAATATGGGGCCAAAAGATATTGAGGTCACGACCTTGACCTTTTGGGGTCACGTAACGTCATCGATCACGTGACCATCGGACTCGGCGTGGGCAATTTCCTATTGGTGGTCAATGATGACCATGCGTCTATCTTGCACGTATACGGAGATACAGGGTTTCAAAGATTTTGGGGTCACGAGTTTGACCTTTTGGGGTCAAGTGACGTCATCGGTCACGTGACCATTGGACTCGGCATATGTGGTTTCCTATTGGTGGTCCATTGGAATCATGCATCTATCTTGCACCGTTACGGAGATATTGGGCCCAAAGATAAAGGGGTCACGAGTTTGACCTTTTGGCGTCACGTGACGTCATCGGTCACGTGACCATTGGACTCGGCGTGGGCACTTTCCTATTAGTGGTCAATGATGACCATGCGTCTATCTTGCACAGATACGGAGATACGGGGCTTCAAAGATTTTGGGGTTACGAGTTTGACCTTTTGCGGTCACGTGACGTCATCGGTCACGTGACCATTCGACTCGGCATATGCGGTTTCCTATTGGTGGTCCATTGGAACCATGCGTCTACCTTGCACCGTTACGGAGATATAAAGCCTCAAAGTTGCATTTGCCCATGTTAAAGGCCAAAAGTTCACTGCGCATGCTCCGCGTCACGTGACCTGTAGGCAGCGGGTCGAAAGTTACCACATATTTGGAATTCCCAGGTCCACATTGCCTATTCACTATACAACTTCTATGAGGCTATGATGACGATTAAGGGCCGTTTGTAGGTGAAAATTTTATACATAGGCATGTTTTTCAAGGCCAAAACGTTGACTGCGCATGCCCCGTGTCACATGACCTGTGGATAGGGGGGCCCAAAATAACCACATATTTGGAATTCCCGAGACCATATTACCTATTCACTATACAACTTTTATGGGCCTATGATGACGATTAGTGGCCGTTTATAGGTGAAATTTTTATACAGGAGCGTTTTTGGCCGAAAATTTCTTAAGTCCGTTTTTTGGCCCAATTTTCGACTTTGGGGGGATTTTTAAGGGGTTAGATATTAACTTCGAATTTTCTACCCCTAAAAAGGCACACCCTTGCGCGAGACCGCGTCGTTTGAGCCATCGTGCGTGAAAATCTACCGACCGGTCTGACCTGTAGGTCGGTCAACAAAAAAAAAGATATATATACCATAGAAAAATTTTCGTTATATTTCACGCATTTGCCGAGAAGCCCCCAATGGACGGATCTGCACGAAATTTTGCACGGTGGGTCGTCTCGCCGACGTAATCACCTGTTTCAAATTTTGTGTCGATCGGTTGAGGGGTTTCAGATCTGCGCGGGATTGAATTTTGCCATTCTCCCTTTACTTAGCCGGTCGCCATTAACACAGGGCTGTGCTACCGCACGCCTGTGACAAACTCAAGACAAAAGCGCTTTACAATCTCCGGGCAGGTGGCAGCTGATTGGCATGAGCTAATGATCCCGCAGCGCACTATGCGGACATCTATTGCCCACGACAGTAAACAATTGGACCCACGGTTTGCAGCTAGCAGACATACCACCGCTCCAATCAGCCACACTAGGCCTTCACCCCGTAGCCTGTAAGCTACTACTCATTTCCCATCCCACGAGGGGTAGGAGGCTGAGTTGTAACATCGGAAAATAGGTGGATTCTTACGGAAATGCGAAAAGCATAGCCATGAGCGACATCATGGTCAGTGATGAGGGTGTCCGGCACAATGGACAAGGCACTTTCAACATCGTTTGTGAGTTCGTCTTTTGAGGCACAATAGCAAGCCAGTTCATCGGTCGTCAGCACAAACCAACGCTTGCCCCATTCCTGGCAAACGACCAAATAACCACTTCAATACATTACCGTAAGTTGGCCCTATGGGCCTTACAGTACTCACTACACTGGATGAATATCTGTACTTTCACGAACTATGCGATCATCAGTGTCTGTACAGCCTTGAAATTTTAACAAATTACAGGTGTGGTAAAGCTGGAAACTTCGAGAATCCATTTCTAAACTACGGAGCACCACCTGCCATATGACATCACACAGTGATCATACAAATGAATGTGCCCATGTTAACCGTAGCCAGAGATGTCGATACTTAATTTACCTACACTAAAAAGACGAAAGGCTGAGTTGGCTGGGTGGTCAGCTATATTACCAAAATATTTTATCACTCGACAGACAGTCACCAAGACATAAATAAAGAATAAATCATAAGTCATAATAATAATAATAATTATATAATAAATGGGCCTGGCATAGAGAAGGCTCGTTGAACAAGACCAGCAAGTTAACCACTATACCAAACTCTCTTCTAGTCTAGTTTCAAACTCCTGGTCAATTTTCAAAACAATGTCCAGCATAATTAAAACAAAGCCATTTTTAAAGCCAAACTCAGAAAGTTTACTGGCTTTTGTTGAAGTTTTTTTAGAAAGGCCGAACTTAATTAAAGTCTTTTGGTTGATTCATCTCACTTTTTACAAATCTGCAGCATTCCACAATTTACATGAAATTTTTACCAGTTGTAGCTAAAGATATACTAATTCAAAATATTTTAACAAAATATGGCAGTTGATTAAATATTCTTTGATAGTCGTGACGTAACGCTGATGTCATAATGTGTCACGGGTACAAGCTTGCTAGTCTCAACTGGTGCTGTCAGTTACTACCCTGCTCCGATGGTGAAAAATCTGGTTTGTTCATGATAAATTCTTGAAGTTTTACAGTTGTAGCCACAAAAAACGCGCAAAGCGATCGCATTTACGTGTCTGTGGGAATAGCTTGACTTTCGCATGTTCGAGCAAGACAGTGCACTAGAACATCGAGCTCGCAAGACGGTTCAGTTTTTGGATCGCCTGATTTCATGTCTCCATGTTGCTCAGTGCTGATATGATAAACATTTTTCATTAGCGAACTAGATTAAGTTCACCATCGAAGCAGGGTAGCAACTGACAGTACCAGTTGAGACAAGCAAGCCTATACTCACGATGAATTATGAAGTCAGAATTACATCATAACTAGCAAAAAATATTTAATCAACTGCCATATTTTGTTGAAATATTTTGAAGTAGTATTTCTTTAGCTACAACTGGCATAAATTTTGTGTAAATTGATCATCATTTGAGTCAATTATGAAAAAAACAAAATGGTCTTTTTTATGAAACACCGTGTATATCATGTACCTTATCTGCAATCTGCTTCAGCAGCCAGCCTTTTTTGATATAGGTTGTTTCCTGCAAACAGAGAGTTAACAGTTTCTTCAGACATATAACAACAATACAGTGTAATTCATAGATGAGCTGAGTAACAAGAAAAAACACACATGACTCAAGGATCAAAACCAACTACACCATGGTCCATAAAGAACATGGCTCTTTACTTTTGCCCATATCTTTCTCAATTATTGACCTATTTTCAAAATTCTTTCACCGGCACACTCTGCAGACAATTTGCAATAATGTGAGTATTATATATTCCACCACACCATAATTGCGTATTTACACTACCCTGTGAAATGAAAATGTGAGAAAAACTAGCAATAATAACGAACATTTAGAGAAATGGAAAAAACATATCAGACCAACATTGCGGTGAATGATCCATATGACACTAGACTGTGGTAGACGGACACAATCTAGTGTCATAGAGATCATTCAGCGCAATGTTGGTCTACAAAGCCAGGTCATCAGCAAACAGATTAACATTAACATTTTCAGGTAATTCTGCTGTGATGTCATTGATGAAGCATATGAACAGGACTGGTGAGAGCACTGAGCTTTGTGGCAGCCCTTCTGTGAAGCGAACGTACTTGCTTTTTACTAGTACTCCATATGATACTCGGGCATATCAATCACGGAGGAACTGGTGAATTATCCAGAATGCTCAGACCCAGCTGCATCCAGATCCAGACAAAATCCACAGACCTCGGATCAGTTTGAATCCAAATCCATGCTGGATCATCAAATGCAAAATCCGACCAAATCTGGATGCAAGCTGGATTCGCAATAACCACTGGATATCCGGCCGAATCTATATCTGCTGCATCCCTACTAAAGATAACAGAAATGACAAAGTACCCGTGCTAGATGACGACTGCGGTGACTACGATGATCATCTGAACACAGACTACGCTCAGCGCCAGGCTTCACAACATCAACACAACACCAAACTACATGTGAGCTACAAAACAGACAAAAAACCTCTAACCAAAGTAGGAATAATGCCAATACTTTACTCAGTAATTGGTATATGTCAAAAAACCTCAGAAATTTGAAATATAAGCCTTTTGTTAATAATTGTAAATGAAGTATTTGTCTGATCACAAATCCATTAACTGTAAATGATACTGTCAAAAATGCTACATTTGTGTCAATGTCAACCATAACATTAAGTACGATAGCATAACATATTTTGATAACTGGGAATAAATAGCTCATGTGTAAGATACAGAACTTGTGGCTTGACAAAGACTTAGTGTCACTTTTTTAACATTTATATCACATGCAGAGTTACAGATTTTCTAAAACATGCAGTCGAAAATTAACACAACATGCAAAAACGTAAACAAAAAAAACCCAAAAAAACACAAAAGCTGCTGGCAATCTAGGACAATATAAACATGCACGTGGACATGCAACAAAAGCAAGCACAAAAGCGATGCAACAGCACACCTTGAGCTCAATGTCTTTTACATGCAATGACTCGGACCCCGACACCACATCAGATGTAGCTCTCAAAGGCAACAACGGGACGATGCCATGTACGATCTCACGCGGTGACGCAATTGTCAGGTAGCGTGGACAGGATAAATCTCGCCTCAGAAACCGACATCTGTCCTCACTGACGTGGCGTGGCCGAGTACCATCTCGAGATGCTGGCAACGAGCTCTTCGAATCCAGCACCAGATCTTCCCAGAACTGCGCCGTGTTGGAGACAATCCCCCGGTAGCTGACCAACTCCGGGCTTGCAACCAGCTGACGCGTTCGACACCGTGACCGACGGGGCAGTGACATTAACTGTTCATCTTCGGCGTATCCAGCACATGCAGGGTTAGCCGAACATGCATCGGACGGCAGTGATAGCGTGTCATCATGCAAACAATGCATGCCGCCGCTCGTGACATCATTCTCAACCAGTCCACAACTTACCTTGTCATTCTCCGTAACCACTGCGTCACTTGGTCTCCTCATCCCACTCTCATTCAGCTCCTGCAGGCTACTCGCACGGTGCAAGTCCGCTGATCCGGTTCCGGACTTATACGAGGATCGATCATTCTTGTGCTTCAACGACCGCACGCTGTGGTAGCCGTTTTTCGCAACGAACCGATCATCTGCTGCCGCCGCCTGTGATGTAGACGCAGTCTGAGATGCGGAGGCAGCCAAGCTGTTGTCGTCGGTGCCGCCAATGGCGGAAGATTCTTGTGCGATGCTGTATCCTTCGTCAGCGCCGTGTGCCAGCGCTGGAGATGCTCGAGTGGCACAGGATGATTTCAACTTGGCATCATCTGTCAAACCAACGGCCTCCTGCCGCCTTCGAATGTCAACGTCACGTCCGCTGCTTCCCGGCTGCACACAAACAGTTGAACACACTGCCTGGTATAACGTGATGTGTCAAAGATGGTAAGAATATGGTGTCATTTACACTGAATCAAACTGCTGACAGCAAAAGGATAAACAAGCCTGCACAGATCCAATAGCAATACTCTGAACAATCAAAAATAATATACCATTACAGCCGTTACACAAAAAATGACGATTCTGAAATAATACATCACACATAAAATATTAGTTATCCGATGCATAGAGAAATACATGTAAATATATTACTGAACGCTATTTCAAATTCACCAGTGCCAAAAAAGCTGCATAACCGATCACCAAACAAGCATAAAACTGAGCAAAATTTATTTTACACAGTGACAGCATGGAAAATGAAAATAAACAAATTTGCAGTTTCAACAACAGTGATCATCTAGCCAATGAATGCCCAGTGTTGGGTAAAATCATTTTCAAAATGATTTCAAATCAGAATCATAATCAAAATCATGTGCTGAAATTGATTAAAAAACGAAAATCAGTTGGCAGTGGCAAAAAAAAATCTCCTAACCTGTGAGTATGACTTTTCCAGTGGTCTTCGCGGTTTGACCTTTGAACTACATGCATACACTTTCAACACTTCTTGCCACCTGCAATAATCACAAATATCTCTAATTTAATTTATGAAAATTGTGACATATCCTTATATTACCTGATATCCTGATATTACACAAACAGCGTTCCACCTAATCATATCGAACTGTACTTGCATATACTCTGCATACGCCACGTGAAATTCACTTATAAAACAGTAGCCAAATTTTCAAATCTCAGCTTATAACGTATTCGTTCATTTTCTTGGATAAATAGTTGGATGGCTTTCAGCCGATGGCTGTCAATGATGCACGTGTGAACTTATGAAGCACATTATTATGCATTCACTAATCATATGAAGTGATTCGATGAATCATGTATTGTGTTACCGGGTGATTTCTTCACGGGAGCTGCCTTTGACGTATGTGGTGCCCTTGTTGGTGACTATAGCAATGGAGAACGGGTGGCCAGTTTCTATCTCAGCACTACGGACATCAGTACATTGGTTCATATCAACCACACCCTGTGGCAATGTGTCCACCTGCAACACCAATTAGACTGTTGAGCCTTGCTCAAGGCTAAGACCGCGTTCACGTAGACATGAGTGGCAAGTACGAGTCTGGGTTTCAGTTTATGAGTAATTGCGTTGCAAACGGAACAACAAAATTTCATCACATTGTTAATAACTTCACTACTTGTGCATCCTTAGCAGTTCGCAATTAAACAACAAGAAGGCGCTCATTAGAGTGCATATCTCCACCAATTCGTGTACACAGACTGACGGACAGACATACAGACGGACAGATCAACCAATCTCATAATCTCCTCCAATTCATTTTGTTCCAATGGCGGAAATAATGACGTAAGACTGTTTACTGGAACCCATATAAAAATACTCATGTCTATGTGAAGACATTCTTAATCTGTCCATGATAGACGCCATGCCATGCTGCAATCAATGACGTCAGCTCTGACCAACAGCCTAGAAGCGGTGTTAGCAGCATGTTCCTATCTTGCAATGGTAAAGTATAAGAAAATACGATCCTGTGACCATGACCTTTGAGCTATGACCTTAAATTTCAATAAGATTTATGCGGTTGTCATGGTATATGTTCATGCAGAATATCATCAACATACAGAAATGACATACAACACACGACCATGAACCAATGGAATATGTCACCCCAGCACAGCCTCCTCTTAGACCTGTGTGACCCAAGCCTTTTTACCCTGACCTTTTGAGTTAAAAACTAAAACACAGATCTTCTGCCTGCCCAAAAGAATATTCACGCCAATCTCGGTTATTCATCACCTTTTGGTTTTCAAGCTAAGAGTCTATAGCCAGACATAGATGGAAAAGATCCGTAATGCAGCCTAATAGGTAACCTGCATAAATAACCCTTATAACAGCCACTCTTGACCAGCAATAGACATATCCTCAAATTAGATGTTAACCTCCAAGAAAATTTTAATTAGACAAAACAAACCACTAGCACGTCTCAAAAATTTTGACATACTACACGGTGTTTCATACAAAAAAGACCCCTACAAACTTGCTGTCTCAACTGGTACTGTCAGTTGCTACCCTGCTTCGATGGTGAACTTAATCTGGTTCGCTAATGAAAAATGTTTATCGTATCAGCACTGAGCAACATGCCGACATGAAATCAGGTGTCTCGCAATCCAAACTCAACCACCTTGCAAGCTCGGTGTTCTAGTGTACGGTTTTGCTCGAACATGTGAAAGACCAACTATCTCCACAGACATGTAAATGCCATCGCTTTGCACGTTTTTTGTGCTCGCAACTGTACAACTTCAAATATTTGTCACCTAGAAACAAAATTTTTCACCATCGGAGGAGGGTAGCAACTGACAGCACCAGTTGAGACTAGCAAGTTTGTACCTGTGACACATTATGATATCAGCATAACGTCACGACTAGCAAAGAATATTTAATCAACTGCCATATTTTGTTAAAATATTTTGAATTAGTATTTCCTCAGCTACAACTGGTAAAAATTTCATGTAAATTGCTCATCATTTGAGTGAATTACGAAAAAACAAAATGGGGCCCATTTTATGAAACACCGTGTAGTGATACATAAGTTAGATAAGAATTATTACTGCTAGTAAAATACACAGGTTGCCTTGACAAGATCTGACAATAAATTTTGTTTATGCTACAAAGTAAATAAAATGAAAAAAAATCAGCACAGCTGATGGAGCAGTGACCATGCCAAAAATATAAGTGACAAAAAGATGGCGGAAGATATGTAAATCTTACATTCTCATCAACAGAATACGTCAATTCGCCATCGTCATAAAGCACAAAAACCCGACGCTGCCACCTCTGTATCAAACAAACAAAACTCTGCGATAAAATAAGTAAGCATCACTATCACTTACATAATGTGGAGATAAGCGAGTAAGAACCGATTTAGAAAACTCAGTTATCAGTACCAGTGTGATTAGTGCATAAGAAATCTTTTACATTTGATGATAAAAATCAGCAGAATAATGACAATAATCATAACGTCTAACACACTAGTCAAGGAGCTAAGTAAAACTTTTGCCACAAACATCCTTTACTACAAACACAGTGGACAGCCAATAACTGTGACAGGGCTTAACTACTGTCACTGAACTACTAAATGCAAGCTCAAGCCCAAATTCCATTACACCGACTTTCACTGAAACTTCCCCAACGGGAAAGTCACAAACACAAACCATCTCGACATGTCGAGATGTTTGCGACAAAGTCCGTGACAAGTTCGTGATAAACCCATTTGTGTCGCTCTAATGGAATTTAGCCAGTTACAATGCACGGGAAAAGTGGGCAACAGTCTGTGGACTTTGTCGCCAACTTCGTCATGGACACAAATCATAAGAGTCAGCGACGCGATTTGTGTCGCAGACTTTCGTGATTTTTGCGGACTTTGTTGCAAAGTTGGCGTAATGGAATTTGGCTTTACCGAGCAACAGTCAATCTGCCTACCATGAATTTGCACAAAAAATTTTTTAAAAAGTTTACGTATATTTGTGCATTGTTTCATTACAAATACGTAAATTACGTTCAGTATATGCAAGATGTTACAAAACTACAACAATAGCATAAGCATAAACTGATAAACACACAGTCAAGTTGCATGTATACTGCCAGCCCTTCACACCTCAGTACAGACCATAAACAGCTCCCATTTTTATCAATGCATCTACATATTATTTACCCACCACAATTGCACTTGTGATCATCTTAAACTTAAATCTTATCTCGCAGGCAACAACTTGCAATTCCTGCAAAAAGAACAGTGGGGTACTGACTTCGAAAAGCAAACTGCTTGCTTACCCGTGTTCTGTCAAGAGCATTTGAGAAGTCAAAAGATTCAGGTGCAACAAAAAGATAAGCGTACTTAGAAACTTTACGCGCATTCTACAAAAACAGCCAATAACGCACATTACAATGCAAAACAAATGCAAAATAACACTACAAAGCTTAGTAGAAAAATTCTGACCAATGCTTTGATATTTTACATGAAACAACAACCTAGCAACTAACAAATAATTCAGCAAACCAAAAAGGTGATATTTGCATCACACAATACAAAAGAAAAACAAAGACTATTAAATATGAACCAGACGTACTGACCACTGATGCAGCTTATCTTAAACAGTCATAATATTTAAAGTTGTCACAGTTGACGCGTTAATTAACGCGTTAATGCGTTAATAAATTAACGCACGTTAAAAAAATTAACACACGTTAAAAAAATTAACGCACATGCATAAATTTATTTCATTCAGTTACTAAATTCTGTGCAGCAAAAGTTCAGATATTCCATTAAACTGAGGTTATATGACAATCGAATGAAATCAAGTAACTAAACTAGTTTTCATTTAATCACTACTGTAAAATAGTTTATTATTACATTTTAAAATCTTTATTTATTCACCAATCACAAATGAACAGACAGACGGACAGACACACAAACACGCACGAAACTGACAAAAGACAGTAAGCAAGCAATTTGCGTAAGTGTAACCCAATAGAGTCCATCACAAAATGATGGACTCTATGATGGACAAGAGATGATATACAAAATAAAAATACTGTAATAGTTAAATAGTAAATAGTCTAAATAAATACGTTTAAAAAATAAAAAAATATTATATGTGTTTTTAAATTTTTTTTCATTTTTCTAACTTTCTATATTTTACAGGCGGGTCCCATAAACGTCTCGGGCCCAGGGTAATTTACCTCCTACTCTCCATCTCGACGGGACTGGGTGCGTTAATTTACGC
>Ga0209367_1012898_pt1 | contig 10846 bp, 3 predicted proteins | sample WorMetLIZISLAND2_FD_187412 | JGI IMG/M metagenome (GOLD analysis project Ga0209367, IMG submission 187412) | Marine gutless worms symbiont microbial communities from Max Planck institute for Marine Microbiology, Germany - Olavius geniculatus... ... | reverse complement strand
GAGTCTTGACTTAGTGTAGTAAATATTCGTTGTTCAGAAATTTCTTCATTTGCATTAGCACAGCACCTTGAAATAACGTCTGTGGGGCCCGTGAATTTCCCATGAATTTCTGAAACTCTTTCCATGAATTTTCCGTGAAATTTGACACATTTTAAAAATTCTGCCGTGAAATCATGCATTTTTTCCTGTGAATTTGGTTGGTCCCTATTCATCATCCACAGTCTAGTCAAGGAAGACTAAAGCCAACCGAATATGGAGTAACTCTGGAGAAATTATTTCCATCCGTCCAGGGTAGGTGAATTGCATAGCGACCTGCTTGGTTTTAGTTGAGGCATGGGACGTTTACCTGTGTCACTTGGCATGTAACACTGATCCCACGTAACGCTCTGAGATGGGTTTCCTACGAAGAGTATTTTATCACGGCTTGTGCGATAGCAACACGCTGTTGTATAAGCGATGTGGCAGGTCAATGCGAAGGCCGAAATTTCGACTCCCCACAGCTCTCACATTGTTCAACCGATCTTAATGAAACTTGAAACCAAGAACACAACATTAAATGAATTGCTCGCAGTTTCTTTTATATATACAATTTGTAATATATAGTACTTGCTTACTGATGTCATGTGTTAAGTAGGCTGTATGTACATGATGTTTTAGAGATAAGAATGAAGACAGTGGTCGCAGCCTGACAACTAATGTTAAACCGCATCAGACTGCTGTCGGCTACGACTTACTGTCACTGCGAGAAAAGAAAGTAAGAGTTTTTTTCTTCGCTGCCAGACTTTGCTGACATATTTGTCCATTTGTCAATAATAGTCCAATGTGTTCAGCTATAAAAACCACCAAAATTAATTGCACATGAATAGCTTGCATTGTAAATATACTTTTTGCACAGCGATGCCAAACAAAGCTTGACAAATTTTTTCAGGCTCTGTTTATATTTTCGTGCACTATCACTGAGAATAAACTGGTGTTGTTTTGAAATATTTGAAAAAAAGACTTTGATCGGAAATTCACTGTATAGAAAGGAAATATCAACTCAATTCTGAATTGTAACAGAATGTTTCCATTGTGTTGACCAGTTTGGCATTTATTGACGCTAGCCGTGTTTTTGTGCAGTTGTGTGGTTCTATTGGACTGAAGCCTGCCATTTACATCACCATCAAGGCTTCTATTTTACGGGTTTGACGAATATTCTGTTTTCTGACTCCGTGTAATTGTAGCAGCCATCATATGCGCATTTTATTCTGGACAACCATGAAAAAATTGCATTTTATACATTTGTCTCACTCCACTTGCCGGTGGTTTGGCTTAGTTGGTAGTGTAATTGGTCGCATCTGCGAAGTTATTCAATGCCTGGCCTAGTCAGTACATGACCATCGGCAAATCATCTCTCTCTGTAACTAGCCCTCCAGGTCAACTCAGCCTGGCCTTCCCTAAATGAGTACCATTAGGAGTCATCCATAAAGGACGTCCGCATGGAGGGAGAGGGGGGGTCAAGCCAAATGCGGACAAAAGTGGACAAAAGGGGATGCGGGGCTCAGTGAAAGCGGACATCCACATTACATATCTGATATAAGGGGTGAGTGAATGAGTACTGAGTAGGGTTTAACGTCCCGCTCGACACAATATAGGACATTTTGGGGACAGCCTTTCCAGGCGGAGTGCACACAAACACATAGTAACGGAACGGTAAATTTAGCCTTAAGAGAAACACAAAGCACAAAAACAAGCTAAACCTGGAATTGTAAGAACTGCATTATACACGTGCATATGTAATTAACAATAAGGGCAGTTCTAATAATCTTCCCTGTTTTCCTCCAGACAGTCACTACTTTCAGAATGCTGTCTATTGGAGGACAGGGGGGGGTCTGATATAAGGACTGAGCATCCACAGCTGACGCCATTTGTACCATGGCTGCAGCAGGCAGTCCTGAGCCATTGGCGCTAAGACTGTAGATGAATGAGATGAGATTCCTCTCCCCTACCATGACACAGCACTAACGTCGCACTAGCCGACAGACGGTACACGTTTATACGTGGACTTGATGGCAATTAGCAGGCCCGATGGGCACAGGGAGGAGGCACAGCAGGCAGTAGACTGGGTGCATCTTGCATCCGAGTCCAGGTGTGGACGTCCGCAGGGGGAGGGGGAGAGGAGTTGGGCCAATGCGGACAAAGAGGACAAGGGGAGGGGAGGATAAATTTTGGCTGATATTTTGCAGATGTCTTTTATGGATGACCCCTTAAGGTTGGGAGGTACAGGTACACCGTGTGATGCACTAGTTTCGTAGTCGTGGTTTTCCACTGGGTGTTTAGGACTAAGTTAATGTAGGTCAGTATCAGCACTGCCTAATGGACCTTATTGCCATGGGTCTTGGGAAGGACTTTTCGTTTTTATGACTTTTATGTGCTGTTTTGTCTTGTATTTGAGGATTTGATGATCATTTCCCCCACGGTAAATTGTTAGATTTCATTTTTGGATCACAGATTGGTAACGATTCTGTTTTACAGAATGTGCCTCACATGCCAGCATTATATGAATGCTTCTCTTCTGGCGATCTGGCATCTCCTGAAAAAAAAACTCTGAAAAATGATCAGTTAAACAAATGGCTAAAGTAGTAGTAGAGTTGTGCATCACTGTCATCTACCAGTATATATTTTAGATTCATTATAGACATCTGACATATCGTGGGTAAATGTGAATTGTGCTGATTTGTGTTCAGGATTGTCTCCTAAAGAGTCATGGACTTTCTACCAAGATCCGCTATCCAGCACAGTTGGATAAAGTCCGCCGACGACGCATATTAGCTTTCTTAATGGACAACGGTTGGATTTCCGGCATTAGCTGAAGTAAACGTACCGTAGCGCTTTGTCTATTTGAATGAAAATACTGATGGATAGTGTTATTTTCAAGCCTGTAGCAGTGTAAATAGGATTGGTTTGGCTTTTATGGCAAGTGCACGAGTGCAAGCCTCTGCTGGGGGTCTTGAGACCTTGCCCCCTGTGGGGTCCAGGGCAGAGCCCTGGTCAGGGGAGTCAGGGGGACTATTTTGCACTGTATAAGAAATTCTCACAAAAAAATGGCTCCTGATTCGGTCAGATATACACTGTGTTCAGAGAATAACACTCACTCACGTTTCTTTTCATATCTCCATAGAAAATGTTCAGATTTCCATAAAATTTTCAGCGAATGTCTAGGAGAAAACTAGTATTCCGCTGGTGGAAAAGTTAAATATTTTTTGCTACTGGTGACGTCATACTGACATCATAATTTTGTGTTTGTAAATTATGGGTTTTACTGTTCAACACAGACATCTGATAAAAATGCTTGCGAGTCACAGAGTCAGCAAGGGTTATGTAGCTGCAAGTTTGTGCAAGATGTTTCTGGACAATGGAATATTGATGGAATGAAACATATAAATAAAAATAATTGACATATGACCGGCAGTTTCAAGCCATTTAACTGATAGCGGGCAAGTGGTCATCCACGCAGTGATGCAGTGTGCGTACGCCTGCCAGAGTCAACAAAGTTGAGGATCTCACACTCAGCCAAGAAGATAAACCATGGAAACAGTTCACAATGAAAAATTGCATGACGAATTAGCATATTTTGGGGGCCAGTTAACACAATGACCAATTGATGTGTTTTAACATTTCATCAAATGTCTGTCTTCAGCGGTAGAACATGTAATTTAAGAACATTTAAATATGACGTCAGCATGACGTCATCGGTAGCAAAGAATATCTAACGTTTCCATTTTCAGAATACTTATTTTCTAGTAAACATTCCCCCCAAATTTTGTGCAAATCTAACCATTTTCCACAGAGATATAACAGAAAACGTGAGTGGGTGTTTTTTTCTGAACACAGTGTAGTTCGTGAAAAATTTATATATGCAGTATGCACCCGAACGTTGTTTCGGCAGTTGCCGGACCTGCCCGACTGGCTACTATGATCCTGATTTAGATTTTGTACATCCAGTGGCGTTGTGGTAAGGGGGTGGGGGCAATTTAGAGACATTGAAGACAGCATTGACATTTTGAGCATCCAGGGGGTCTTGTCTGTCGAAAATTCACAGCTGTATGTCGGAAATTTGCGTTGTCTGTCGAAAAATTGCAACTTGATGTCTCGTTGCCTACTTTTTTTTAGCCCACGACACCACTGCATACATCTTTGTAAATATAACACATATGCATTATGTGTATGTGTGTGTTATATGTGTTAGTCTGCTCTGTGCCGGTTTATTATGCTAATCTTGTCTGGAGCCATATGCCACCATGCAGACGTACACAGTATACAAATGGTGACTGGCATCAAGGTCATCATTGGAAATTCTTAACCCGAAGTTCATAAAATGTTGCCAAAGATTGAAGATTGAGGACAGCATTTTACGAACGGGGGGGGGGAGTTTTCAATCATGACCTTGACATGATTGTCACTGTTTTGTTATACCTCAGAACCAAACAATTCTACAAGTCAACAAGTAAACAACTACGAAAAAGCTGTGACAAGTTCAGTGTTGCCCTTTTCATTCCTCCTTACTCCTCTGCCTTCATTGCCCCTTTTCCCTCCTCTCTCTGTCCTTAGAATTATGGCCCCTAAAATCCAGCTAGAGGGTCTAGGGAGCACTCTTAGCTCTCCCAGTGGGTCTGGGGCAAACCCATACCAAAACTGAATTTGGTGCATTGCAGCTATAAAATATGAGTTCTGGTGGCTACAGTTTTAATTATTTTTCTGAGAATGAACTGAACAAATTGGCACATTTAGTGCAGTTTAAACGTGTGGAGATTGGAGGGGCTTGGCTGCCTCCCCTCCCCTCTCCTCGTTGGGGGCTGGGCCCCTCCCCTTGACTACGCTACTGGCAGCATGATAGCACTGCAGAAGTTGGCAGAAAAACAGATTTACTGATTACAGAAGAGACAGTACGTGAGTTCATGTTTCGTTGAGAAGTAGGATTATCTTTTTTCTAATCGGCATCCGCTTAATCTGACATCCGCTAAGAACCGAATCCGATTAACTTACTTTTTATCCATAGATTAAAAAGTGAACTGAAAATCAATTAGAAAGTTTCTAATCGCTAGGGATTAAGAAAAATCACCTATGCTTTTGCATTGGAGCTGTCTGGTGTTAATCGGTAATGCTTGGATTAACTTTGGTGCTAGCTGCCGTTTCCAATTATCTTTCTTCTTATCTGGTAGATAATCGGAAGTGTTGGTTCTTAGAAGAAAGATAACACCGAATTCTAACTTCAGTTCATGTTTCCGATTATCTTGGTATTTATTCTAAGAGAAAGTGTCGACCGAAGCGATAATCCTACTTCTCGACGAAACATGAACTCACGTAGTGTTGTTAAATAGCTGCAACTGTGAATGCATAGTTTGTTTACATAACTTCATTATATATGAACTGAGATTTTGTATGCTGCGTATGTGGAATGTGGATGTCATCTTTATGTGCTGAACAGTATTGACACTCAGTGTCATTAAGTAGAGAATGTTACAAATACTGTATAGCACACAAATATGTATTAAGGGCAGAATTGCAAAAGATCCTATCTGTTTTCGATGACATTTCGAGAACATCAAAGCGTACTTTCTGAACAGCACTTTTTCCTAGTATTCTCAATCATTGTTTTACAGTTTGTCAGTAAATAATGTATACATTTCCCTGCTATGTTATTTTGTAATGTGAGAAAGGTATCATTTTGACATTTTGCATTAAATTATTTGTAAGAACTTTGTAGTTAGGAAATTTTGTTAGAAAGCTATGCAGATATGTTTTGCCTTTCTGCCCTCAGTATACTGCTGTGTCCACATAACTGGCTATTTTGTTTTATTGTTTCTCGGCGTTTCTTTGGTAGGTGATGTTTAATGTACTGGTAATGCTGAAGCTCTCCGAAGAAGATTTTTAGCACTGGTATATAAGTTTTTATTGTGAGGCTGTTGAGAGGTAATCAGGACTAACTGCTGATAACTTAAATCATGTTACATTTATTGTTGGTTTTTTGCAATGGAAGCCATTTGAAATGAGCTTAATTGCAAGTAATGTCAGTTGACAGTTTGATTATTGATACCATAAGTAAGTCTTAAAAAGAATTTTATGAAAATGAATTGAATTGTTGAGTACTATCTATTTACATTAATACAGGCTAGGCCAAAAAAAAACCTGGACCTGTTTGAGCGTTGATAACTTAGCGATTGTTAGCAGTAGAAAAACGTGTGATACGTCAAAAGTTTCAGAATGTTGTAAAGAATAAACGACAAATTTGCATAGTGAAGCATTTAAATATTCTTTGCCTAATTTGCATAAATCTTTATTACCCCTGAAATTAGGAATTTGCCTGTATTCCCATGTGCCCGAGTTCATTGAACTCAAAAACTCATTGCCAAAAAGTCCAGATTCAAATTCTGTGAATTATTTAGTGTAGGGGCATTGCAGCAAATAGCATGGTCACAAAATTTCAGTGACTGACCACCTAAAACGTATGCTAATCAAATGCTGGGCTCAGCTGATCCTGAACACGTTGACTCCAGCGATCGATCAGCTGCCTAAAAGGGCTGATGACGGTTATGAATGCAAAAGCTGGGCAACTGCCTATGTTGAATTTCATCTGAACTCAACGTATGTGTTAATGATTGTCGATATTTCACTGTATGCTGAATGAAATATCAACTTGAATTCATGTGTTACTGCCAATTTAGCATAGTTTTAGGGGTGGGGCAGATTTGCGTAAATCAGGCAAAGAATATTTAAATGCTGAGACATGCAAGTTGTACACTTATTCTGTACACAATTTTGAAACTTGGCATATTACGCGCCTTTCCATCAGTAAACATTGTTAAGTTATAACAGCTGAAATATCCTTGTTAAATCCATGTGTTACAGTCAAATTTGGTAGAATTTCAGGGGTAACGAATATTTATGTAAATTAGGCAAAGAATATTTACATGCTTCACTATGCAAATTTGTCGTTTATTCTTTACAGCATTCTAAAACTTTTGACGTATCACACGTCTTTCTACCACTAACCATCGCTGAATTATCAACACTCAAACAGGTCCGGTTTTTTGGCCCACCCTGTAGTAATGTTTTTGTACTAATTTTCTTTAGCAATATGCTGTCGTGTACTGTCACCTGCAGTTGTCTAATAAACAATAAGAATTGATCAAATTACAACCTTTATTTCCTGATTTGTTAACATTTCGGCAACCACTGTTGCCTTCCTCATAACGATTGCAACAAATCACTAAATAAAGTTTGTAATTTGGTGAATTCTCATACCTTATTATTTACTGTATCAGCCTATTGGTTTATTTAAACATGCCTCCAATCATCTATCATAATTTCATTTCTCGCTTGTCTTAGTATTATTATTCATCGGTTCTATCCTGGTAAAATCATTTGTCTTTGTCATCAGTTAATGTTTGTATGTGATGTCCACCAGTAGGGCTAGTGTTTGGCTTCACTCTAGTCTAGAGACTTTCACATACTTGGCTGTGTACTGTTGAACAATCTTAATAAACAAACCACCTTAATAAACTAAAGAGTTTTTATCAATGTGTCACTTGTGAACATTTAATTTAAGGGGTTTTTGTCTACTTGTTTCATTACGTTGCTATATTATCTGATTTCTAAGATAGTGCCATTTCAACTGCTGGTGGTTGGTTATTGTCTAGGGCAAGAGTCGATACACTTGCTATGATTACAAATGTTGGAAATAATTCTATCAAATATTTACAGTTAGTTGCAGCATTTGGTACTGTTTATCATTCGTTAAAGATATCATTTTTGAGGTATTCAATTTGTCTATTTTACGATAATGGCCACAGTGGTAAGAACCTACACCTGACATGATCAGCAATAAACAGATAGTGCCGAATTCTTTCACTGGCCAGCATTTTTCCATTTTTTGTAATATAGCATCAATCAATGATACCACCACAGTCAAAAGCCATCACTATATGCCTTGTGATCTACACTGTGTCTCAAAAAAAACCGGACCCCTGCTAGCTTTTGCAATAACTCCAACAGTCCTGGTTCAATAGCAATAGATTTTGACAAAAATAACCGTTAGAGAATTAGCACCTAACAGCATGTGTTACTTTGCGATAAATTTTAAGAACAGAGTACCAGCTGAGGTTTTCCTGTGGCACCAACAGTAGAGGCAACTGCACTGCAGTACTCCAATGAACCAACGTCAGTTACGAAATCATTAAATTTTATAACGCCAATGTTTGAAGTTGAACGAACTGTTGATTAGCAACATCATAATCAGAAGTTATAGCAGATGTTCAAAGTGCTGTCCCTTTACTTGAAGCATGGACTGAGAGCATGTAACAGATGTAAGGGTTTATTGGGTCCAGAACCAAGGTCAGGGACAAACCCTCTGAAGCTGGACGTTAAAATGGTAGATCGGCAAACTTTCTCTGCTTTTCACACCTTTGATAAAAACTAAACTTGTGAAACATTACTATATCCTGCCAAGGGTGCATCACACCATGCCCCCTATATACATCACTGTCAACAACAGAACAAAACATCAGTCACTTAAATACCCACAGCAAACCAGCAATGCCGCGCAGGCATTTCAAAGTATCATGTAAACGAACGATACAGTTCATATCTGCGGACAACGTTTGTAGGCATACATGTAGATAATACAAGACAACAGGTAATCAAGATGATCGATCATTCCTCAATGTAGTGAATGGACAACGATGTACTTGGAAGGCCTATGCAGGAAGATGGTACACGGGCATCATCCTGTGAATCACTCCCTGTGCTATTAGCAGGGGATAGCTGTGTACTGGCAGATCTTTCGTCATCCCGTTCAGCTTCGGATCTGTCCTGGTCAGGTGTAGATTTAGAAGGTGACACCAGACCACCATCAACTTCGTTGTTTATGCCAATATTGTCACCCACCGTTGGAACCTGTTGTTCACCAGGCAGTGAATTTATTTCATGTGGCAAGTATGTTGTAGTATCCTCTGGACTGAAATCACCAAACAATTCGGCTCTCAAACTGTTGTATAAGTAAAGCACTTCACACAAACCGCCATCTGTGTTCAGGCACACACAGTCGACGTCTGGAACTCTCAAATAACATTCATTAACAGTGCCATTTCCTTTAAATACGTTCAAGCAGTGTAGATCACCCTTACTACTCAAATTTTTATCGTTAACGTTTTCGCCTTCAGAGTAAGGAGAATCGTAGAATGTTTCATAGCATGTAAGGTCGATGTCACACTGGGAAGAAACTTGTTTAGAATGTTCAAACATTGATAACTCGACATCCTCATATTCAGTGGTGCCGGAAGCCATTATGAATATGACTAGGCATACTTTCGACCTGAAACAAAACCAGCATTAAAATATGTCACACATATGTCAGATGCATATTTAAACACGGTCTGGGGTGGAGTTGGTATAAGTGAATGTTAAGCAATTTTTTCCATTCCAAACAGTGATTTAAAACACTTATTTAACGACGGTCAGTCGTTTAGCCTTCAGTGGCGTTCGTTTGATCATGCCTCAATGCTCCTGCGGAGTTACCACTATAGACAGTATACAGCAGACAAATTTCACTCAGTACGAATGTGGCCGTGGAATAAAAGTACAAATACAAACGTACACATACACATAACTTGGCTAGGCATGACGCACTCTCTCTAATGATCTTTTAATTAATACAACCATAGCGTTATCGTGAGCATTATAAACACGTATACAGCGTACAGTGTATACCTCTACTCGCCATTTCGCATTTCAGAACAAAAATTAAAGTGAAAAAAATCGTCAGTGATCCACGGTATGACGTCAACATTAAACCTACTATTTCCGGTTTGTTGCGATGATGGGAGCGTTCTGAAAGTGATCAAACGATACCAAGCGATCGGAACGCTCCTGTCCAGAACAATCTTGTTGTCCGTTGTGGAATGTGGACCTTGGGTAAATCATTGTTGGCGCAAAAGACTAAACTTATACAACCAACGCTTATTGAACGTCGCGCTAATCATACACCATGCTAAAAGTTTCCCTGGCTAGTGGCTATAATGTTTCATTACCTGCTATATCCTCTTATCTCTCACTATAAGTCTATAATGTCTGGAATTAGGTGCCCATACTTTAACTCCACTCGAGAGTGACGACTGATAGCGTGTCGCGTTGCTCGTAGGCCTATTATATCACACATGCATCCAGGCAAGACACGTCGTCTACCACGTCCATGAAATAAACACGTTTCTACACTGTGGTCCATAAAAATGCGAGACTATTTTTGTCCATATTTTCGCCAATTATTGACCGATTTTCAAAACTTGATCACTGGCACACTCTGTGGACAATTTGCAATGACATGATTATTATATATCCCACTGCACCATAAATGCGTCTCTACACCATTTTGTTTTTGTGTAATATGAACGTACGAAAAACTAACGATAATAACAACTCACTAACTCACTGCTGCGCGTAACCGGCTGTGGGTCGTAGCGCCCTCCTAAATATTGTAACAGATTTGCCTCCAATGCCAGGGCTAAAGCTGGAGGACCCACAACCCAAATGCGTAGCGAGCACAGTAGCGTAGAGCCCCCAGTGGGTCAGGGGGTGAAGCGCCCAAAAGCTGAAACACTTTTGGTTTTTGGACGTTTCATGGAAGCCGCAAATTTCTCCACTTTTCTGAAATTGTAAACGCCAAAAATCAGATACAGTTTGTATTGTCTTTGCAAAATCTGGTAATTGGTTTTCAAGTTAGGGGGTCATTGGGACAAAGCCCCCATGAAGCTGAAACACTTTTAACTTTTAAACGTGCAATGGAAGCTGCAAATTTGGCTGTATTTTAATA
>Ga0209367_1012897_pt1 | contig 10847 bp, 5 predicted proteins | sample WorMetLIZISLAND2_FD_187412 | JGI IMG/M metagenome (GOLD analysis project Ga0209367, IMG submission 187412) | Marine gutless worms symbiont microbial communities from Max Planck institute for Marine Microbiology, Germany - Olavius geniculatus... ... | reverse complement strand
ATAACGGGGGTCTGGGGCGGAGCCCCCAGCGGGGTCCAGGGGCAGAGCCCCTGGTCGGGGGGTCAGGGGGCGAAGCCCCCTGAAGCTGAAACACTTTTTGCTTTTGAACGTTTAATAGAAGCCGCAAATTCGCCCATTTTTTTCTGAAATTTGCTGGAAAACGGCAAAAACGCACCTTTTCATATAAAGTCGCCCGTAAAAAATTTTCATGTTCGGCCCAAAGGGGAAGGGGGCATCGCACCGTGCCCCCCCTAAATACGCCACTGTGCTTGTCATAACAAGCACTAATGACGAGCTTTTTAATATTGTCAACATCAATGACTTTGAATGACCTTGAACCCCTCAAAGAAAGGGTTTGGTGTTTTTTTGCAATTTTCAGCTATGGCGCACATTTCGAGTGAATTGCGCTAACAAGGATACAGATAAGTCAGGACAACCTGCGAACAGAAACTGCTAAGGCTGTCGCACGTTTCATGAGTTTTGCTCGAACTACTTGTTTTCAGCTAGTTGCCGCTTAATGTCGACCGATTTTGGCGTTTCTTTCTTGAGCTGTTGTGCACTTCACGCTTTCCGCTGCCGTCAATGACATTGAAGTTCTGACTGATGTTGTCGCGTGGTGCTGGCTGTCGCAGTCCAATGCGACGATGCTGCGACGCACGGTGGTCCGTTGAAGTGTTCTTAAGCCACGCGTCGAGTAGCCTACACATGTAGTTGACGCTAGTCGCAGACTTCGTCAAGTGTGGTCCAGGCCTACAGTGTACATGCTGGGTGGTCTGTAAGTTGGGTGGTCTAGTCGACTGATTCGCACAGATGACGCACAGATGGTGTTCTCGCCAGTCAGCCCTCCGCGTCGTTGCGGCATTTTGTTTTACTTGCAGCAACGAATTTTACGACGTAACACTGAACGCAGCATAGATGTTAAAAAACGTTTCAGATAAAATATTAAAAAACGTTAAAAACGTAAAAAGTGGCAAAATAAAAATCGTTTGAAAACGTTGATACAAAACATTAGCCTTAATTTGTTTAACTGCTTGCCTAAAACCTAATGGTGCAACCGTAAGTGCGGTATAGCTAGAACGGGAGAAAGAAAACATTTTATTCAATTTCAATTCAACCGTGTTGTCATAAAACCAAGCATCACTAGACTACGTAAGTAAACTACCACTATTATAGTCTATTAGCTCGTTTCAGTTGTTTTAAAAATGCTTCTTGACTTTCTGGATATTATTTTCAAATTTTAATAAACGTTTTTGAAAAATGTAGAAAAACGTTGAAATTTTTTTTTAAAAAAACGTGACAAGAATAAAAAAAACGTAAAGAACGTTTCTTTTACATTCCAAAGCAGCAGCAGCAGCAGCGCGTCGTTTTTGCCCACCCCCGTATGCCTATAGGCTACAAGGATATTATGGAGTAGTCCATGGCCTTTCTAGATGTTAGCGCTATGACTGCCTCTCCTTTCCAACTGATACCGCTGTCAAAACCGAAACAGTGACGATCACGATGGCGACGAAAATTCCAACTGTATTTAAAATATGGGTTTAATCTTTTTTGGAGTTGGTCCAAGCGTTTTAAAACGCGGTGCACATGTAGGCCTACGTAAAAGGCTATCGTGACGTACAGGGTTGTTAGCAATACCGGCAAAAAGTATTGCAATAGCAGTAGCAATAGTTGGTGGAAAAAGTATTGCAGTACTGATTGCAATACTTCTTTCAAAGTCATTACTGCAATACTATTGCAATACTTTTTGCAATACTCCACTGTCTGCTTCCTTAAATAAATTTAGATTTTTGCTCCTGGATATAACTTTTTGAAATTTTGGGTTGACTGCAGAATACGTGACAATGTGGTCAGCCCAGAATTTAAGGGATAAACACGCCTTGTTGACATGTTGCTTTTTGTTCAGTTCTTTTCACACGATCAAACAAAAAATGCAAGAATTCTTTGCATAATTAAACAGCATCATCACGATTAAGAGTGTACTTTACATCAAAAAAGTATTGCTTTCAAGTATTGCAATATTTCATCACTAAAATTATTGCAATACCACATGCAATACTAAACATGCAACCAGTATTGCAATACCTGTTGCAATATTAAAGAGTATTGCAATACTTATTGCAATAATTGCAATATTGCAATATTAACAACCCTGGTGACGTATTGGCATCGTAAGCAGTCTGTCGGCCTCTCAATCTGTATGTCCCTACATGAAGTAACGTAGACTTACGTTAAGATGTCGTGGTCGTAATGGACTGGCAGCATTAACATGCAGAGCTCGAGACATGAGTAAATGTCGTCAATTAGTGATGTCAATTTGTAATAGCGACTGACAGCCGAAAATAACGATATTAGAGATAATAGTTGTCAAACCGAAAATAAGTTATTTATCTAGAACTAGTGCTGTCAAGGCGTTAATTTCGTAACGGTTAATTAATTATATTGCTGATGTTGTATGTAGATGGACTACATCGAAAGAGTGACTGGAACGAGGACCGACGAACTCGTGGCTGTGTTCCAGGACCGTGACAAAACAATGTCTAATTACTTAAGTATTATTCCATCGTCAAATAACCGCATTTTAATGGAATATTGGAACTCCTGCTACATATAATTTTTCTAACGCGCGACAGTGTGACAGTGACAGTGTTGTGCAAGCTTCTTTGGTTACTTCAGTAAAATATGTTACACTTAATCAGAAATAGGCTGGCACCAGCGAGCGTAGACAATAACTCAGTTAATGCGTTACTAAACATAGGCTACTTTCATATTATGCATATAGGTTACTGCGGCTGGATGTTTGATGTTCTTGCAATTAGGCCTACGAAACATCACAAACTCAGCAGTCTTGAATATCACCATCATGAATCAGCTCGCCTCTTCCGTCGTTCCATTCTGATTATTTAACACATTATGCTATTTTTACACAATATACTATAATATGTATATTTTGCGACTTTTTTACGTTTTCTATTTTTACTTTTTTATGATTTCAATTAATCATAATAATACAAAATAAACATGTTGCAAAGTTTCCGCCAATTTCACCAAATACTGCCATTCTGTTAGCGACTAATCTCTGAAATGTTGAACCGAAATCACGGAGTAAAATTTTATCACTATCTCCTACAGCAGAGTGATACTTTTTTGCTGAACAGAATTATTGTCACCGTAGTTACTGCGTTCAGATTTGGTACATTCCGATCGACGTTCGCACGTTTCGGTTTCGGTTTCGTTTTCTTCGGCTCGGCCTGGAGAGGAGGAGACTGCAGATTGTTTTGTCGGTCAGCAGAAGACTTCGGTGTTGAAATGGATTCCGCTGCCATCGACGTGACTTGCGCGAGAGAACAGGGACATCGCGACGCCACACATCCAGAACAGCGAGAACGAGACGAACTGGCTCATGAGGATGTCGAAGCCGGGCAGTGTGTAGGAGCCGACCAGTGCAATCATCCATGCCGAGTAGGCGTCCAATCCTGCCGTCACACAATCAAACGTACTGCCGTACATAAAATCGTTCGAAAGTAATCGATTCATGGGAGGAATCGATTTCTGGAGATTAATCGATTAAAATACCTTGCAGTCTTAAATATGTGTTTCTGTTGCTCGGCGCGTTTGCTGTGAATGCAGAGTATACTGCAGAGTATAGGCTGGCGGTGCACATTAATTGTTGAATGCCGTTTCTGGTTCCAACATATTGCACCAATAGCAAGTTTTGCTATTGCTGTGCCAACTCAAGCTAATGATGGATATTTTAGGCTAGACCTACTACACGCAAAAGCGACAGCAGTGTTGTTTTCGGCATCGTCGCTAAGTTTCTCTCTCTCCATAACTCGTGAACCGCGCTACTTATGTCAATAAAATTTTGCACGAACATGTGTATCTTGACAACCTATAGAAGGCTACTGAGTATAAAGATCATAACTCAAAGGTCAGGATCACTGATCGCAGACTTTTTTGGGTGTGTTTTGTGGGCATCACACTGCGGCTGATATGAGAATAGTTTCCCGAGCCCGCTGTGGCTCTCGACGTTCCCGTCGTGGCGTAAGCTACAAGACAGATACAAAGTGAGTGGCTTGCCTTTCCAGGCAAGAATGCAGAAGGATGTCAATATCGCGAGGTAAAGATCTTCGGCGAACACACGAATCAGCTCGTTGCAAGGCTCGCCGTCGTCCATGCACTTGCTCATTTCCAGAAATATCTCGACGATCTCCCTTATCAGCGTCTGAATCAGCAATGTCCCTATGTAGCCGTACATGACCATCTGGAACTTGTCCAGCCTGAAAGTGTCGATAAACTCTCCGATGCCCTCCCAGATGAAAGCAATAGACGGCCATACTACGGACGCGTTGAAGATGTCGTTCTCGATGCACCCTATACATATGTAACACACAATATTACAGTGTAACAATGGTCACAATGTAAGCTGTCATTCTGCGAAATGTTTTGCTGAAATGTTTTGTGTTTTACTTCTCGTGGTGACTATTTAATCGGCAGCCGGTGACCGGTCAAAACGAAAAAACGCAGTCGCCACCTAGCGAATGACATTGAATACAGTGCGCGCGCTACTGATTAGAATTTGCGTGAGTATTATGGTGTAAGGTTTAAGACTTAAAATTAAGGTTAGGGTTAGTGTTTTTAAAAGATTTATGTGACAATAATAAACACCAAAAATAAGCCTGCAGGCAATCACAAAACTTGCTGACTGGTAATCCGTGATCCCGTCCTTGCTACGGGTGAGGCCGTCAGTTGCTCGGCTGCCGCCGTCCTTGCGGCGGTACGACCAGCAACCGAAGGGACTAGTTTTATTCGGCACTTATAAGCGCCATTCGGTGCTCGTACATGCCGGGTAAGGCTGTTCAAGGCGGTGACCGGTAAAAAATCTGGCCCTCACATGACCGCATATGTGACCGGTCATGGCTGGGCGCGTTTGACCGGTGACAAAATATGATCAGTCATATAGTGTGAAGGTTGATATATTTGCTTTTATTCTATTTTAAATTTCATTGGCTAGTTTATTTTATTTTATGTGCATGTATATCTTTATTGACTTGAACATTTATCTGTCAGTCTATCTGTAGGCCTATGTCTGCCTGTCTGTCTATTTGTCTGTCATTTCATTTGTACTACCTGAGTGGTGAATAAACGTATATATATAGTTTATAGGATATTTGACCGGCTGCCGGTCAAATATCTTGTGCCTTTACTTTTTATAACCGCGGCTTAACATTATAATCTGTCTTAAGCAAGTGATAAATATTGAGTTGCACTTACCGCGGCGAAAAAACCAAGATATCAGATAGGCTTACTTATGTAGCGAGAAGTTTTCAGTTTCTGGGAGACTTAGTCCCAGACCTCCAGACTTTCACCGAAGGATAAGCTTACGCGATACATTCAGAATGGCGTCCCTATAAACCGTTGTTGACGGCACAGCGCCTTAGCGTATAACAGTGCGACTCGATTCGATTATAAAGAATTTTAAAGATACACAAAAAGTCACAAATGTAGCTGCGATCAATAATCTTGCTGCAGAAAGTGAAGCGCTAAAGTCGCGAAGATAAAACGCCGAAGGCGTCGAAAGGAAATGTGTCCCCTCCCATCCCCGATGCCCTCGTTTCCCGACTAGGGGTTTGGTAGAGCGTCGTAAGTTTCCCTAGCATCGCCACTTAAAACAGCCTGAGCTTGAACGAATTCATCTGACAATAAGAAATTTGCTATTAAAATTTGTATTTTGCATGACGATCTGTCGTGTCTGTTAACAACGCTATAGCAATACCTGGTATACCGCCGAAGAAGATAAGAGTGCTCTCCGGGCGATATCTGTCGACCAAGACGTCGTTGTTGACGACGGCTGGTAGTGCCACTATGTTCCGGTAGCCACGCACCACGATCAGAAACGCCGAAAAAAGGACAGCAATGGCAATACCCGACAGACTTTGTTTCATCGAGTCATAGAGCATCTTGCTGCCATGGATGTAGCACAAACACGCCGTAAAAATGATGTAGTCGTAGAGAAATTCGAAGAGGCATTTGTAGTAGAACGCTTCGGCGACGCATCTGAGGGTCTCGTTGAGAATAATTGACAGTACGACCACGGTATAACCGCCGACGAGCGCGCTCTGCAAGTTGCCCCTATTGAGGTAGGTGTCGAGCAAGTAGAACGTCGAGTGCCAGTACATGACGCATAGCGGCGTCAGCAGAGCATAGATCACCACCAGGTCTCCGAAACGCGGCCACATCTTGTCGATCCGCCGGCTGCTTTATCCTAGCTCGTATACACTCAACACCATTCGTCCATTCTTCTTTCCTGCTCCTGCTGCTTGTACGATGTTATAAAGACCCGTTACCACGACGACACTTGTCACATGACGTCATCAAACAGCTGTCTGGCGCTAGACCACAAGCGACCCAGATAACATGTTAACGTTAACTCAAAGTTGATATAAGGTTAGCGTTAACGTTGAGTTAACGTTTGACGGTAACGTTGAATTAACGTTGATTAAATGTTAGCATTTTAACGTTGCATTGCAAACCTTACCGCAACGTTAATATAACATTTGTCTTTTAACGCTATTATGCGAACCTTAATGTAACCTAGATTTAAATGGGTTTTGAAATTTAATTTCACCTGCTAACCTTATAAAAATCGTTCAGTAGTTTAATGGTGAGGTGAAAAATACTTGTAGCCTATAGTTCTGAAGCAGATAGATAAATCATATTACCATATAAGCCAAATAGGAAGGATAAACCTTCCTATTTGGCTTATATGGTAATACCACTTTTACTGTTTCAAAACTATCAGGTCACAAATTACTTAACTTCACCATCAAAATAACAAACGATCTCCACTCTGCTCTTGCAATGCACAGCTTACGCCTATAATGTAGGATCTATCCTTTCTATCACCGACAACTTGAAAGTGACAAGTTCATAGCCTACTTTTTCATACGCTTTCAAACTTACCAGTTCGTAGTACACCGTGGTCCATAAAACGCGGCACTTTTATTTTTTGAATAGCTCCGTGAAACATTGGCCGATTTCAATAAGTTTTGGCAAGCAACATCAAGAAAAAAAACTTAACACAAATGATCATAGTTTTGCTCATTTCACTTCAATATTGTTGCTACACTACCTTGTGAAATGCAAAAGTCGTAGTTTGGCCGTTTACAACAATGAATTTATACTGGGCTTATAAAATTACTGAGACCACAAAATCATTAAAAGTCTGTTATTTATTCAACACTATTTGTACGCATTTTAATATCATACGTCGACGAACTGAAACGACACATCAACAGTGTGTGGGCCGCTTTATTTTTGTGTGGGCCGCAAGAACTTTATTGAACGAGCTGTTGGCGAGTTGCGTCAACATCTACGCGCTTATGTTCGTGCTAGAGAAGAACATTTTGAGCACATGCTGTTATAAAAATGATGTGATGTGACACGTGTGACTTTCTGAAAGACAGTAATCACCAGTCGTGTTTGTCGCTATCCAGTTATTCATTTGTGAGGTGGCGCATGCGGTACCCAGTATGAATTCATTGATGTTAATGGGCAAGATACGACTTCTACATTTTGCAAGGTAGTGTAGCGACAGCATTAGGGTGAGCTGAGCAAAACTAAAGTCATCTACGTCGTTTCTTCTCGGTGTTGCACGTCAAAAATTATTGAAATTAGTCAATATTTCACGGAGCTATTCAAAAAATAAAAGCGCCACGTTTTAAAAAAAATAAACCACGGTGCATACCTAGAAAACTGTTGGTCCAATGCCGATATAATTTGCGGCCGTCCACATAACTATAGTTTTAGACAGCACTTCATTACTTCTTTTGAATGTCAATAAACCTAATAAAATTCCACATTTACACTTCCTGCATACATGATTGTAATAATAAAATTAGCAAAAACTTGCACGCGATCTTGTTTTAGCCAGTTGTAGGCACACACTTGCTACGTACCGTAATAAGCACCGCTGGCGATCTTTCAGGTACCAAAATTGATGACCTCAAACGACCATGAAATCTTAAAAAAGTTTTTAGTGATTTTTTGGCAATTTCAGGCTGCGACGCATATTTCAACAGTGAATTGCATATCGAAATTACTGGAGATAAACTAGCTGACAATCTGCGCATGACATTTTTTTCAGCATAATAGGTAGATCATAAACGTCTAATAGAGTTTCGACATCTTATAGGAAGTCGATCCTCCGGTCCGAGTCTTTAAATTAGAGTATATTCTTTCAAAAAGCATTATTATTTCACTACACCGATGCTGTCGTGCGTCACGTGAGCATTGCTCAAATTAGTTGTACATGATCCGCGTATAGGCAACATCTTGGCGCAGCGCCTGATGTGCCCCGGATTACTCGCGGAGCAACTTAAGTAAACACTTGGGCGATATGTGCGTCACTAAGGAATGTTTTTTGACATTCGGTGACTTTGATATTTGACCTACTGAAGTTAATATCGGCGCACCAGTTACTCTAGCCCTGAGAAACGTTCAAACCAACTTCGGTTGTTGTTTTTACGCGCGAAAGCAGCTACTGCTTTCAGCGCGTCTTAGCCATCGCAATTCCGTCCGTCCGTCCGTCTGTCCATCACACGAGTGGATCAGTCAAAAACGGTGCAAGATTGGATCACCAAATCTTCACCTTCGGCTGCCTGGAAGACTCTAGTTTCAGGAACCATAAAGCTTTTCCATAATTCGAAGGGGGTCACCCCGAACGAGGGTGCTAAATGAGAGGGGGTGAGCAAAATTTGTGACTTTTGGCCAATAAGTCGCTGTATCTCAGTAACGATGCGAGATAGGGCCTAAGTTACTATTAATTACAAATAGGAAGTCGTACACTGGCTCTCGATTGGCGCCGAATTCAATGACCTTGAATGACCCTGAACGTCAAAATAGGGGGTTTTTATAATTTTTTTGGCGATTTCTGGCTGCGACACAAGTCTATATCATTTACAAGGTGGCGCCACGGAACTATCTTTATGCGATCCAGATAAACAATTTGGTATTTGTATATTAACTTAGCGTGAACACCCCAATTTTCAGCTAAACTACTGAACCGGAACTGCTATAGGCTTTCGCGCGTCTCGTGAGCATTAGCTCAAATTTCTTGTTTGTTCTTGAGTTAGAAGCACGTACGGGACAGACGGACAGACATACGGACGGGCAAGATGCGCAATACGCGGCCTATCAGGACGGCCGCACAACAATACTAGTCCACATCATTCGTTCGCAAGTCAGCTTTTTCATTTTCACGGCACTGATTACCGATCGATCCACGCAGCTGACAAAACATCAAAGCATCAGACCATGTTCGCAATATCTCTTCTATAAGTGCGACAAAAACAAAAACTAGACCTAAACGAAATCACACGCAACAAACTCAAAACCAAAACTTTATTTTAGTTGTTAAATCGCACCTGCGCCATGTAACAATGCAGCAAGAAAGGTAATTAACGTTGCATAAAATCAACGAATTTCACATACATTCAAACATAGCAACAAATGCTAAAAACACATGCAAAATAAGACAAGGTGGCTTACATTTTCTTGGAGTAGATGGATATGTACACAACTGTTTTCGTTACTGACCGTACTTTCCTTCCGGGTACTCCATGGCATGCTAGGACAAGTCCCCCAATGAGGACCACAGGTAAAGACTCCGAGTGCAGAAGCAGAATTTCTACAGGGTGGATTGCCTTGGTGTTATTCAAGTTCAACCAGCAATGTCAAAAAACTGCCAAATATCAGAAGATTATTATTATTGTAACTAAGTCGACATACAAATCAAACCTACCATCCGCAATGCATCATAGTTATATCAATGACAAACAACACGGAAAACATCACAGCACAGTACCTCTAAACTCGTCCAACACAAAATTAGTAGGCCTACTCGTAAAAACTGATAGTCCCCAAGGAAAATATACACACCTAAAATGATATGACAATCACCGTGGCCTGCAATAAGTCATTTCAAAACTTTTAGCACAATAAATCCAAACAGAGAACGACGAGTAAGAGAACAGAAAGTGCGGAGATGAGAACACTGGTCCATCAGGTGAAATTTTTCCTAGAAAACAGGTTATTTAAAAAAATAAATGTAAGCAAACACGAAAATAAGAAATTTTACCAACGTCACACTTTCTTCATTTAAATTACAATTGCTTTATTTAAAGTGATAAACTACTACAAACACTTAAATGTCATACAAATTTGCAGTGGCATCGCCATAAGTAGAAAAAATTGTCGTGGTAGGGCTTGGCAGCAAAAAAACGGTAGGGTCTAAAGTTCTGCACTCATGCAAGAACCAGTAGTAGGCCTATAAAATCTTGAACCGAAATTAACTGGTCAGAGTATGCACTCCTACTACAAAAAGTCTGATGTATGCTTTTCGTAAACTGTGAAATTCTGGTATCCCATGGTCACTGAGGCACTGAATATTGCTTATTAACAAATAAGACTGTATTAGACTACAGTAGTTGCATCTGCTGAACCACAGCACGCATGTAATACACCCATTTATGACAGAGCTAAAAGCATATCTCGCAGACGGCAGAATCTGAAAGAGCTTGTTTTTTACGCGCGAAAGCAGAATGCTTCGCGCGTCTTTGCCATCGTCTAGGCGTCTGTCTGTCACACTCGTGATCTGTATCAAAACGGTGCAAGCTAGGATCACGAAATCTTCACTGTGAGCTGCCCCAATGTCTCTAGTTTATCGTGACAAAATTTCGTGCCACTGGGTGCAGGGGTTCCCCTCGAACGAGGGCGTCAAAGAGGGGTACCCCCTTAAAAAGACGTCATTTTGCCGTTATTGGCTCGAATAATGTGAAAACGGTTGCAGA
>Ga0209367_1012895_pt1 | contig 10847 bp, 5 predicted proteins | sample WorMetLIZISLAND2_FD_187412 | JGI IMG/M metagenome (GOLD analysis project Ga0209367, IMG submission 187412) | Marine gutless worms symbiont microbial communities from Max Planck institute for Marine Microbiology, Germany - Olavius geniculatus... ... | reverse complement strand
GCGCATGGTTTGAGTTTTCTTTCGGTAGCTGATTTATCGACCCAACCCCGATTGCTCAGCTGGTATCGCGGACCTTGTTTGACCGGGCGACGTCCGAGCCGGCATGTTCTTTCATTCGGTTGTATTTCAAAATGTGCTTCTCTAAATTGTTGATGGAATTTAAAATGCACGTTTAAATTTAAAAAAAAATGTTGAGAAAATAAAAAAAACATTTAAAACGTGAGAAAAAAACTTGGCACGAATAATAAACGTAAAAACGTATGTTACATCTATGTCGTTATTTGTATTGTTCTTCCGTCCATATGTCTGCAGTGTGTCAGTCGCATGCAGTCATAATACAGTCGCTTGGGGGCGTAACAGTAAGATGCCGGATTGGCGGACTTAGAGGATCAAAATGCTTCAATTCCCGGTCTCGTCACTATCAAGCGGTTTACTACCCGGTTGTCTTACTGAGCTAAACCATCTTGGTAGTTTAACTAATCGCCAAGGTCAACTCAGCCTTCCATCCCTCCGGGGTAGGCAAATCGAGTACCGGCTGCGGTTATAGCGTTCACCTGCGTTCACCTGTGTCGGGTGACAGGTAACACTGTGATCCCATACTGCAGGTGACGCTCCGTAGCTCTGCGATGGGTTTCTTATGAAGAGTTTTATAGGCCTAATTCTTTATAGGAAACCTATCCCAAAGCTACACATAGTCGCCTGCTTCTTTAAAAATGGTTAAGGGCCGGTTTCAGGATCTTTTAGTTAACTGGTCAGTTAGTAAACCGTTTGTTAATTGTAACTCGCTAGTTAAGTTTGTGCGCGTTTCTGAACAAAACCTTGACTGGCTCTTAGCTAACTGAATGGTAAACTATAATCTGGAATCGAAATCGGGCTTAAGTCCCCTTTTCCTTGCGGGCTTCTTTTTCTCTTTCTAGGGGGAAATTTTGTTAATGGTGTACATCTGATTCAGATCTATACCAGATTTACGCCCTCAACTAAATCCTCCTCATTTTTCACTGGGCAAAAGCTGCGCCCACTAACTGGTGGGCGCCTAACTGGTGGGCGCAACTTCTCCTTCATATGTATAGAAGCGCCTGTTTTTAACCGTGGCATGAGTTTTCCGAAAAGAGCTGTACCCGCGAAACATTTTAGGCTCTAAATGTCTGTGCTGTACAGGAGTGGTAGTGAACGCAGCCCTCGTGCCAGCTAAGAACCCGTCCCCAGCTCCTAGTGACCGCGGCAGTAGTACTCATGGTACCAGCAGGAAAGTGCGGACGTACCTGGGCTGGCTGTCGATAAGACGCGGTCGCTGTATGGTGATCCTAAGTCCGACGCTGATATCGCTCTTAGGACGGGGCTCGGTGTCGTGGTCACGTGATGCTTCGCTAAACTGCACTCGACGACGTCACTTCGGCATTCGCGTCGACCACCGCAAACAGGTTCACAGTTCGATGTGCTGTGATCAGAATATGTTCAGCTAATTCAAGTTTAAAAGGTAAAGGTGCCATACCCCAACTGGGGCGTAGGCGAGGTGCTCATCTCCCTTCCTTAGGCCTTTGATCCCATAGGTGGATAAACCACTTGAGTCCGTGACGCATGGCCAGTGCAACGCCAGACCTACGGTTACCTTCCCAGCCTCGGGGCATCACCGCCCTTTGATCGGTACCAAATTATACTGCTTGGTGACAGAGGCACATGTGTGTGAACAACTTGCCCAGGGTTGTTACCCGACAGTGTCCCGGTGCGGAGTCGAACATGCGCCCCTGAGTGACCTCAGGATTACAAGTCTGGCACGTTACCGTTAGACTACCGAGCCACCGAATTCAAGTTTGGAATGAGTTAACGACGTTTTTTACGAATGCCGCTCTTGAATAGTGACAACTTAGCTTGGCAATCTCTTCGTGAATAGACGCAATGAGTACCAATAAAAGCTGGGGTGTAAACAGGCACACCGCGCGCGATGCACTAGCGCTGACAGCCCTGACAGTGGCCTGGCAGTGTAAGCTGGTGTTTGGCTGAGGGATGAAGAAACGTCGATTAGCGTCTCTCTATGGCTCGGGTAGTACTTTGCGTTTTTACGAAGTGATCTGTTGTATATAGGCGGTGGTAAGCGCAGGACGGGACATCGAGTTCAGAGTACTGAGGCACTCGACACCAAGCTTTGTGACGGGCAAAATCAGCTTCCTCGGACTCTACGTTCAATATGCCGACGGACTGTCCAACTTCACTCAAGGACTCATCGGTACGACATAGTGTTGCTTTGAAGGTCTTAAAGCATAACTTTTCATGGAAAATCCATCTCAACGCTACGGAGCGTCACCTGCCATAATGGGATCACACAGTGTTACAGCTGCCGCTGCCAGCCGACATAACCCTAGCCGGAACTCGATTTACCGACATCGCAAGTGCAACGTCGTACCGTTACCCGTACACTACTAAACTCAGTGCCGACATATTAAGCAGCCGTCCGTCCGGCTAGAGTTGGTACTGTAATTATTGCAAATTTTCGTTGAAAGAATTTTAAAAATATCAACAGTTGATGTCACTCTGTGATAATGCTTCTGGTTCAAATGCGGTGTTGTTATTTGCATATATTATAATCCTTTGTTCTGTCTGTCTGTCTGTTTATCGGTCTGTATGTTTCTATGTTCATAGTATTGTCATGTAATGGAAATCAGTGGCAAAGTAAAGATCTGAGGAACCCAAATTTCCGCACACCTTTGTCTAATGTACCCTGTTGTGTATATGCAGGCCAGTTCATTCATCAGAAGGCAAAGTACGTGCGTTCTTCTGATACCATGAAGACTTCACCAATCCACAGCAACAACAACAACAACAACGACGACAACGGCAACGACGACACAGCTGTTAAACTGGTGACTCGTCTTACATTCAGCGGCCCGCATGTGTCCCATCGTACCGTGCGCGCGGTGCTGGCGCGCCGGCGCGACATGGCGGCCAATCAGCATCGTGCGTGCTGGCACGTGACCGGTCGCAATGGCGCCGGTTTGATACGAGGCAGACTTGACGATTACGTTGTGCCGCACCTCGCTGTCGAACGCTCGTCGTTCTCGCTGACCTCCCGTCGCAATTATTCGTCTGCGAACCTGTAAATTAAAATATTTACCTCCGCCAAGGAGGTTATGTTTCTGTCAGAGTTTGTTTGTCTGTCTGACTGTTAGCAAGATAACTCAAAAAGTTATGGACGGATCTTTCTGAAATTTCCTGGGAATGTCGGGAATGGCAAAGACTACCAGCGATTCAATTTTGGGGGTGATCATGGATTCTGAATCACTTTGAAATTATCGTTAACATGGCTTTCAATGGGGCATAAGGGAAACCGCTGCCAAACCGAATATGGTGCTGCCACCTGGCGAACAACATGGCGTTGGCGGAGGTCTGCGGTCTCTGACTGCTTTCTAGTTATTACTGTCTACGACGACGTAGCCCCGTTATTGTTTTCAACGTCGTCGCAGAGTTTTTTTTTGTTTTTACGCTGTTAACACGATAGGCCTAACTCATGAAACGCTGAAGTTAGCTTGATGATATTTTGCTTGAACACTTATCTTTATAATCGCAAGAACGCAGTTGAATTGGAAAGTGATAATTTTGGTAAGAAATAATATTTATCAACAACATTTGGCAATCGCAAGTGTAGGAAACTAATCAAATTCGTTCATATTTGACATTTTATTACACGATGTCTAGGGGGGGGGTAAGTTTTTTTACCGGACACAGTGTAAAACGTGTTAGTATTGCAAAAAAACAGCTACATATGTAATAGGACCTGTTCATATTACCTGCAACTGTTAATATTACTGTCCATATTACCCCATTACCATACTTTCAATGTCATGTTCATATTCCCGACGCTAGTAGTACTCAACAAATTTGCTGCTACGCTGATAATGCAGCACTTGTTGTCGCCATTTTTGCTGTATGGCGTAACTAGAAAGATTAGTAGGCTGTATATCAATCAAGATAGAGTGCCATTCGTGACGTAGTGTAAAATTAACAACGTCTAATGCAAACGTAGAATTGATAAGAAAAGTCACAAACATGACCACAGAAGGTCGACCCTAATATAAAAAAGTTGTGTGCAAACTTTTTATTTGCAGCACATCAAACACGACGTCAACAGTGCGCCACAAGCATTAATACAATAAATACAATATAATATACACAGAATGACTGAGTAAATATCATAAATAGAAAAACCATGTTCATATTACCCGCATGTTCATATCCCCCTTCACCCCCGTAGAGGCGTAGGCAATAGGGGCGAAGGACGAAATAGCAATTCTTTGGTTAAATATAAAATAAATAATTAAAATTTTTGCAATCAGATCGCATATTCTAAAGCTGTAGCCTAATGCAATTTCAATCAAGCTGCTCATACTGTAGTGTACTTTTGTATTTTCCTCTATTTATTACTCCCCCTATTTTTCACTGGGAAAATATACATTTTAACAAAACTTTCCCCCTATTTTTTACTTTTCCCTATTTTTCAATCTACACCTTTAACAAACTTTCTTATCATTTTACTCTCCCCCAATTTTTCACTGGACAAACCACACCCTTAACAAAAATTCTTCGAGAGAAAAAAACGGAAAAGAGGGAGGAAACTTGAGTCAAAAATGGGGGGAACCTGATCCCTAAACTGGGGGAGGGGAGTTGCGCTCGATTTCGATTCCAGATTTGGGCGAATAGAAACCACTGGGAGGCTTTAAACATTCCTGCCAAATTTCAGGCGCCTAGCTGTTATTTAGCGGCTTCGGCATAAATTCTAAAATCGGAAAAAATATTGATTTGAACAAAATTGAAAAAAAACTCGATATCGATGCCCTTAAAATTTTTGGCGTTGGCGTTAAAGCCCTCCTTTTCGACTCCGAACACGCTGAGTGTTGTAAACCTACAGGGTGCGGCAAAAAAATAGCCCCCTAAAGTTTTTTTGCCGTTTTCTCAGCAACCGCTCGGAATTTTAACATGGAGTTTTACAAGTTCATTTACAGAAACGTTTTACATCTAACTGCTAAGTGAAATATGAGTCTGTTTGAAAACGACGAAATTATAGACTTCTGAACATGACCGCCTACCGATTTTTCAGCATCAAAAAATGTATAAGCTAAAAATGCTATTTAATTTTCAAAAACCGGTTACCACGTTACTGCCGATGACGTCACAGTGACGCTTTGACAAACAGTAATTTATTTTGTTTGTAAATTTTCACTAAATTGTCGTTCTTTTCAAGCAATCGCCGGCTGCCCACCGGATTCATCTTCCAGCAGGACAGCGCACCAGCACACACAGCGCGCAGCGCAGGAAACTGACTGCGGGCCAACTGTTCAGATTTCATCACAAAAGACCAATGGCCTCTAAATTCGCCGAATGCAAACTCGGTGGACTATCACGTGTGATGTGCAATGTTGGAGCTTACCGCAAGCTTAAAACAAAGCCAAAAACAATCGCGGAACTCAAGGAATCGCTTTAGGTTATCTGGAGCAACCTACCACAAGGACCGATAGACAAGACTGTGAAAGACTTCTCAAATTAAGCGACTGAAGGCTTGTGTTGGAGCTTGGAGCTGTCGGTGGACACTTTGAACATTCAAAGTGACAATGGAATTTTGGCATCTGGTTATTCGTTAACTGTGTTGTTTGACTTGTTTCAACGATGTTATTGAACTGGTGTTGTAGCTTGAACATTTTGTCACGGTGAAAAATCGGTAAGCCGTCATGTTAAAAAATCTATAACTTCGTCATTTTTCAACGGAATCAAATTTTATTTGCTATTTCGCCGTAGAACAATTTAGTAAATAAATCTGTAGATTTTCAGATTAAAATGCTAAACGGTTGCTATTTTTTTCTGCCGCACCCTGTACAGTGAGTGAACAGAAGCTTATATGCAGCTAATGCATCATATCGACTGTTACACGCATTGCAGCTTTTGTAATTAATAAAAATAACAGCAAAACTATTTAGTGAGATGTGATTTTTGACTTTGTGACTAGTGAGGCGAAAATTCGCGAAGTTCGTTTCCTACTGCTTCTGGACACAAGTTAAGTTGGTTCGGTGCGCCATTTAGTCTTACCCAGAGAACCCGGTAATTTTGGATGTAAACAAAGTAATACAGGGCGTATAATTGTGGAATAATCGCGTGTTATTGGATAACAAGGAAGGTATTTGCGTTCATGTATCCGAAATAGTCAGTGCCGTAATTTGGCGGCCAGATTACTTTAAGCCAAGTGATTCATTTGGCCACAAGTTTCCGGCTGAGCCAGGTTACGTTATCTTCCGCATGACTGGCCACTCGGTGTTATCTTCCGTCCGTACGGACGGAAGTATAGTCGCGAAACAGCTGTCTTCCGTCCGCAAGGACGGAAAACTGTGTGCGACCAGGCACTATTTTCCGTCCGGTGACTTCTGTAGTTGGTGCTGACTGTGTCATTGCAAAGGGTAACTGGAACTTTCGTACCCGAGAACGGTAATGGGCCGCTATAGCGAGGGGCCGCCATAGCAAAGTTTTGACTAAAATTCACGTCGACAGATGTGTTATTGCGCTTTACATTCACATTCACCAGGGGGCGTGAATTTCACGTGTAATTTAGTACGATTTTGTGCTTAATATTAAAACTACCGTTTTCGCCTCCAGCTACGGTTAACATTAGACTTAGGTTTGGGTTTAGGGTTAGGGTTACGGATCGGGTTAGGGTTAGCATTTTTCAATGATTTGTGTGACAAAAATGCACGCCATAAATTAGTGTACAATATGGACAGACAAATCATTATGAAACATTCACATTCACTAGGGGGCAACAATTTCACGTGTAATGTAGTACGATTTTGTGCTTAATATTAAAATTATGGTTTTCGGTTGCAAAGATAAAGGTTAGGGTTAGGGTTTAGGGATAAGGTTAGGGTTAGTGTTAGGGTTAGCGATCGGGTTAGGGTTAGCATTTTTGAAAGATTGATGTGACAATAATGCACGCCATAAATTAGTATACAATATAGGTAATAAGTTTGACAGCGGTGCATGTGCCTACAAAAATTGCCAACGACTGCCCGTTACTGTCTACTTAGACCTGAGGAGCTAGTTAGTCGACTGGTGATCCGTGAAGCTACGGCTGAGGTCATCAGTCGCGGTTGTCACCATAGCGAAAGCCGCAGGGACACGGCGCCTTTCACTATGGCAGCCCTTCGCTATAGCGGACCCAAATTCCCAAGAACTTCATTCTCAAGAACAAAAGTTCCATAGGTGGAATGGTGGTCTGTGATAAAGTGCGGACCTGCGGACTTGCAGATCTGCAGACCGACCAACGGGTAAACTGCGGACTAAAACTTGCGGACTGCCAGTGTGGACCAGTTGGTAAACTGCGGACCAGTGAAATGTGGACCCCGCGTGATCGAACGCCTAATAATACATGTGCCGTAATGTGTATAAGCTTACTATAGTGTTCACAGTGTAGCACGGTAGTGTGTAACACTGTTGTAAGGGCAATTATCAAAGTCAATGGGAAACCAATTCGATATTTTTTCGACGATAGAATACGATATGATATATCGATATCGAAAATGATTGAGTCATCACTAATACCCACTCAAATTGACATTTTTGAAAGACCATATTTTGTCCCCCTAGAGTGCTATAGAATGACCAAGTCTTGCTCGTGTTCGTGCACCTCCTACTGTGGATGGGGTCTCTCTTACAGTTTTTTTACGATGGTCGGAAATTGGCTTTAAATTCAGTGTATTTGTGCCTATAACATTGGGGTTAGGTATAGGGTTGTTGACCGGCGATTCATTTTGACTGGTTAACCATAAGCAGAAAGACCAGTTGTTGATAGCAGTGCCACAATGACTATGCAACTGCTATAACCGCCACAGCGTCGCCACTGTCCACAGACATGTAGGCCTATTATACGCTCACCACCATTGCAACAAATACCTGAAAACATTTTTATTTCGTCGATCTTATGGCGCGTGACTGTTTTGAACTCTCTGTGTTTTTGTCTTAGCGTTTTATTTTTTGGTTTTTATTTTTTAGTGTTTCTACGTGTTTTTATCGTGTTGTAACGTGTTCTTGAAGTGCAGTTTGCACTTACACCATGCTAATCAGTTCATAATGATGATGATAATGATGATATTGTGTAACGAGTCATGCCGTTTCATGCGTTGCATCACCAGCGCCACTGTTTTGGGGTCTGACGTTAATTAGCAGCTCACCTGCCGTCTTCTCCACTCATTCAAGGCCAGCAATCTCAGCTTTGAGATCACTCAGTTTTACCTGCCACTTGAGTGACCTGACACGGGTAAATGACAGCGTAAGCCAGGTGGCGTAGCATAGTGGTTAGAACGTCGGTCCTGGCCGGCGGACTTTCCTTATCCTGCGCTAGACTGATGGATGGCTGCTTGACCACTTTGTGGGTACGGCGTCCGTTATCAGTCAACCAACAAGGCCAACTCAGCCTGCCATCCCTCCGGGGTCGGTTAAATGAGTAGTAAACCCATTGTATGGGTTACAGAAGGTGAGGACCTTTGTACAGCTGACTGGGCTGCCTGGCCGGCCGGTGCGCCAGCCTGTGTTTGCAGGCTGAACGCGGCAGCTGTGCGATCGGCGGCTCTGGTTAGTGACGAAAAGCGCATTAGAGGTGTACGGCGTACACGACGATGCGCTACACAAATTGACAACTTTTTTTTCAGGACCGGATTACCAGTCAATCGATTAAGTGTTACCAACCCTTAGGGGGAGTGACCCACATGCCATAAGGTAGGTATTATCACTTATGTACAACTTTCTGGGGGCACTGCTCTTTTAAAATTTGGGAGGGCAAAAAACGCTCAAAATTTGTTGCAATTTGGGACAACTTTTAAATTTGACTGCAAATATCTCAAGAACCGGTCGAGATATTGAAAATTGGAAACAAACTTCTTAGACAGCGATACCTGGAGGTTTTAGCAAAAAATTTGGTGAAAATTTGGTCCACTAACCAAAAACGTTATAGGCGCAGATGTAGACCCACCCAAGTCGACAATGTGCAATTGCACATTCTGCATATGCTAATGAATTTCAGTTTGGGCCACATGACTTAGTTGCCAGGTGAATTTCAGCTTTCTAAATGATCCCTCCAATCAGATTTTTGGCACTGGGCAGAGTCCAACAATGCAGACTCACGTTGGACTCTGCCCAAATTTTTTTAGTAACATCTGTTCTGTGTCGTTGAAGTTCTTCTGGACTAAATGCTGCATTAATCTGCTTGTTAATAATAATGATAATAATAATAATCTGTTGTATAATCAGCTGGTATTAAACAAGTGGGCTAGAAAAACCCTTTGTTTTTATAGGAGGTCTGGCTTTTATTTGAGGCTTGTCTTGTAAAATTGTCATTGTTACAGCACAGTTTTCATTGTGTACTTAGCAGAATACCATGGTCCATTGTACTAAAAAGCAGTGTATTATAGTAAATGTTGTTGTTTTTTAGGAGTCAGTGATGGATGAAAATGTGGAGCTGCAAGCAGCTTGTGCAGCACTGGGATATTTAGATGGTGACAAATACTATAAAGAACCTGACTGTCTTGGTAATCAGTAACACCGCATTACTTTACTACGGTTTACAGTCTGCTCCACTTATATGCATGTCACACTTCATATGTTTGCTCAACGTGCATCTGGTCTCATCACAGTTTATGTTTATCACTGGCAGTCAAATTCGCTTATATGCACCACCAGCCATGTATGTGCAATTCGGCTATAAGCACGCATTTATTTCGTCCTGGCTCCATGACTTACGCATGTTATAAGCAATTTTGTTGATACAGTGCATTGTGCACATAGACCAGCCACTCATTGCTCACAGGGATGCTGCTTGCAATGTCTAAACCCCAGAATTATGTGGGTACACAAAGCTAGTGATCGTCACGCATTACATGGGCTGTGGTGTTCCACCCCAGCAGAACTCGGCAACATAGCAAACTTCAAACGGTAGTTTGTGGGTCGATAGCAGAGACTGCGGATGCGTCAGTCCACGGATCTAGATCCGCAAGATTTTTTGCAGATGCGGATGGATGCGGATGTTGTTCTGTGATGAAATTTGCGGACGCGGACTGATGCGGATCCTGTTTTGTGACGAGTGTATTTTTGCTAATAAAATTTAAAAACAGAAGTGATGTGTGTTGAGACGTGTCTAGCACGGTAGCACTGGTACCGGTAAATTGTAATCTGCTATAAGGCTAGGCGTGGTGTGGCCTACCTTACGTATTAATGAATAGAGGCAGGCCTATTCAGTGCGGACGCGGATCCATTATTTCTCTTTTGTTGCGGACGTGGACTGACAGTAGATTCGTGATTAAAATCTATGGACTGACACGGACTCAAAAATTTTATGATCCGCACATCTTTGGTCGGTAATGCTAGGCCACCTGCTGATTGGAGTGATTGAGACGACAACAGGCAGGCGACGGAGTGGGCGTGTAAACTGATGCTACCGGAGTGACCGTTATTAGCTACAGGCAATGGCATGTGAGTCTCCGTGAAGGAGATGAGTGAGGCGACTGTGTCCAGTGGATGTGGATGACAGATGATTGCTTGTTGTAACGGCATACTGTTAATGGCTGCAGTACACTAAATGTGTGCCATACTGTAGAATGTAATGTCTTAGATTGTGATCATTATTAATTGATGCTTGATGGTGATAGGTAATATATTGTTCCTCATCATTGTCACCATTATTCATTATATATGTAAAAAACTTACCAGTTTACAACTGTGTGTAAGGACGATGTGATGATATCAGTCCTCTAAAACAGCAAAAATCATTTGGGTAACCTTAGATGGGGCTATGCATATGGCGTCCTTACAAGCTGACTTTA
>Ga0209367_1012894_pt1 | contig 10847 bp, 4 predicted proteins | sample WorMetLIZISLAND2_FD_187412 | JGI IMG/M metagenome (GOLD analysis project Ga0209367, IMG submission 187412) | Marine gutless worms symbiont microbial communities from Max Planck institute for Marine Microbiology, Germany - Olavius geniculatus... ... | reverse complement strand
CAACTGCTGTCCCAGCCAACAGACAACACAGTGTTCGCCGGCCGTGCGTTCAGCTCAACTGCACCTCGTATTTGGAACAGTTTACCAATTACCATTCGAACAGCATCCACTACCAACACTTTTCGATGACACCTCAAGACTCATCTTTTCTCCGGCAACACCGCCATCGACTAACTGTTACCATCCGCGCCTACGATTCGAACTTCTGTTTGAGTTTTGACATATGGCGCGTTACAAATGCAGATTACTTACTTACTTACTTACTTTATGTATGGTATGTACGGAGGTCTCCCTGCCTTGAACCTCGGCTTGGAGCAGGGCTGGAGATAGACAAAACATTCGTCAATGATGCGATGTTGAACTGACGGACATTACGGACAGCTTAAAACTAGGCTAGGCTGGAGAAAACTTGTCAAGTGCATGTCAACTTGTCAAGTGCTTTAATTTGCAATTTCCACTGTTCTGTTGATGTTATTAAATTCATATTTTTTCTTGAGATGTGTAAATCTTAAGCTTTTTTTTAAAAAAGCATTTTTTTTAAAAAAGCATGTCTAACAATAACTAGAAAACTAGCCGCATAATGTCAGCCCATTATCGACATATGCGGCCATCCCCACAGAGCTGCGCAATGAGAAGCCTAATCTTACTGCAATGCACTTATAATGAACCTCTTCGTTAATTGCAAAACACTTTGTACAGCGTCCACAGGACTTAGCATGATAATTCGTGAGAGGCTGACAAATTATATAAACTGGCGCTGAAGATCTCTAGTACAAAAATTATTTTTTCGGTTATATGGGGGCATTTACAGCTTACAGTTTACGTGATTGTTTAGTACACAAGTGCATTACAGGTTTTTCTCCATTTTTAGTTTACAAAGTATAGACGTTAGTTGCTACATGCACATCGAATTGTATTCTGGCGCACAATTTATCTCGGTCACATTCATCTCCTAAACATCCGCATTACGAACAGAAAAAGTTGTGTAACCTTGTCAGGTACTGTTATATAGCTTATTATCTATCAATTATCTCGTTATGTTCAGTGTCATCATGGCCGGAAGAGGGGTTATAGAGCAGGGAACAATTGCCACCCAAAATTTTTGGGTGTCAGAAAATTGGCAAGAAATCTTCTTGTCCGAAAACTGTCATACGAAAATGCAAAATTTGTGACTAAAAACCTCATTTTCGATAAATTTAGGGACATACTTGAAATTATGAGCACCCACAATCTCCTCTGTCAGTAAGCTGAAAGTTTCTGCTAGAAATTTGCAGTAGCTGTTAGACGATTGCAACTTCTTGCTCTGCCTCCTTTTAAACCCACGATATGCTGCTGGTTACGTTACACCAAATCACTATGATTAATAAAATCATTCAGCAGAACTGTGTAATGGTGTATTGATCAAGGAAAGTTAACAAACTTAACAAAGATACTTAACACATGTACAATAAAGAATTAAGCCGATGCAAAAAAATGAATAACTATAGTAAAAAGCAAAACAACAATCAATACGCAACGGCACCCTGAATCACATCTCATCACTGATAAGCATCAGCAGTCGGCGTTAAACACACCCTCATGTTATAAAAGACAAAAAACCCAACAAACCACAACTGCATTGCATGGTAACTTCATTAATTAAAAACCCAAGGAAAATATATACCTAAGTTACCTTTTATAGCTAGCGTGATCACACAAAAGGCAAAAGCACATTTCATAATATTTCGTAACTTTATATCTTTATTTAGTAACTACAGTTCTGTTGACCTATCATACTGGTTGACTGGTTGGTTCGATATTCATTTCCTTATAATTTTCATTTCCTATAATTTGTCAAAAAACACAACTTGAATTCTCATGGCATAGGCTATGCCGTAAATACACAAAATTACAAAGACTAATAAACTATTACTTTTCAAAGATTAATGTGACTAATGTTGAAATTCAAGATTTAAAAACCACAATACTAAAAAAATCTTCTAACAGCAGTACCTTAGCCACAGGTTTGGGAAATACCTTCAACAATTGCAAATTTAACGTGGACAGATATTAGATTATTAGTCCCTGGAAAATCTCACAGCTAGATTAAGACAGTGCAACTTTGGACACTGCAACAATACAAACTGCTATAATCTCAAAAATAATAACAAAGTCGCACATACAGCTGGCAAACATAGACAGTGTTTCATAAAAAGGACCCCTTTTTGTTTTTTTTTCATAATTACTCAAATTATAAGCAATTTACATGAAATTTTTATCAGTTGTAGCTGAAGAAATACTAATTCGAAATATTTGAAAAAAATACGGCAGTTGATTAAATATTCTTTGCTAGTCGTGATGTCATAATATGTCACAGGTACAAACTTGCTAGTCTCAATATCAGCATTACATCACGACTAGCAAAGAATATTTAATCAACTGCCATGTTTTGAAACACCATGTAGAACAAGTGTGCCAAAACAATAATATGAAGGTCACAACACCAGCTTACAAAATGCCACCGAACACACACACAAATCCCATTGAAAATTATAGAACCGTTAAATCCTCCAAAACGAGTTCACAAATTGACACATGTTGGTATACACAATTCCACATGCTGGTACCAACATTACGATAATAATACTGTAACGTGTAGCAACAACTGGCGAATAGTCAACCTGCTGGCCAACTTAGTTACCATCACTATGTACAACAGCAGCTTCACAGTTCACACATTACAATAACGTCACAACTCTTTTTATTTAAAGCAACGTGCATAACTGCTAACCGATCCAATATCAGCACTGACACGCCTTGTACTGACATGTATGCTGCCGCCTGTCTAGCTGCCAAGGATTGTGTGGCCCACAGCACTGCATCTAGTGTGCAGTGGGCAAAACCATCATATACGTGTGAACCAAGCAGGACGAAATATGTAAGCTATGAGTAAACATTTGTAATATCCGATGACTTTGAGCTTTGTCCTCTTGAGCTAAAACTGGCACTATGGCTACTCATTTCGTGGAGGATGTTCACAGCAATATATGTGGGTGTTACGGTACTACTCGTAAAGGCCTACTTTTTTGTTTTTGAGTTAGGAGCCCACATGGGATAAAAGGACAGACGGAGAAGCAAAACCTATATTGTGGTATAATAAGATCGGAGCATGTACAAAACTAAAGGCCAACATCGCTCTTCACTCTAACCAGAATTTCATATCACGCCAAACATGCAATCTGCTGACATATACTTTTAAACAATGTGTCGGTTATATGCACAACATGCAAAGTCAGATTGCAACCTGACAAAAATTTGGAATGTTCACAATTTTTTACTGCATACCCAAACTCACAATAGTAAAAGATATACTTTCCAGGTACTGTGAAATTTCCTGGCTGCAGCTTACTGTGCTATGCTTTCAACTAGACCCAACAGCACAGTGGAACTCAAAAGGGTTCTGATGACATGTTCTCAGAATTCTAATTCTAGCCGAGCGACTGAAAACAACTGTCATATGCATACAGGAAAACACACAACTAATTCAAGGACTGCATCAGTCATGAATTACTACTGGCAGCTTACATCAATGATCAGAGATATCATAGTGTCAAGCAAGCAGCATTAATCAAGTAAAGTCAATCAATATCTGGAGACCAAGACAGACACTGCTATTTTTGGTCTCAAGTACCAGTCTTGAGACTAAGACCACGTAAGTAAATAAGTAAAATGTGAATTTATATAGTGCATACTGTTAAATTAACCTGTAATGCGCTCTTGGTCTCGAGATCGTATCCCCTTATTTTATGTAAGGGTCAAACCCTCAGATACAAACACAGCCCTGAGTACTGCATAGCAGGGATGTTAACGAGACCAAAATATGGCGAGAATGAGAACGAGAACAATTGAATGAAAACGAAAACGAGAATGAGACCAAAAAAAATTTCGAGAACAAGAACGAGACCAACAACCATGAGAACAAGAACGAGAACAGTAAAAAATAAAATTTAACACATAATATTTTACATAACCGTCGGCATAGAGTGATTTTATAAACCAACGTGATTATCAACTGATGTGGCATGAATCAGATGCACAGAGACCACAATTATGCAGTATCTGTCTCAGTGAGCAGCCACTATCCAGTTTACGATTAGTGCTGTCATTTTGACACTCGAGTCCGGAGTTATAAGTCACCATTGCAAGCAATAATAAGTATTTTGCATGCATAGTCGAATTTTGAGACCACAAGACCAAGATGCATGAGAACAAAAACAATTGTGATGACAACGAGAACGAGGACAACAACAACGAGACCAAGAAAGAAAACGAGACCATTAAATTTGGTCTCAAGACCACGTTGGTCTTGAGAACTCAACATCCCTGCTGCATAGTGATTGCAATCCCAGGATTCTGAGATCCCGACCATTTTAGCAAATCCTGAATTCCAAGATCAGTGACATCCAAATCTCAAGATTTCGAGATTACAGTGGATTGTCAAAATAGTACTTTTTCATGCATTAGATAAACAAGTAATTTGAGCAAAGCTCACGTGATGCGCGATAGCAGCGGTCCTGCCACTTTGGCAATCAGTGTACAGCAATAAGATATTAATGCATCTTGAAAGAGTACCTAAATTTGAGGCCTCTGTATGGAAGACTTCTTGAATTTAAGAGAGCAAAACTTAGATTTTTAAAAATGTACATTCTATGCTAAAAATGTGATACGCAGGTTGTCCAGGTCCATCTCCAGCCATTTCGATACAATACACTCTTAAAATGTGTGAAACAGCCGGAAATTGCAACAAAATTCACTAAAACCTCTATTTTTGGGGCTCAAAGTCATTCAAGGTCATCGACGTTGACACCAATAAAAAGTTTGTCACCATTGCTTGTTATGATAAGCAGCATGTCTGTACCTATGTGCAACCGTTTTCATGCTACACGAGCCAATAGCGGCAAAATAACCACTTTTAGGGAATAGCTATATTTGACGCCCACCTGCGCCAGCCTCCTTGAAATAGGGGGTCAGAACTTGGACCTCTAAAATCTACGTTTAGTGCTGAAAATTTCATACACAGGTTGTCTTGGTCTATCTCCGGCCATTTTGTTGCAATTCAGTGCTAAAAATGTGCACTGCATCCAAAAATTGCGAAAAATTCACTAAAAACACCTTTTTGAGCGGTTAAAGGTCGTTCAAGGTCACTGATGTTAATAAATCTCAAAAGCCTGTCACCAGTGCTTGTTATCAGTCATCATCATCATCATCACATGTATGTACCTATCTGCAACCGTTTTCACACTAAACGAGCCAATAACGGCAAAATAACGACTTTTAGGGGGTACACCTCTTTGACGCCCTCGTTCGAGGGGAACCCCCGCACCCAGGGGCACAAAATTTTGTCACAAAAAAACTAAAGACCTTGAGGCAGCCCAAGGTGAGGATTTCGTGATCCTAGCACGCACCGTTTTGATACATCTCACGAGTGTGTCAGACAGACAGACAGACAGATTAAGACGCGCGAAGCATTCTGCTATCGCACATAAAAAATAACAATTTTAATCATATCATGAAAATAATTAGTGAACACAAGAGTACTTGCTGTGCACGATAAGCTGCATTTCGACAGTCGCAGTTGCTCGCTAAAACTTACCAAAAGGAACCTACTGCGTTGTGAAGTAAGTCTAGTAGGACCACTACCATAAACAGTAATACCAAGTAACGACCAATGTAAGCCTAATCCTGAGAACGAGATATTGGGATTAAAAATTTCTGAATCCCAAACCTCAGGACTGAAAACTCAATCCCGGGATTGCAATTACTACTACTGAGATATGGGTTGATGGTCACAGCACAGATGACTGAGATGTGGCTCATTGAGCAAATCAATCAATCAATCAATCAATCAAAAAATAACCACTTACAAAAGTGACCAGTGGTGTACAACACACCTAAAAACTAAAATAAAACCTAAGGACAATGTACAAAAAGTAAAAACTACTCAGAGGTATAAAGGCTCGCTGAAACAGCAAAGTTTTAAAGTTTCGTTTGAATGACGCAGTGTCAGACAGTTCTTGAAGTGACGGTGGCAGACTGTTCCACGCAGCTGGTGCAGCGTGGGAAAACGCTCGCTGTCCGAACTTTAGTCGTGTGCGTGGTTGCTCGTAGCGGAGACTGCTGCCGGACCGAAGTCGTGTTCGTTTCAAAGTTTCAAAGGCAGAATGATGTCGCCAATGATGCTCACAGTCGTTGCTGGCATGACAGCAGTGTCGTGTCACTGACGCCGTGGCTGCAGGGTACTAGCCTACGAATGACGTCACTCTGTCGTCATCATCATCATCATCACAGTCGTAGTCGTAGTCACAGTCATGCCTGCTGTGCGGGGTGGGAGGTGGCGGGCAGTAGAGAGGCTCCGTCTCACAGTCGCTAGCCACACTGACTGGAGTAATATCCAGCTGCTGCTGCTGCTGCCATGGTCTCAGAACCACTGAGGCACTGTCTGCAGCATCACGCACAGCACTCATGTAATAATCATCAGAAATAATTTATATGTTCTCTTATTTTAGTTCTCACGAATATTATCTATTCAGCACGTCACATCCTTTTTCGTGAGCCTTGTATAATATTAAGCCTACACAGAATGTTACGAAACAAAACCCCGCAGCCAGCAGCCTCATAGATTAAAAAAAGTAAGGGGTCAGTGGAGAGGCAGGAAGTTGCAATTTTCTGACAAACATTCTACATTTTTCAGACCCAAATTTTGCATTATTAGACAAAAATTTTTCAATATGAAAATGTTCCAACAGTCCAAAATTTGTGGGAAGAAGGAGCCGCTGTCCCGCTGACATGATGCCAATAACACTGGCAGAGCTCACAGAGTGCTGACGCGCTGTCGACGTCATCGCAGACGTCAGTGCTGCATGGCGTCATCGTGAAGTCGTGACGTCGCTGTGAGTAGGCAGCGCTGGTGCACGGACTCGGTGGCGGGTTGAGCGGATAGCACGCCGGGGGCACGGATGACATGCTGTTACAGGCTGACGACGAGGACGAGGACATGGTGGTCGACGCAGACCTTGAGCTGATGATGCGGTCATAGAGAGGGCTGTCACCACCCCCACTAACACCACGGCATGATGCTGATGAGACGACAGAGATCATCGCTTGCAAGCTATGCTCACGACCTGTAATAACCAGCACCATCATCACTAGAGCCGCTACGAGGGTGGTTTGATAAATAAGTTACAAAACAGCGTCATTCTGTTAGTTTTCCAAATTTAAAAAATTCGAAATATACATTTTGTAGGGAATTTTATTCTGAATACGTGTAGAAATTTTTTTGATGATGACATCATTATTGTGACGTCATCTGTTTACAGAACACAGTCTGCACGTATACTATTTTTCCCACCAGTAATCTATCATACCTTGCAAGTGACAAACAGCATAGGAACGAAAAAAATGAATAAACTTAACAAGTTAACGCCATCTCTTTAAATGCTAAAGACTAATGTTTAATTTTCAACATATCGTCCGAGTTCGCTGAAACATTTGTCTTATCTGTCAGCAATTTCTGAATGTCCGATGCAAAAAACGAAGATAGCTGCTGTCCATGCCACTGAAGACTGACTGATTGCATGTCGGTAAATGATACAAATTTCCGTCCATCTAGCATTCTCTTAACACCAAACGTGAACTGTTCGCTTCTAAAGCACTTGTCCCGTATGCTGGATGCATCTGAGTGAATCTGATTTGCATTTATTTTTTTTGCCCACAAAAATACAATAATGGCACGCTGTTCGTTACGGAATGATTTCAGTGGCAACGTCGCCGTATTTAATGTTTATAAATGACGTCACAGTGACGTCATCATCATAAAACTCACAGCTTCTATTCAGAATTAAATTCCCCACAAAAGGTATTTTTTGGATTTTTAATATTCGGAAAACTAGCAGAATGACGCTGTTTTGTAACTTATTTATCGAACGACCCTCGTAGTAGTCTACATCCAGGCTTTAAACTTTAAACTGTTCACCCCACTTAGCAGAATTCAGCGCCATCGCAGAGCTTCTAATTCACAATGACAATCTGACAATTGCTGGCACAATACCGAACTGTTTTTCAATTAGATGAGATGAGATAGTGAAGTTAGTCTACTACATTAATACTGACATAATCATCAATGACAAATTTCAAACATAAAGCAGAGTGTATATAAGCTACCTCTATATATGGGTGGATTGGTGGAAATTGCGAGTTTGCTGTGGCGACGTCGTTGCCAGTAGATGCCGGTCACTGCAGTGATTAGGAACAGCAGCAGACCACCCAAACAAACGACGATGACCACAACAGCTCGCGAAGCAGCACCTGCTCCAGTAATAGGCAACTAACTAAAAACATGAATTACCCTATTAGTTAGCAACTACTTTGGCAATATAATTAACTAAGCTAAAATTTTTCCCATATAATCTGCAACTATTCTGGGTAAGCCTATATCAGTTTGCAAACAGTGTTGACAAATGCTGCTGTTGGTATTGGCTACAAGTAAACTGCAAATCTAAAAAAAATCTAAACCTTTCGAAGACATGAACAATAAAAAATATTAATAAACAAGACACTGTCTTAATTTAACAAGAAGCTTTTATTTCTATTCGCTCTTGTGACAGTTGCTATTCTCAGTTCACCGCAGTCAGTCTAATGATATCTAAAAGTCAAAAACTGTTCAAGTGATTTAACTACTTTTATAAAAATTAAACTGTTCAATTGCTAACTAAAACGTACATAAACGTATAAGTCCTTTCCAAGTCATTGTTGCTAACTAAAAACTCATAATTAAACTACTGTTTTAACTAAACCTTGTTACTTTAATTAAAATTCTGATATTACTCAAAAATAAATTAGACTATAAGTTGAACAACTCTTAGAATAGTAAACTTGCGCTCACGACTGTCGACTGACCTGCAGCACCGGGTGGGGGCCGGGGACAATTAATCTCATCAGCCCCATCAGAGCAATGCCGCTGTCCGTCACAGACCAACTCACGACTAATGCACCGGCCGTCAGCACCACACAACATCAGGGACCCCACACATCGCTCACAGCGAGCCTCATCACTGGCATCATCACAGTCCACGCGCCCGTCACAGAGCGCTGACGCCGGCACACAGCGCCTCAGACCACCCAGGCACTGGAACTGCGACCCAGACAGACACGAGCCGTAGCAGCTGAGCTCGTCCGACCGGTCCGCGCAGTCCGTGACACCGTCACAGCGAGGCACGCACGACCCAGCGCTGCCAGCGTCACCACAGCGAACCTATCAACAAACGCACACTTGCTAGCCTAACTAGAGCTCAGTATATAATTAAAACAAGTAGCAAAGTAACTCGACAAGACGCGGAATCACTGACTGATGCTGACACCTGGAAAATTCTAAATACTCTGTTTTCATAAAGAAGCACAACTGTTTTTTTTGCTCAGGGTTTGATTGCCAAATCTCCTGTTCACCATCTGACACCTTGGACCACACAAGTGTGCCAAATGGCACAGTACATGAAACGGTTTAAGCAAAGTGGAAGAGTGTGGAAGACTACAGATGGACCAGGCTACGAAGAAATACATGTGTAGTAAATATAGGCGAAATTGCTTGTGCTGCAAACAACGATTCCACTTAAAAATTACTAGCTAACTTTTAAGAAATTAGCAATGAATCAATAACCAATTTCAATTAAAAACAAAAGACTGTAGCTCATTATGCAGATATTCATTGCCTGGGCCAGTGAACAATTTGAATTGTGGTGCAACCAGCAGACATACCACCACCTCAATCAGCCACAGTAAACTTTCATCCTTTATCTCGTAGACCACAAGCTACTACTCATTTGCCATACTGCTGAGGGTAGAAGGCTGAGTTCACTCTGCAGGTGAGCAACTTGCTCAAGGTTTCTTGCAAGCTCATTGACCACTCCACCTCGTTTTTGTAATATTTTCTGAGAATTTCTCAAAAAGAGACATTGCACCTGGTCAGATGGGCAGTCAGATGTCACATGTTGACATGTGAGCAAGTCAGTGCTTAAAGTCATTGAACGAGGACACGTGCAGTGAGCTGACATAGAGTCACGATCAACCACACACAGGTGAGAACAACTTAGACGACCACACCTGTTCACGCACCTGACAGCCAGCAACATTTCATTACCAAACAAATATTAAAAATCTCAAGCAGTGAAGTAATGAAGCTACGATCTTCTCCTCTTCTCGTTAATCATGAGAGTTTCATGCTGTCAGAAAAACAATAAGTAACAATATATACCTGTATGTAAACCACCCATCCCGGTAAACTCAGCCTTCCGTCCCTCCAGGCTAGGTAAATTGAGTACTGGCCTGCCTGGCTAATGGTAAGGCGAAAGACGTTCACCTGTGTAGGCGGCAAGTAACACTGTGTGACCAATATGGAAGGTGATGCGCTGTGGCTGTGAGTCTGTGAGATGGGCTTCCTATATAAAACGCTGGCGAGACCCGTAGCCTAACCCTTTTACTTGAGCTATCAAACTCGTGTTTATGCACTGATGCACTCCGAGCATCTTTGGCCCAAGTTCGTAGCTCTGAGATAGGTTTCTTACAAAAACGCACAGACTCCTTTTAACCCTTTATATTTGACCTACAAAACTTATGTTGATGTGCTGACGCACCTGCTGTCACTGGATGGCCGTACGACACTGATGATGTCGGTCAAGTCGTTCAACCTTGTCTTGACAGTCACCCGCTCTGTGCCAGTCTCCCTGTCCACTCGTTCCACCGTCCCGGCGCCCTGGTCAACCCAATACACATGTCGGCCGGCCACTGCCAAGGCGCCCGGCTCATGCAGCCCCCGG
>Ga0209367_1012893_pt1 | contig 10847 bp, 5 predicted proteins | sample WorMetLIZISLAND2_FD_187412 | JGI IMG/M metagenome (GOLD analysis project Ga0209367, IMG submission 187412) | Marine gutless worms symbiont microbial communities from Max Planck institute for Marine Microbiology, Germany - Olavius geniculatus... ... | reverse complement strand
GTGTAGTAAATTTCGAACACGGAGGGGTGTATATTTCACCTATATGGGGAGCAAAAACCCCTGGGCGGATTGAGCCCAAATTTTGTTTGGTGGTAGGCGTCCATGACGTAATCACGCAATTAAAATTTGGTGACGATCGGTTCAGGGGTTTTTGGTTGGCTGAGGGTCAAAGTTTGCATTTTCCCATATAGTTTGAAGGTCGTCCTTACAACACTCACACTACCGTGTGAGGTGTGATATAGATTCAACGAGTTGCAGTAAGGTAGCGTCAAATTTGAGTACACTCTTAAAACGCATTATTAGCCTATTTCATTGCACGCTGTACACTAATTTTCCAGGCGGAAGGAAGCTAATTTAACGAATAGCTAATCGGCTGCTGTTATCGTAAGAAAGTATTCTCAAAGATCGTTTGGTGCTGGATGTTTGGTATAGCGAGGCGTCCTGGCTGTTGAGACGTCAGCTACTTATAAAAAATATAAACATTAGACTTTCCCTAGCTATCTGAGTTTTGCTAAAGTGAAGGTCATGGCTAAACTTAGTTCTTGGGTGGTAGAATGGGGAAGAAATTGAATATTAAGTAGCAGTAGGCTACGAACGGTATCGTCGTAGCTCCTTACAAGTAATTTGAGCAAAGCTCGTGAGACGCGCGACAGCCTTAGCAGTTTCCTATTCGCAGGTTGTTTTGATTTAACTCTATCCATTTTGACTCAATTCACTCTTGAAATCTACGGCGCAGCCAGAAATTGCAAAAAAAACACTAAAACCCTTATTTTAGAAATTCAAGGTCATTCAAGGTCATCGATGTTTACACCAATAAAAAGCTTGTCACTATATTGCTTGTTATGATAAGGAGCATGTCTGCCGATCTGCAACTGTTCTCAAGCTACACGAGCCAATAGCGGTAAAATAACTACTTGTCGATTCTTAAAAATGTACGTTCTATGCTAAAAAATGTCATGCGCAAAATGTCCAGGACTATCTCCAGCCATTTCGGCGCAATTCACTCTTATAATGTGTGTCGCAGCCGAAAATCGCAAAGAATTCACTAAAAACCCCTATTTTGAGGGTTCGGGGTCATTCAAGGTCATTGACGTTGACAGCAATAAAAAGCCTGTCACTATTGCTTGTTATGATAAGCAGCATGTCTGTGCCTATCTGCAACCGTGTTCACGCTACACGAGATAATTGCGGTAAAATAACCACTTTTGGGGAGGGAGTTGTCTTTGACGGCCGTTTGCGCCGGCCTCCTTGAACTTAGGGGGTCGGGACTTGAACTGTTAAAATCTACGTTGAATGCTGAAAATTTCATACGCAGGTTGTCTTGGTCTATCTCCAGCCATTTCGTCGCAATTCAGTGTTGAAATGTGCGCTGCATCCAAAAATTGCGAAAAATTCACTAAAAACCTCTTTTTGAGGGGTTCAAGGTCGTTCAAGGTCATCGATGTTGATAAATCCAAAAAGCCTGTCACCAGTGCTTGTTATGATAAGCAGCATGTATGTACCTATCTGCAACCGTTTTCACATTATTCGAGCCAATAACAGCAAAATGACGTCTTTTTTAGGGGGTACCCCTCTTTGACGCCCTCGTTCGAGGGGAACCCCTGCATCCAGTGGCACGAAATTTTGTCACGATAAACTAGAGACCTTGGGGCAGCCCATAGTGAAGATTTCGTGATCCTAGCTTGCACCGTTTTAATACAGATCACGAGTGTGACAGACAGACAGACGGACGGACGGACAGACGCCCAGACGATGGCAAAGACGCGCGAAGCATTCTGCTTTCTCGCGTAAAAATTCATATGCGTATTTGTCATGGTTTTCGCAAAATTTGATTTACGGGGCCCGACTTTTACAAATCCAGCTACACATACTGAAAAATTGTCATGCAAGAGTGAGCCTGATTTTATGCTGTTTGCGTTAGCGTTTGAAATCGTTTCGGTTTAGTGCTTTATGACGTCATAAATTACAATGACGTCAGACTTGCAACAGACTTGTATGAGTCAGTAAAAGATTTACGTTTCACTGATGTATAGATTGTGGAAAATGTTACTGTCTAGTATGTCGAAGCCGAAAACTTTTGGGATGACCTTCGTAAGCACAATGTGACGCATGCTGCCCCTCCTCACATTTTTCTTAACACTGATTACTATATTTATTTATTTGTCTTCAATAGCATGCTCGAAGGCCATGAACACACAAAAACACAATTGTAACACAAGCACAAAGACTAAAAAAAGACTAAAACAATTAACTAAAACTTGAATAGTAAAGCTAGTTATGTCCAGTTTCGCTAGCCAGTTCTGGTTGTCTGTCGTTATTGAAATGGCCTAGACACAAATGTTGTTGCACTTGTAGTAAATCGTAATCGAAAACTTTGCCTTTGTCACAAGAATTGCAATAGCATTAAATTCAAAAGCACTTGGCTGCACGAGTCAAGATTACCAAGTCAAGATTACCGTTGCAATTTGTCAGTCTCAAAAATAATAAACAACTTTTTAAATATCACAATAACTGAAATGGGGATTTTTTACGCCAAAGGTTAATTGCGCACCAGCCTATATCCACAGTTGTAAGATATAAAACAGCAAAGATGTCAAAATACTTAATCTTCATTTTCACTGCCACAAGTAAATCTACTGCAGGATCTCGAGGCATAATTAACATACCATAATTAACATATTATAAAACACTGTCAATGACCATCAAGTAATTATTCTGAGCACCAGAAAGCAGGCTTCAAGTGATAGTCCCTGCTGGTTTGTAAAATTAGAAGCCACAAAAACATTAAATTACATAAACGCTTCATTCTGAGTTAAGAGTGTGAACGATATAATGTGATAAACATCAGCGGCATTGCTGGCTTTCTTAGGTCGGCGGGTTTAGCGTTTGGACGGCCGTGGTGATGGTCCAAGTCAGTGGCATAACTTCAGATTTTGGGCCCCCCTGCAAGAAAATCATCCAGAGCCCCCTTTTTTCTTTCCCCTCCTTTCACGTTCTCTCCCATCCTATCCTTCATCTCCTGTCCTCCTTTCCCCTTTTCTTCTGTCTCTTTGTGTTCTTTCTACTTTCCTTTCTCTTACAAGTACGCCCCGTCAATACAATGGAGGTCTGGGGGAGTGCTGAGAGCTCCCTCAGTGGGGTCCAGGGCGAAGCCCCAGCCAAAAACGCATATTAGAACATTTTGGCACCCCAGAAATCGTGTCTAGTGACATCAAATTTCGTTCTGTTGCTGTATGAAAAAATAAACACCATAATTTTGGGCCCCCTAAACTAACGTCCTCCTGCACTGCGGGGTCTACGGGGTCAGTAGTTACGCCACTGGTCCAAGTTATCACCCATGAAATTTTTTTGGGACTTTCAGATGCAATATCCTGCATTCTAGTGCACTTTTAATAAGAAAATTGACTCCTTCGAGGGTGCTAGAAACAAGGATGAATTGTAGTGAGGCGGGGCAACATTTTCTCTATGGATTTGCATGATTTATATGGGGTCGTCCTCCTGACCTCATGGGGATAGGAACGCCAGGACTCCCCATGGCCATCTATGCACCTGATAAGTATGATAAAAAGGCCTAACAACACTAACATTAACAACATAACGGCAACGAGTCAGCTGAACACATCATACGAACTGCTAAAAACCAAACCATCTGCCCATCATTAGTCTAGTTTGCAATAAAAATGCACATCATCAAGGCACAAGTACGACACAACAGCAGCAACAAATCACAACAAAATTCAGTAAAGCCTATTGTAAACCACCGACAGAGACTAAAGCCCACTGTACACTGACAAGATAAAACAAACACTGCTGGACTGCTGGACGTTGCAACAGGCATTAGAATTTTTTCTTAAAATGGCATGAAGTAAAAACCTATGTTTCACTTACTTACTCACTTACTAATGTACGATGGTTTAACTTCAAGTGCAAAGTTACGTTTTTAATTTCAAACTGTAGACATCCAATGACAGATGTCAACCAGCTGTTATGGGAAGCCAACAAGCAAGCTATGGTGTAGCGTGAGGCCTCTATTCTTCAGCTGTAGTACACAACAATGCTAACACTAACAATGATATACCGTGGTGCCCAGAGATGTGCAGATTAGTGATGATTTGATATCAGGATTTCAACTTAGATACAATATCGATACAATATTTTGAAAATATTGCGATATCGATATCGATATCTTTAAAACGATAAGTATGTACATCTTATACAAGCACAAGAACAAGACGTGAACGTTCAGCAAGGCAGTTTGCTTTACGTAGAACGTGTCAGTGAACATGAAAGTTAACTATAGACTGTTGTAAGTGTCGTTAAATTATGACATTATAGTTAGCTTGTCATTTTCTACATTCATTCTCGTTATTTTGGTAATGCAGTAATAAAAATATAAACCTCTGGCGTAAAATATCGCGATATATTGAAAAATTCAATATTTTTTCCAACGAAACGATACAATACGATATATCGATATCAAAAATGATATATCAATATTTTCGATATATCGAATCATTACTAGTGCAGATCCTGGAATTTTGGGTCCGCATCCGCAGGGCAGCATTCGCATCTGCGCCCGCGTCTGCAAAACAAAGCTGTCAGGCGTCTGCGACCGCGTCCGCACTGCCAGCAACAGTAATAATGTTCAAAATATACTGGAACCCAGGGCTGGCCTGCAACAATGTGGCATGTGCAAAAAATGCAAATGCAATTTAAATTTCTTTGTGTTATAATTACTAGAAAGCAGAAACAATGCTGTAAATAAATTTGCTTTTCTCAGGGAGCATCCATGTCTGCAAAGACATCAAAAATTGCGTTGGCATCCGCAGAATGCACATCCTATCAACCCACATTTCGTGTTTTAGATCAAAATTCCGAACAAGAAGAAAATTTTGCAGGGCGGTAAATTTACCATAGGAGAGCAATTGTCCAGCCTGCCACGATGCCACAGATGCTGTACATGAAGTCATTACAGCTAGAAACAGTCACAGTTAAATACGACATAATGCACAAAACTTATAGCCACAGTCACTGTACCAGCCAGTAAAACAACTTGTGGTAGATCAACTCATGGACAGGCAGATAGAAGAGTCGTGGGTTGAAAACAATACATGGGGCAAAAGGTTGCAATTTGACATCTAAATTTCCCCAGAATGGGGAGTTTTCAGCCCCAAATATTGCATTTTTTGACGAAAATCTTCTTACAAGAAAATTTTCCGGCAGCCCAAAATTCTGGAAGGGGACAAAGGATGGGAAACAATCAACGATCCCCCTTGCCACGACACCAATGAGACAAAGCTAAACTAGCAGTTGAGATGTGAGTGACGTTCAATCTCACGACGTTCCATCTCTCGTAGCAATGCAGTCCGGTAAGACTCATAGCGGCTGACAATGCGCTCTAGTTCCTGCTTGAAGATACGAGCGAGCATTGCGTCATAACTCTCCAAGTCAGGCAGATGAAACAGATCCCACTGTGCATGGTAGATGGACACACACGATAGTCAACACAACATAGTGGCTACAAGTTAGTTATGACTCAATATCAGGATTTCAATTGTGATACGATATCGCTAGAGTATTTTACAAAATGGCACGATATCGATATCAATATTTCAACCAATAAGTACGTAAATCTTAATACAAGCATAAAAACATTACACACTGAACATTAATTGAGCAAGGCAGTAGTATGCTCTATTTAGATGATAAAAATATGTCTCTGGGTAAAATTATATTACGACTGTAGTTAAATTATGACACTATTAACTCGCCCCATTCGTAATCTTTCTTTCCACTCATGCAGTGTAGTAAAGAATCAGCAGAAAATATCGCGATATTATCAAAAATAATATTTTTGAATATCGTGATACGATACGACACAGCAATATCAAAAACAATATATCGATATATCGAGTCAACACTACTACAGGATGTAATGCTATTATTATATGTATTAGCTATTAGAGCCACGCTAGTTGAGAAGTTACTTGGAAAAAGCCTTATGTTGGTCTTAAAACATTTTTTATTAGTGTTACTAACGAACTTCAAAAGTTCGTATTTTGTACTGTTTTTAGGTTTTATTATTATTATGCATCAGTTATATTAGTTCGTCTACACTGTAGTACTAGTGTTTGTAATTGTTAAGCATTCCCAAGGCTACCATACACAATTTTGTGACTGACCGACTATTAAGTATACATTCAATTACTAAAAGTCAGTGTTGCAGGCGAAAACGTGTCAAAATCATTATAATCTGTAGATGTTTTGGTGAGAAAAAGTAGTATTAAGTCTTTTTAAGACACAGTGTACTAGACAGTCCCCGCAGAGTACATGGTAAAAGATGCGATTGACGAGAATGAGAAATGGCATCATTGGCATGGCTACCAACAAAAAGATAAATACAAGAAGCACTAAATATACACTGTGTCTGGAAAAAAACATCATGGACATATTCGATTGCAACTTTAAAAAGGATTATCAGATTTAAATAATTTTTGACACTAATATTTATGACACAACTGGCCATCAAATGACTTTCCAATTTTCCACCGCGCCAATTGTCTGCTGTTGCACTACCTGGGAAAACAAAACCAATGAAATATTGCATTTTTATCTTATTTGCCTTTTCAGGTTTTCCCAGGTAGTGCAGAAGCAGACATTTGGTGAGGTGGAAACTAGAACAGTTATTCGATGGCAAGTAATGTAAAAAATGTTTGCACCAAAAACTATTAAAATCTGTCAATCCTCCTCAAGTCACAATCGATAATGTTGGGAATGCTTTTTGACGTAATTCTGTTCATTTCAACTTACATTTTGTTGGTTCTGTTTTCCCAAGGTAGTGCAGAAACAGACATTGAAGGAGGTGGAATACGGAATGGTCATTTGATGGCCAGTTGTGACAGAAATATTTGTACCAAAAATTATTAAAATTAGATATTTCTTTTTCAAATGACTATCGATAATGTTCGGGATGTTTTTTTCTGGACATGGTGTATATTACATATATGGTGCATATTAAAAATGGTGTTCAGATCACTACATGTACCTTGAGCTTGTGATCATGTACTGACGCAGCCTTGTAATACACAAGCAACCAGTGAGGAATTTCTGCAATAAACAAGACTAGCACAATGTAATACTAATACTGACACTGGGTCACTTCACTTTTTGACTTACAGACTTTTGCTGAGTCTTTACGCTGAGCGAAAGCTAAAGCTGAATGCTAAAGTCTGTACCTAGACCACAGTTCAACTAAACTTTACTTTACTGGTCTACTGACTTAGACCAAAACGATTAAAAATGGCGGAAAACTGGTATACCTAACAGGAAATAAATCAACCATTTACGCTTGGACTTGCTTATTTAATTGCGCCGCGCACGCAAATAACGAAATTACGTAACATCTGACGTCATTGCATATTTATTACGACGTTTATTTTTGATACCAGACTGCTTAAATTTACTAAACTATCCGTACGCATAGGACTGTAAATAGTCGCCATGTTTTCGCTCAGCTAAAGTCAAAAGTTGAAGTGGATTCAGACTCAGCAAAAGTTAAGCTCTAAGGGCTAAAGCTATCTCTTCCATGCAAATCGAACCGACTTTAGCCAGGTTAGTTCGGCTCAGCTTTGGTCTAAGTAGGTACTTTTGGACTCAGCAAATCACTGAGACTTTTCGCTGAGTCCATAGGACTCAGCGAAAAGTCTCAGCGAAATCACTTCACTTTTTGACTTTCGTAGGTACTTAGACCGAAGTTTAGACTCAGCAAAAGTCTCTGCGAAAGTCTAAGTCCAAAAGTGAAGTGACCCACTGTCTTTAACTCACTGCAATACTGGACAGAATTGAACAGCATGTTGAACAAATATCACAAAAGATATAAACTAAAACATGTGTCGGCCGAGTGCCAAAATATTATGTGGCCATCCACCTAGAGCTGTAGACCAGTGCAACTTTTACCCCAAGCCTGACCTTTGACCTTCTGAACTGATAACTCCTGTCCTGGGAAACGTTCATGTCAATGCATTTCTGTTTTCAAATCAGAATCCCATAGGGAATGGGCAGACTGAGACTGGGCAGACTGATGGTCAAGGCAGTAATTATTAGAAAACCACACAAAGCTGAAGCCTGGACTGGGCACATGACAAGCAAACAAGCCCAGAGATGGAAATGTGTGATGATTCCATAGATCGTCAATCCACAGAGTTCCGAGTTATGCATCACTGAGTATGACTGCTAAATTGAATGGTTTTTACGTACAAAAGCAGCTACTGCTTTAGCACGTCTTAGCCATCACAATTCTGTCCATCTGTCTGTCCATCACACAGGTGGATCAGTCAAAAACGGTGCAAGCTAGGATCACCAAATCTTCACCATCGGCTGTCTGTAAGACTCTAGTTTCAGGAACCGTAAAGCTTTTTAATAAATTCGAAGGGGTCACCCTAAACAAGGGCGCAAAATGAGAAAGGGGTAGGAAAAATTTGCAACTTTTAGCCAATAAGTCGCTGCATCTCATTAATGGTGCGAGATAGGGCACAGGTTACTATTAATCACTAACAAGAAGTCGTACACTGGCTCTTGATTGCCACCAAATTCAATGACTTTGGATGACCTTGAATGCCAAAATAAAAGTTTCTATGGATTTTTTTGGTGATTTCCCAAGGACTGGAGATGCCAACAACAATATCCACGTCACACCTGGCTACGAACCGTGGAAGTAGACCCATATCTACAGACTGAACTCTGCGTGGTGACACACCCATGGGGAATCGAGAACGTTGGAGGCAACTCATGGAACAGCTATGCTCCAGCCCTGGTCATGCCCACGATGATGATGACGAAACAGTGTCAACTCATGATAGGCTACTTACTTACCAGTCTGTAGATACGGGTTAGCAGGCACAAGGAGGTCAGATCGGGACAGCTGCTGAGTGGGTTGGGCCCGTGGCAGTGGACCGGTGCTGAAGACTGCAGGCTGACTGGCCGCATTGATGGCCAGCGGCCGATGACGTTGAACCGTACGCAGCACGTGACTACAGAGACACACAGGCAGGGTGGCCACAAAGTTGCAGAAAAAAATTCCCCGAGTTTTCCAGGCTTTTCCAGAGCCATAAGCTTACTTTTCCAAGGGTTGTCACAACAAAAAGTAATTGCAATATAATGGTAATCAGGGGAGCATTGCAAGCTACCAGTGGGGTTTGGGGTGGAGGCCCAGCCGCAAACTTATTTTAGAGCATTTTTGGACCCCAGAAACTGCATCTGGTAACACTATTTTGTCTGTTAGGAAATTATCAGGGAATTCCGTGCAATCTCAGGGAAAAATTTTCCAGGTTCGCAGAATTCCATGAGTAATTATTCTAGATTTTCCATGTTTGTGGCCACCCTGACAGACTCAGACACTGACAGACTCCCTGACAGACAGATACACAGACGGACAGAAGCTTCACAGCAGCTGGACCACAGATGCGGAATACTATGCCACTCAAACTGCAACAGGGGAACAATTCAAACAGTTTGGACGACTACCGTATTACTGTTCAATCGAGACTGTGACACACTATGTCATTTTTCGTTCAATTGTGCCAGTTACAAGCTCCCTTACTAACTTGCTTAGTTATAAACACAGAGAAAGACTGAAAGAATGGCAACAGACAGATAACAGTGTCGTAATTTCTTTATAAATGAAATAAAAGAGAAACATCTCAGAAGAGTTTGTTTGCAGCTCAGCTTTTCGGCTCCACACAATGAGCTAAGTGAAAAAAGAAAAAGCGTTGCATCTTTACTTGACATAGTAGACACCAAGGTCTGCAGACTCGACTCGCTCCCAGCCTGCAGGCAGACTGTCCAGTGGGTGAGTCCAATGTGTGGTCTGAGTAATGTGGTCAATGTAGTACTTGCGACCGTACGATGTCCAGCCGACAGCCCACCCAGGTGGCAGGTGATTGTCAGACACACACACCGAACCTTCACACAGCATAGCATGAGCTCAGGTCAACTCAGCCTCCTACCCCGAGACTGGAAAGTGCTTCTGGTCACAAGACTGACTTATATCAGCAGTATTATGTCAAGTACCAGACATTAGCATCTACCTTTACTAACCAGGTGGCAAGTTGTCAGACACATATACGAATATATCACACAGAGTACATTATGCAATCATATCAGCCAGCGCACCACCAGATGGTGTCAGTTGCTTCTATCCCTATACCTGGTGAGCGCAGCTTGTGCACAGCGTAAAATAAAAAGGGAGTTTTGTTAAAGGTGTAGATCAAAACTCCCCCCTCCTATTTTTCACTGGGCAATCTACACCTTTAACAAAACTCACCCTCCTTTATTTGTTACTCCCCTATCTTCAAATCTACAGTTACACCCCAAACAAAACTTCTTCCCTAAAGGGAGGAAGAAGCCCAAAATGTAGAAGAAAACTTAAGTCAGAAACTGGGGGAAACCTGAGCCCAAAACAGTGGGGATGTTGCACCTGATTGTGATTGCAGATTTGGGGGGATAAAAGCCACTGGATGTTGTCTTCAGTGCTTACACTTGGTAGCAGAAAAGACATAGAATAAAAGTCCTCGTAAAGCCACAAGAAACTTGGCCAGACACCAGCTTACACTGTGAGACCATAGATGTGGGGGCTGGATCACATGGTATGACCAGGCTGAGCTGAACAGGGTGGCTGGTTGCATACCGATATCGTTTACCCATCTATTGACTGTCACCCAGCGTTCGAATTGCCGGCGGGAGGGTTGGAGAGGTTGAACCCACCACCAACTGCTTCCTCAACCCCCTAAGATGCTGTTAAATTATGTACTGGGGGGTCAGCTATATATTATACACATACAATTTACGTC
>Ga0209367_1012892_pt1 | contig 10848 bp, 7 predicted proteins | sample WorMetLIZISLAND2_FD_187412 | JGI IMG/M metagenome (GOLD analysis project Ga0209367, IMG submission 187412) | Marine gutless worms symbiont microbial communities from Max Planck institute for Marine Microbiology, Germany - Olavius geniculatus... ... | reverse complement strand
AACTCTCCGATTTCGAATATCTTCATCCGTTCCAAAGAAATTGGCCGCCAAACTTCAAAGTTGACTGAAATTGGGCCAAATTTTGCATGTTTTTGGCCCCTAAAAATTTTTTGGGGAGGCTCCCCCAAAATTTCAGCCCGGGATTATAAAATCGAACATACTTAGGAACATCGTGCAAAATTTCGCGGCGATCGGCCCACGGAGCTCTGAGATTACGCAAGGGGAAAAAAAAGAAAATAAACCACAGCAAAACAGAAGTCCTTCCGAAAAATATCGTTTTCGGGCGGACTAATAAACCACAGCAAAACTTAAGTCCGCTTCCGCAAGCTATCGCTTACGGGCAAACTAAAAAGGTATATGTACAGCTAGAAAAATTTTGGCGTATATTTCACCCATTTGCCGGGAAGCCCCCCTTGGAGGGATTCACATGAAATTTTGCATGACGGGTCCCCTCCCTGACGTAATCAACCGTGCCAAATTTTATCTCAATCAGATCAGGGGTTTTGATTCTGTGGAGGGTCGAATTTTTGGCTTTCCCATAAGAAAGAGAAGTCGCCGTTAACACAGGGCTTGAACTACCGTTCAGCCTGTGATACAGCGACTTATTAGCTAAAAATCGCAAATTTTTAACATGCAAATTTACCCACTTTTGTAAACTTTAGAAACGCAAAAAAATCAAATATTTGTGTTATAGTTGCAAAAAAATCATGAGTGGCCATGAAATTGGGGGGGCTAAAACAAAACTGGGGGAAGGATACTTGTGCCCCCCGGCCTGGGCCTAAAACCGCCACTGGCCACAGTACATCCATGATGGACAGACGGACGGACGGACGACAACCCACATGTGACAACAGCTCGACCGTTACTAAAGTACGGTTGGCTAAAAATTAACGCACAGAGGTAAGTTTACTAAATTCTGTGAAGCGAAAGTTCCAATATTTACCTTATATTAAATTGCGGTTATTTGCAGTGGCATTTCTAGAAATAATTTCAATGCAGTTTAGTTAACTGGCGATTTAAGCTTAAATGAATTTTAACATGCAACTAGTGATTACTGGATGTAGATAGCGAGACGTCGGTGGCATGCTGCAAATAGGCCGAGAGTACGGCCTTCACACAGCAACAGCGACCGACAGGGTCCGACTTCCGGTCGCAGAGAATAAGCCATTTCCACGAGGTTACTGAATCACTTGCTCCATGCGCTATTGACGCTACATCAATGCTACATCAATTCGCTAGCATTTAAACGCTACAGCGTCTATAGCGTTAATGCCGCTTTCTATTTGCTATTGACGCTACATCAACGCTACCTTCGAACGCTGCAATCAACGCTAATATATCACACATAAATTTTTACTATCCCCCTCTCATTTAGTGCCCTTGTTCGAGGTGACCCCATTTGAATTTATAAAAAAAATCTTTACGGTTTCTGAAACTAGAGTCTTCCAGGCAGCCGACGGTAAAGATTTAGTGATCCTAGCTTGCACCATTTTTGACTGATTGATCCACCCATGGCATCTTCCCTGCATGACTCGATTAAGTCATTGATGTAGATAATGAACAAAACAGGCCCAAGTATTGAACCCTGAGGAATGCCACTGAGAACATCGAACCACTCTTGACACAACTTCATCAAAATCAAACACTGCACCAGTGTAATACTTAAATGACTTGACGATGTACAACAGAATGGGTGCTGACAGTATGAAAGTATGATTATGACACATTTATTCCCTCGCAACAACAGACATGAACCACGACGCCTGCTCACACGGCAGAGGAAGCAAATGTAAAAGCACTAGGCCAGGGGTCTCAAACTCGCGGCCCGCGGGCCACATGCGGCCCGCGAATGCATTATTTACGGCCCGCGACACATTAGGCCTATCTGAAATTCAGAAAAATTGGGATAAATAGTAGCCTAGTCGTTTTATTCATTTTTACTCTTACAGCATTTTTAGCCAACACATTAGGCCTATCTGTAACAGTCAGTCGGCTATTCTAGCGACAGCTGGGTATCTTATTCTTTTAGTAACCCAGCAAAATTACTGTTTTTCTCATTTGCGATTACTTTATTTCTGCACTATACTGTAAAAGTAACTATACTATATTTTTGTCATTTGTATTATTTACTGCATTTTTTCATCTCTAAAACAATGCGGCCCATCGACTGAATGATATCTTGCAGTGTGGCCCGCACCCACAAATGAGTTTGAGACCCCTGCACTAGGCTATAGCACTGATACGGAACATTCGCAACCAGATGCAAACAAACAGCAAATAAAGTGATTAACAGATAAACCCACCTTAAACCAGCTGACGGTGAATATTATCACCAAGAAGCAAAACGACAAAACGACAGCCCTAACACATCATCAGAGACCGACCACACGCACCCAGTTGACAACAACGTCAGTCAGCGTCACAGCGATAGTCACGTGACGAAAACATTCACAGCCACGCTCAAGCACAGTTCACACTTCATGAAGTAAACGTAATTATGATCACCGGGCACAGGCATACGTCATCAGACCAATAATTAAGGTCAAGCACTGCAAAAGTCTAAAACAATAACTGTTAATAACGTGACATAATTTTGAAAACAGCGTAAGCCTATATCAAAGTTAAACGTTTAAATATTCGTGTATTAAAAATTGTGAACGCTCCATTAGACAACATCGTAGGCCTAGGCCTGTAAAAAGCTGTCATTGGCAGATGTGTAGAATGCAGACTAATTCGTTACATTTTCCTGCTATAATGCGAGGTTAATGTCATGTCAATATGAACATCTTTTCTATCTTGATTAATTATAGGCTTCCTATACAAGCAAACAAAAAAGCCCAGCTGTCGATAAGGAAGACGCGCTACAGCCTATACAGTTCCTGTTCAAGGTCATCCAAAGCCAATGATTTTCATGTCATTTGAAAGCCAATATGCGACTTCCTATTGGTTATTAATAGTAACATTGGTCCTCTCTCACCGTTTCCAAGATATGACCAGTTTTCCGTTAAAAAAAAACATTTTTCTACCTCTCTCACACGCCCGTCGAGAGCCACAGCGGGGCCCAAGGAAACATTCTCGCGGAGCCACCAAACATTTTCACGGGGCCTCGCTGGGGAAAATTTTTTTGAATTTTTCTTTTCAAAATGGTACATTCTGGCGTACGTTATATTTATGGCCGACGACAGGGCTCCCAAACGTCGCGGGGCCCGGGGTAGCTAACCCCCTACCCCACCTTTTCGACGGGCCTGCTACCTCCATTCAACCCCAAATTTGAAAATGTTCTCATTGCACTGCACCCCTTCCCCAAATTTTGTACGCAGAGAGCTTCGACACAGGGCTACAGTAATTATTCGTGCAAAAAGTTTTCCCTTACGACTCAACGCTTACCAGTAGTCACAATATCTGTTACTCAGTACTCACAGACGATGGCTTTCCACGGCGATTGGTATTCTTTCGCTAGGCCGCGCCACCAGTAGGACTTACACGGTTTCTACTACTTTGCAGAATTCATTTTCCCTGACTATTCCCTGACTTTCTAGGACAAAATAAATCGTTTTCCCTAACTAATCTGTTCACGCGAAATACCAATGTCGGTTTTCAATCTCTTGCAATCACACTACATCGTGTCCGGAAAAAAGAGTCTATACGGTATTTTCGACGTATTTCTGACTGACAAACTAAAACCTATTTTCATAATTTTTGGCATGAGTCGTCCTGAATATTCACCTGATTAAACTGTCGAGACAGTTTGTCTTTATATTGCCATAGCACTACGTGGAGTTGACGTAATTATGACGTCATCGAAAATGCCGTTTTTATTGTATCCAAAGTGAAAAACGCTAGTGTTTCGGTTAATAACTTTAACAAATTTGAACGTATGATTATAATTTTTGGTAGGCAACATTGAAAAAGTAACGTACAATTGACAATTATAGGCCCTACTGATAATCCACTTTGTCCGAATACTGACGCCACTTTACCGTGTAAAATAAAACACTCTTCGCATTCTTACTTTACTCCATACCAAAACAAACAGAAATGCAGAAAAATAGTGGGTTGTCAGCAACAGTGACAAAACTTAATATTAACCAACTTTTGAGTCAACAACTTTTTTTACAAAATACTAAGGCGACGCTAACACATGCTGCAGAAATGACTCTGCTCGCTGAGAACGGCTGCTGCACAACGACGTTCCCGTTGTGCACGCGACGGCCACACATAACATGGCGAAAATCAAGATAAGGTTAAAAAAAATTTGATAAAAAGTAACTTATTTATATGCCAGCAGTGTCTCAAGCTTTTTACTGCAATTTTCTTTCAGTGATTTTTTTGTTTTCAAATTGCAGAGGCTCATTTAAACGTTATCTTTCCGCAAAAATGGCATTTTCCATGACGCCACGATTACATTAGCTATATACTCAGTAAGAAGTAAATTTTGAAGATAAGTTTTAGATGTTTTTAGCAAAGCGTATTATTATGATAATATGTGCCAAAAATTATAAAAGTAAATTTACATTTGTTGAAGTTATTCAGAAAAAGTGTTGACTTTTTTGTCCGGGCACGGTGTAGAAACAAGTGGACATTATGGTCTAGAAATAATCTGCGAGCGAAGCGAGCAGAAACAATTTTGAACCATTGTAGGCCATACGCAGTCTGCGTACAACAGTTCAATTTTTTTCTGCATTTTTGTTAACTTTTGCACCCTGGTACTTTGATTTTCCCTGACTTTTATAATTTACTATAATTGATTTTTTCCTGACTTTGGAATGTTCAATTCCCTGACTTTTTCTGATCTTCTAATTTTGTCCTGACTTTCCCTGATTTTCCCTGATTTCCCTTGACCGTAGGAACCATGGACTTACTGCGCCGGGCGATTGCACGTTGCGCGCGGCACGAAGTTTTTGACGCGCTACACATAGTCTATGGCACGAGTAGTGTGTCTGTCCGTCTGTCCGTCCGTAACGGATGTATTGTGGCTAAACGGTGCAAGAGATAGACCTAGGTTGCTATTGATCACTAATAAAAACTAGCATAATAGATTTCAAATAATATGAAAATCATTGACCTTGGATGACCTTGAAGGGTCATAGCGCAATATGATATTCCAATCGTGCGGTATTGTGGCTAGAGGGTCGGTGATGGTACCATCGGATAAGGCGCTGGCGACTTCCTATATGCTCAGGCCATCAAAAGTAACTATAGATGTGAAAAAACATTTTTTATGTTTTTTAAAGTATAAAAACATGTTTTTGTTTTTTTAGTTATTTTTAATGTTTGTTTTTAATTTTTTGTTATGTTTTTTTTCATTTTTTATGTTTTTTATGTTTTTTGATGTCATGTTTTTTGTTTTTGTTAAATCGTTAAAATATACTGCTACAGATGTGTTAAAAACTATTAACGTGACTAGTATACTTGGTATTTGTTCTGACATTTGATTGTTTAGTACATAAATGAGTATGTACGATAATCACGATTACATAAAATTTAAAAAATGCCTAAAGTAAAAAGTAGCGATTGGAAACTCTGCAGTTTAATGTTTTTATAATGTTTTTATAATGTTTTTAATAAAATTATCAAGTTTTTATGTTTTTTATTTGCAAATAAATGTTTTTGACATCTATGATAGTAACCACGTCTTCATCAACAGCGGTTTGGCCGCAATTTTCAATGGAAAAGCTACAAGTGGTCATATCTCGGAAACGTTGAGAGATATGGCCTATGTTACTATTAATCACTAATAAGAAATAACATACGACCTTTATTTAGATTTGGCCTACATAAAAAACATTGACCTTGGATGACCTAAATTGGTACGCGCTAGTGTGGTTAAACGGTGTGAGATTAAGGCCAAGGTTGTTATTGATCACTAATAAAAAATTGCATATACTTACGTTCTTTAAGAGATGAAATGAAAATAATCGACCTTGGATTATCTTGAAGGTCTGCACTGCATCAGGAACTGTTTAGGCTGTAGCGCATCTTCCCTACCGACAGCTGGGCTTTCTTGTTAGTTTATACTATTTTTCGGCTTTGTTACTGTGTCTTTCTACAGTAGTTAATAGGTACTAGTGCTGCCTTAGGCCTATAGTCCGTAAAACTCTGTTTATGTAGAGTATTCAGCAATCAGCAAGGTATTTTTGGTGGACTATTAAGCTAATTAATAGTGATGTGCATGACTACTTTGTTTACTTTTGCGTCAGCTCTGATGTTTGATACAAGTTCTGAGACAAGATATCGTCTTTACTGTTGTTGTCTTTCTTTTGCAGACCGTATAGGCCCATAACGAACTAAGCTGATCGAGTGACCATTTTTACGCGCTACAGCTATGGCGTAAGCGTCTTTGGCACGGTTGTCGTCTGTCCGTTGTCTGTCTATAACGGATGTTTGCGGCTAAACGGTAGGTCGTAGGGGAAAACTTTTACACGCAAAATTTCGGCGATCTAGTTCAAAGGGAATATTTTCAAATTCGTGGTTGAATGGAGGAGGGTAGGAAAAATGTGCGTTTTTCAACGGATAACTAGCCGTATCTCAGAAACGGTGACCGTAAGAGATAAAGCCAAGGTTACTATTAATCACTAATAGAAAGAGGAATGCGCCCTATCAAATGAAGTAGAAATCATTGACCTTGGATGACCTTAATGGCCACTATGGTATGGTATGGTCACTATAGAACGCACTATGGTATGCCAATCGTGCGGTATTGTGGCTAAACGGCAAGTCGTAGGGGGTCGGCGATGGTACCATCGGATAGGGCGCTGACAACTTCCTATAAGCTGTCATTAGCAACCATGTCTCCATCTGCAGCGGTTTAGGCGCTACCTAAACCTACCCTCTTAGATTATTTACCATTGGACTCCACAATACAGTCGATCTGATACGCAGCTTACAGTAGGGAGTGGTACAGAGCACTGTGTGAGACTTGTTCAGTGAATAATTGCATTAATGGACGCGTAGCATCATGCTAATTAGCGATGCAGGTAAGTCGGTACAGGGCATAGCCATAAATTAGAAGCTATGGTGCAGATATAGCCGTATTGTGATGTGAACACAGTGTTGTGTTTAGTTCCGAATCAATTCGTGTCGTCTCATTCACGCTGTTATCGCAACTTGATTTTACACAGTCCAATGCGTTTTGTGCGTCACTATCAGACACAACAGGGTGGGCCAAAAAGTTGTGACATCGTCCTTTTAGTGTCTGAGTTTCTTTTTTGTTAGATGCAAAATATAACTATAAGCTTAATTTGGTCACGATGGTTAGAATAACTAACGATGAACACTGTTTGGTTTGCATCTGCGTGTGGAAAACACTGAGCTTATGAAAAAAATTTGAACATGTTTTCAAATAATTGAGCACATTTAAAGTGCAAGCAAATATTAAAAATATCGTTCTAACAGCAAATATGGTGTTTTGCAGTTTAATCAGATCACATGACATTATATAGTCGTAACTGAAAGGTGTGTTACTTTTTGGCCCACCCTGTAGGCTAGACGGCATAGCTCAACGTGCTAATTCTTACTATCGTGTGGAAAACACTGAGCTTATGAAAAAAATTTGAACATGTTTTCAAATAATTGAGCACATTTAAAGTGCAAGCAAATATTAAAAATATCGTTCATGGTGTTTTCCACACCAGTTGCCCAGTGGTTAGATCGTAACTACGTACGCCTATATCGATCACGAATTGACAACTTTTTAATCAGATATATCAACGACACCGACAGAACACTCGATGTAGCCGATTATACGATAAAGTGGAGAATACCGACTGTTAATGATTGTGAAGTTGGCGTCAAACTGACGAGATCTGCAGGCAGGTTACAGTCGGTGACAAAAAAAACAACGACCGAGATAAGTCTTCAGAAATTAAATTCAACGCTGATTATTGCATATAAACCTATAAAATCTTTAAGTTTTGTTCATGTCTGATCGTGTAGCGACGTGATCCTCAAAGCTTAATGCATTTATTTGTAACCTAAATATATCACGCACCAAAGTTTAATGAATGTTCCCACCGCTGTGTTCTAAAACAGGATGCACGTACGAAAAAAAAAATAATATTACAAGGTCTTCGTGATACTTACTGGAAACAGAAACACGAAAACTCGTTGAATAAACACTTAATCGAAATGTTTATGAACTTTTACGTTTTATGTGAGACTGAATGGACCTATATGTCAACACACCGCACGATGTTGCGACAGTAGTCTATAGGCCTATATAGGCGTAAAATTATTGTAATCTGCCGTGCTGACTCCCTGATATCACCTGCTCTCACTCACACGATCTGGTCCGTGCTATTGACAATGGTCTTGTCACTGGTCTGGTCCTCTCTGACCTTAGCTGAGCATTTGATACGATTGAGATCATCCTACCATCCCATCGTCCCACACTTACCCATCGCCATGCTGTTCGTGATACTGTTTTATCTTGGTTTCGGTCTTATCTTGATCATCGCTCGCAGTCCTTCTCTGTTGCTGCTGACCAGACTGACGACTTCATCATGAACTGCAGTGTTTCTCAGGGTTCAGTGCTTGGTCTACTTCTCTTCAGTTCCTACACTACTGAAGTGAGTGATGTATTTGACCGACACAGTGGACGGTTTTACCTGTTCACCGATGATAAACAGACCTTTGCCTCTGGCCGAGTGAGTGAGGTCGACATCATCCGACTTAAGTTGGCTGTATGTGCGGAGGACGTTGCAGCCTGGTGCGCCACTCGTCGCCTTCAACTTATCGCCGAGAAAACTGAACTAATCTGCTTCGGATCGCGTGCAAACCTCTCATCCGGCCGCGATCTGTCGATCACTATTGGATAGACCCCTAAGCCGCCGCCATAACCACCGTGGCCGAAATTTTTTTCGGTTAGCTGCCGCCGCCGAAAAAGTTTATGGCTAAACCGGCTTATCCAATATAAGATTTTACGCGTAACCGCCGGAAAAAAATCGGCTAGCCGAATTTTGTCAAATTGATGTAACGTAAACTAGTCGTTCAACTGCCTCCGTGCATTGCGGCGACGTCGTTTGATGTTGACCACTATCTGAATTCACGTATCCCGTAAAAGTTAGATACAAAAAAAATCCCTAGGACACTGGCAAATTCAGAAAAAGTCATTTCCCATTCTGAGCTCAAGTGTAGCTTAGTTAGGATTAAGCTCGTCATCAGTGCCTGTCAAGTGCACTATTGCAGTACACTACTACGGCACTATACTACAGCATTACCGAATTTGTATCAAATGGCAAACGCTCGTCCATTGGGCCGGAAAAACAGAATCGAGTGTTGGTCATACATGAAAACTTGGAGATTGTTACAATGGACTGTGATTACATAGTGCCTATAGCTGAGTCCTATAATAAGCCTGCTGTGTATAGCAGAATCGTGTATTTATCTATGCGCGTAGTGCTTTTACTTCTCGATCTACAAAGAGCGGACATTTCTTTAGTCTTGCAATTTTTTATAACTCAGTCGATTGTGTTAACTTAATTTTATTTCACGTGACCTGAAGGACAGGTCTCTTCGACGACTAACTGACAGCGAAAGCTCTTTAGCGTGTTTTTATTTGTTAGCCAAACTGTATTGAAAAACAGAAAAAGTGTAACATTCAAAATGTGAGCTAAGGTAGTCTTACGTACAGCACTAATACAGTTAGACATAAAAGCAGTTTTTAATTATTTATTTCTGCGTACAAGTTACCAGTCCTAATGGCTAACTAGCCTACAAGTTGTAACAACGATGTGTGTGTGTGAAATTGGAGTTTTTTAAAGTTGGTGCTTTATTCACATCTAGACTCTGCGTGTATGGCGGCTTTGAATCAAAACACCCGTGTGTATCTGCATCATAGCCTTTTCCTATAAATTATAAACCATTTTTGTTCACATAGGCCTAATTAACAATGAGTAAATTTTCTGCACAGTTAACTATATGCGGCTTAGTGAGCCATTTGCAGACCATTAATTCAAGTTATTACGCATCGTCATTAAATGTACATTGTCATACTGGCAGTGCAATTTTCGGCCGCCGCCGCCGGAAAAAAAATCGGCTAGCCGGCCGCCGAAAATTTTAGTTAGCGAAGCGACGCCTCCCAAAAAAATTTTGCTTAAGGGTCTACTATTGCATCAGAGACTATCAAGCCAGTGAACTCAGTTCATGACCTTGGATTTAGGCTGGACAATAAACTCAGCATGAAGCACCACATCAACGCCATTGCTAGAACGTGCTCCTATCATCTGCGACGGCTTCGCCAGATTCGTCGTCGAGCTGGATACGAAGTCACAGTAGAACTTGTTCTGGCACTGATCATGTCGATGCTCGACTACAGCAACGCTCTGTTCGCCGGTCTACCAGCGTCTACGATCGCGCCGCTGCAGCGAGTACAAAATGCAGCAGCACGACTCGTTCTGCAACTTGGGCCGCGTGACCACATCACACAAGGTCTTCGCCACCTGCACTGGTTGCCGATCTGTGAACGGGTCCTTTACAAACTGTATGTTCTGATGCATGATGCAGACAACGGCACATCATCAGCATACATTAGTGACACTGCCACTGCACGCCGTTCAGCCTTGCAACGACCTGGTCTCCGTTCGGCATAGACCACCGACTACATCAAGCCACGTCTGTCAACCAAGTTCGGAGAACGTGCATTTTCTTTTGCGGGCTCTTCTTTTTTTTTATTTCAAAATGTAATGAACACTCGCGACAAACGCGCGAGAACAATAACATAGAACAAGAAATTTGAGCTAATGCTCACGGGACGCGCGAAAGCCTATAGCAGTTCCTGCCCGCAGGCAGTCACCCATCGCAGTACTAACCGGGTCCGGCGTAGAGTAACTTCGTTTCAGCCGAAACGCG
>Ga0209367_1012891_pt1 | contig 10848 bp, 5 predicted proteins | sample WorMetLIZISLAND2_FD_187412 | JGI IMG/M metagenome (GOLD analysis project Ga0209367, IMG submission 187412) | Marine gutless worms symbiont microbial communities from Max Planck institute for Marine Microbiology, Germany - Olavius geniculatus... ... | reverse complement strand
TCTGGCGTGTTATACAGAGTGTTTGTTTCTGGCCTTCGTGGTTTAGTAAGGCTACCAGTTCATCCACAGTGGTCACGTTCTCTTCAGTACGTGCATGCTTCAATCTGCCGCTCTCATGCCTTTGTTGGGCGCTTCCTGTTGTCCAAATCTTTTTAGTAACATGTCCCAGTCCTATTTTTACAATAATATCATCTGCTTTTGTTTAGAAACATAAGAAATGTATCAAAAACTAAACATTAATGGCTATTAATATAAAAATTGTTGGAAAATTGTTTTTAGAAAATAATTTTTGCATATGTATTACTAGGATTTTAGAGATTTTTGACTATTTAAGTTTCACATGGTAGTGTAGAGATGCAGTTAAGGTTAACACTACTGCTACTTGTCCTCAAAGTGCGCCAGTAAAAAAATTTGGAAAATTGGTCATTATTTGACAAAGATATGGACAATCACAAATTGCAACGTTTTTTTTGAGACACAGTGTATAACCAAACAGTCACCAAGTCGTAGCAATATAACTTAAACAAAACATGGATTTCGTCACACAAACATCACTCTTTTCGATCAATATCAATGACCAACAAAAAGTTAATTCTCTGAAGTTAACTACTCAGTATTAAAAGTCTGTAATCACTACCAACTGTAGTGTTTATTGAGGGCACTTTCAGCTGAGCTACAGTGACAATGATTCTGATGTAGATTTCGAAGGTACTAACTAGTCTTATGGTTGCTATCAGCGGTGGGAGACAACAACGGGTCTGACTGTGAATCATTGGAATGGCTGTGGAGATTGCGTAGCAGGAAAACACTGTGCTTCTGTATGAAGCAACGCTCACGGTGAGAATTAACTGGCACAGGCTTCTCCTAGACATACAAACAGAGACGTACGTTTATGGACACAGAGACATCAATTAATGCCGAAACAAGACTGACTCTTACATGGTTGTCCAAATAGAAATACGAAAACTTTGGCAACTGCTTAGAATACATTTACTACTACACTGTGTTCCAAAATTAGCAACATCACTTGCTTCATATACACATCAGTGACGAAAAGTGCATTAGAGGCGTGTATGCGAGATGCGCTATACAAATTGACACCTTTACCTTTACACCTAATTCAGTTTGTGGCTCATGGATTTCGACGAAATATCATACACTGCACTATCATAACAATACTTACGGTCATATGTATTATGACGTTCGTGTCCACGTGTGCTCACTGCTCAGTGCAACATCATTATGACATCAGAGTTTCTTTACATTAAGCTTACATTCAATATGTTGTTACTGATGAAAAGATCAAGCAACAGCATGCCTGTCTTAGAGTGACAGCTTGCACTGAGGCCAAAGGTGGCCACTTTGAGCCAAAACTTTAAACACGAGTTCAGAACGATTGTCTCCATGACTGTTTCAAATTTCATAAAAATCTATCGGGTAATAACAATTTTACACTAACTTATGTGTAGGGGTGTCACTAATTTTGGAACACTATGTATATATTTACAATAACAATGACAACGACCTTTGAGGCAAGCAGGTGAGAGTCAGGCTGCGGACTGTGATCAGACTTCAATTCAGGTTTCTGATTACGCCCTCCAACGACCTGACGACACTGACTGCTGCCACAGTAGCAACGTTGCTGACAACACACAAACAAATTACTCAGAATACACACAACCTTACTCACACAAGTCTACCCTAATGCTCGACTGCTGCAACTGTCGATAACACCATAGTAGCAAGACAAGCTTACGTTTTTCTGGTAATTACAATGCCTATATCAAATCACACAAATCAGGATGACAGCTGGTCTTAAGTGGCTAAAATCAACAGTCTGCTTCACTGACATATTGCAAACAACTAGCTGTTTTAGGCATCATATGCAGTGCTGCTTCCCTTGCACTAAGTTGGTTGTAATTGGTTCAGTTTATGTAGCGCTCAAAGCTTGTATTCTATAATGGCTGTACAATACACTACATATACTATAGCATCCACATAAATCGTCGTTATGCATTCTCCACACCGTGACTTTATCAGCTGTCTTCTAAAACCACCCTCTAATGCTTTTTGTTGACAAATGCTCAGAAACAGCTGAAATGCAACAGTTCCAATTGTGATTATCACAATATGCAGTTACACGTAAGTACCTGACAGTTAAGATTGTATGAGTGAAAGTTGTAGTCGTAGGTCAGTTCAGTGCCAGCCTCAATATCTTGCAAGGCAAATAGAGCCAGTCGATAGATACCATTGACATTCCTACAGCAATCAATAGATCCATCAAAAAAACATCTATACAGTGCCATATGTTGCAAGTGTATGATCAGCATACATCATCACCAACAATGGCAACATTCCCATGATGCTGCATCTTCTCATATGATGCACATAGTCTGCTGAAAGGCTCAGTTTCCCGATGCGTGTAACATAGCCAAATTTAAATGAATTTGGACATATTCTGGCACTCAAAAAGCAGACTTTCAGCCATAGTAATTAGCTTTAATTCTGAATTTAATTTTCTTGCCTTATTCAAAAACTCTGCCTTGGTATGTCACGCGCAAAGCACACAAGACTGTCCAAATATCATTCACCTTGGCACAGTATAATACAATTCTTAACTGACTATAATTATAACATCAATCTACAATTACATTTCTAATCATAATAACCACTAAGCAATGAAATTGCTACCTATATATCAACATGGTGTGTTGTAAGCATGGAGCAAAAATGAGACAATTCTAACTGAAAGAAACTCAAACCTCCGAAAGTCTTCTTCAGATATTCTTGCCACACTAAGTTTGCAGCATTAAACAGCTTTCCAACAGTCGAGAAACTTCAATCAGAAATGGACTACTTATATGCTCAGGACATTGCATTGACGTCATGTCGTATTCGCATACCAATTACTGATCTAACTACATTAAACAGGACAGACAAAAACGACTGCGGTGATCAGACCATTTCTGCATTTCACAGTTGGGTTGACAGGAGTGGTTGATGAGTCGACTGATGTTGCCCATGCGATAGCCGTCAATGACAATACCACCATCCAAATGCACACAGTAATGATGACGTTCGTTGGAATATTGCTCAGTCATACGACGTCGGAACTCCTGCTCACTGACCACCTCACCCACGTACTCCGTTATGAACTCACCTACAAATGGACATGCAGAGACACAGCAACATGTTGTGTCAATTACAAATTGTCTCTAGATGTCTACACTAACCCTAACCAAATTATTAGCCTAACCTATGTATTCCATTATAAACCCACACAATGGACAAGTTTAGACATGGCTCAGTGTTGTGTCAATCGTAAACTGTCTCCAGATGTCTAACACTAACCCATGTTCTCCATTATTAACTCACCTACACATGAATAAGCATAGACACAGCAATGTGTTGCGTCAATCACAAAGTCTTGACGAGTGATAATTAACTATGTGTGGATAAGTGTGTTATGAAGTTAAATTGAGGGTGTCACCCGCTCAATGCAGGTGAATTGGCTGGCCCGTGCAACAACTTCACTAACTGGCCAACATACCCGATGCTATAGCATTGACTGTCTTGACTCCATAGCCACAATTCTGAGTGAGAAACTTTTCAAACTTGACAGCCGAGTCATGTCTCTGGATACGCTGATTACTGCACTTGACTCCACATGGACACACGGTCGGACTGCATTCTATGTACACCATCCTATACACACAGACATTCACAAATTTAATTTTAGAAAAAAAGTAGATATTGGCGCACTGTCTATATGACATGTGCCCGTCCACATAGCTATACACTGCGCTGTGAACCCGAACCTTAATCTCAACCTTTGACTCTGAGCCGAAAAAATGACACAATGACAGGCCCCAGGAAAAATTCTAAGCAATTTTGGTTTTTCTACAGACAAACAGACAAGACCTGTAAAGCATACTATTACCACAACCACATAAAAAACATATTGAGCACAAAAAAGTTGAAAGTTTAGTGAATGGCAGTTCTAAGTAAGTGACCATTAATCACAATAATTATTCAGTCATAAACGTATAAAGTCTGCATTGTGCAATCTAGGCATGTTCAAAGCAACAGAAGTAAAATAAAATTTAATGAACCAAACTTAAATGAACCGGCCAATGCACTTCACTTCTGTTGCTCTGAACACATCTCAACAGACAGCAGCTCAAGCCAACCGGCAGTGAACTGACAGTATATATGACTGAGACCAGATGGCAAAAGATGAGACTGTTTGAACTGTTTGCACTGACCGGTTGAGGCAGTTGTCATTACAAGCAGTTTCACTCGGATCGGTCGGCAGAACACAGTTGCACTGGTGAGCTTCCTCGTAATAATCGTTGCACACCGGCTTGCAGTCCACATAGACATCTGTTCGTCACATGCACACAGCACTTACCAGCACTAGCAGACTTCATCATTCATGTACTATTGAATGTATTGATGCAATCCAGCCTTTTGGCTGCAACACAAACGTTCATTACACTTCACAACAGGTGTACATATAAAACAAGCAGAACTAAGCTGCCCAATGCCCATCTAGTCACTGCTACAACTTCACCGAATATTAACTACCGGTACCTTTCACAGCTCTTTAACATGCATGCTCGGCAAATTTTCGACAATGTGATCATTCAAAATTCAACCACATAAAAATTCTGGTCACCTCGGTGATAAATAACTCTTGTTCTCAGGTTCCTTATAAATATTTGGCTTCTAGTAGTATTACTGCTACTACTACTACTTTGTTAGACTATTGTGAGAAATATTTGTATAAAAGATCGGTGCAACTGACTGCCGAAATGGCAGCAGAGATCAAATTGCCTACACTTTAGTGTCTGTTTAGATACATCCAACAGAGTAACTGTACTCTACTGTACACTATACAGTACAATCAGTGACTGCATGTACATGTGATAAAACTGCAGACAACAATAAAAACTGGTCTTACTGTTTCTTATCTTCTTGTAATTTGGTGATGCAACTTTGTCTGCATGCAGCTACAACAAACAGACACCAACAGACTTTTTTTCAGTAACAGTTGCAGTGCCCAGCAGCAGCAGCTCCATGACTTCTACTGTTTGCTTCACATCTCAGCTGCTATTCACTAACTGTAACATAATCAACTAGAAATTTGAAGCAAACCACAACGTTGAATCTGCCTGGCACTTTAAGTTTGATTGGGGGGGTTAATTCAGAGGGTTGAAATTCCCCCCGTAGCAAAGTCATGTGGCCCGAACTTTAACACATTAGCATATGCACAACGTGCATTGTCAACTTAAGGTAGGTCAACATTCGAGCCTGCAACTTATTGTTAGTGCACCAAAGTCCATCAATTTTTTGTTTCAACATGAGAGGGGTGGCAGTCACTCAAGTTTGTTACCGATTTTCGGTATGTCGATCCGTTCCAGAGATATTCACGATCAAAGTTTGAAGTTGTCCGAAATCACGCCGAATTTTGAACTTGTGTGAACTGAAGTTCACAAAATTTTTTACTTGACACAGCAGGGATCGTTGTCGATCAAGTTTGTTTCCAATTTTTAATACCTCGATCGGTTCCTAAGACGTTTGCAGTCAAAGTCAAAGATTGTCTGATATCGGGTTGAATTTTCAACTTTTTGGCCCTCCCAAATTTCTCAGGTGCAAGCCAAAAATTTTGTACCTAATTACAGATAACATATACAGTATTCGGTTCATCAATGCAATCTAAGTTTTGGTTCACAGGACAGCTGAGGACACGCAATACTAAACATTACCATGCAACTGCTACTACTACTACTACTACTACTACTACAATACCACTACTAAAATTACTGGTAATTAAACAACAACAAATACTATTAGTGTTACTACTAGAGACACAGCAAAACTGCAGCTTATTAACCATTCCATGTTGTTTGAGCCAATGTAGATTGTACGGCAATTGAAAGTCAGTCTGTTGTCTGCACTCACGTCTACCAGCGTGCAGAAGTGATGACATACTGAACTGTGACAACGTTGTCAGCTCGTGACATTCAGACTCAAATACTGTCTGCTGCCTGTAATGTATGTACAATGTAACAGCACCAGAACAGACAGGCAGTGAGAACACAAGCATCTTTCTGTTTCAGCCAATTATGTTTCTTCCACGGCTGATTATGTTTACTCCACAAACATTTGTAAAACCTCACAAAATCTCCGTCACATCTGACAATTTGGCTTCAGGCATTTGTACAAACAAAAACAGATGTGACGGTAAAAGTTATGCTTATTATTCAGGCCAAGCTACTCCCCCGTATGATGACGAAGATGTCAAGCTGTTAACATAATATGCAGCCGTCCAGCTAGCTGCCAAGTATCTTAGTCGTTGACAGTAAAACAAGTCAGCATATGAGCCATAAATATGACGGTTATGTATCATTTTCTGCATGTTCTCGATGTTTCACCATGACCTTGACCTTTGAGTGACCTCTTGTGCTTGGCACATCGGTTACTCCAGCAGAGGGGATTGTTCATACCGTGCTACCAATTTTTGCTTTCACACAATATTTTACTCAACAACAACAGCATGGCTGCATAAGAATAAGGTTAATGCAAGCAGACTCACAATGTGCTCTGTTTGTATGTATCAGAAAAAAGCCCGGCCTTTTGGTACTTTTTCTTCGGCTGGCATGTTTCTGACGCAGCATTCTTTCGTTTTCTACATTCACAACAACAGCACACATTACAGCACTATCACATCATGGGGCATAACAGATACTAGCTATTGACAAAAGTGAGTAAGCAAAAAGTTATGGTGAAGTCAAGAACACATATCACAAATTCTGTCCATTGCTACCACTGGCAGGTTGCACCAAGCATAGACCTGTAACAGAAAAGCATACAGTGATAGTATTCATCAACAGTAACTCTGTTTCCCAGACAGAGTGGCTAATTGATCGAAAAATGAATAGACAAATAAACACCCCAATGCCTCACTATAGCACAGCATAGCAAGGCATGCTCACAGAGTGTAAACAAACTACAGGACTGCTAGTTTACCTTGTCTTAATCAAAAAAAAATTAAACAAAAAAAATTAAATTGAAATCTATGTGGGTATTTTAACAGGCAACAACAATTTATGAATGTTTGACATCGTTAACTTATCTGAAAATGTTTTCTGCGATCACAGATCATACCACAACAGCCTCGCATCTGCACTAACACAATATCTAACTCCAAATATGCAGATATGCAAAAAAGCAGACCTTCTGGGGGTAAGTGGAGCTGGTGTTTGCAGCAAACTGTTCTGATGCATCCTATTCCTGGGTACTGGTAGAGGCGAAGCTGGTGAATTACAGAATATGTTATCACAGTCAATGATGCTAGTATCAACAGACAGTGCAGACATTCTAGACACTTCAGTGCCAGACTTTGTTGGATGGTTGGTTGCCGCAACACCAATACTGCTTGCAGAAACGTCTCGTCTACCACTCATGACATCTGTGCACTCGACTGCTGCCGATGGTGATATCTGTCGTCTGTTACATGTCCCCGATGACACAGATGCTGGGATATCATCAGCAGACCGTAGATGCTGGTTTTTCTGACGTTTCTGTACAGCCAGCTTTGGCACCAGCACCTCACATGCAGATGTAATGCTAGACACTGCAGTACTGCTGCCAGCACTCTGCTGACCTGCTAACATATAGGAGTGGCTGCTGTGACGCCAGCATGTAGCATTCACATGGTGACTACCAGTACCCACAGAATGCAGTTGCTCATTCTCAGTAGATTGGATCAGTGACCGTAATGACGACGATGGTGGCTGACTACGCACTGTACGCAGTCGCAGTCTACGTGCCCACTGCCTGGCAGCTGCAACACGCTGTTTCCGCTGCTTTTTCTTAGCCATCACTTTCTGCAGTCGTTGTTGTTTGTGCCTGGTCAGTGGTTTATGGGCAGCTGTTCTAACGATCTTTAGCTTTGGTGGCATTTCTGTCAACCTGTCACCAGCACCAGTAGTGGGACTCTTGTCTGTGTTGGCAACAGCAGCAGCTGTAGCACCAGTTGATCTTGTCTTTACTGGCAGTGTTGAGTGACTGCCTGGCATTATGTCATGATGGTTAAGACAGAGAGATTCCAGTGAACATTCAGATTGTATGCTATCAGCTAAAGCACCATTGCTAGACTGTATGGCTACTGTCACTGAATTACTAGTACTAGCACCATTAGGCTCTAATACATCATCTATCAGCTGCTTTGATGTTGACCTTGTATAGTGTGGAGATACATACTGATATCGCTGCTGCTTACGCTGCTGAGCTCGTTCAAAGTTGCCACTGCTGTTATTGTCATTTCTGGTAGGACAAGTTGACAATTCCGACACAGCTGGCAAGTTACATTCCTGTGCTTTGCTTGAGCACTTCTTTCTGTTTTCAGTGTTAGAGCTTACAGCTGCCTGCTCAGTCTTCTGTGCATGGTTCTTAGTGTGACACGTACACAATGACACCACACATGGTAAGTTCTGATTGATAAAATAACTGCCAGATATTTTCTGTAGACAGCTCACAGCCAAATCCAAGCATTCGACATCAGATGGTATTCCATAACTACATGTGACAGTAGCCAGCTGAATGGATGGGCTACTGCCATCTGGCACTGTGGGACACCTATGTACATTGCTGGCTATTTTACCATTCAATCTCTCATCTACACTGAGGTGCTGGCAAATGCCACAGGCTGTGGCTTTGTCAATCAACTGCTGCAGTGCTTTTACACCGAGCAAATGGCAATGACTCATGCTAGGATCCAGTAGCATCCCATTAGAAACAGCTGAGCCACAACACCATGTGCTATTGGTATTCCATCTACTGCCAATCAGGCCCATTTCACTACTACCCATATCTTTGCAGTAACTGCTTCCACCTAACAGTATCACTCTGGATGGAACACGTCCATCAGTCATCCTCCTATTCAACTTCTCTGATGACATTTTTCTAAAAAAAAAACAAATGAAATATACTGTACTATACTGACAACTGTATAACCATGTATATCAGACCAAAACCTACAGTCTCAGATTTGACTGCTCCGTGCATTAGGGTTGTTAATTCCCGGGAAATTTATTTCCCAGGTGGAAAACAAATTTCCCAAGACTCAAATGAGACTCCAATCTACAGTACGCTCGCAATTAACGATCAACTAACAATTGCTTGTATGCAGGTTATAGGCTATAAAATATTATGCATCGTTGCCATCAATGACTTTACTTCACCACCTACTATAAACAGGCTCGCTGTGCTCTCTGACCTCAACTTAGAAGCATAGATATGGGTAGGCTGTAAAGGGGTGCTGGACTGCCAGAGAATGTGGGCAGGAGGGGTGGGGGTAGACGATGGCACCAGTAGCTGCAGCATCTGGATGGTGGGTAGGCCTACATGTAAGCCACACAGCAGAGATGTGCAGATCCCAAAATTCTGAGTCCGCAATAGTCTGCAATTTTGACCAACGATCCGCATCCCTGTCCGCAACAGGACAGAAATATTGGATCTGCTGTCAGTCAGCGTACGCAGTCTCCACACTGAATAAGCCTAGTCTTTAGTACGTAAGTTAGGCCTCTAGGTTTATAGCAGATTACGGTCTAAGCAACAAAATAATACAAGAAAAAAGCTTGATAAAAATGCATTTTGCGAATATTAACAGAAAATAAACATGCTTCCCAAGTCCATTAGCAGTTATTAGAAAAAATACACTGGTCACGAAATAGGATCCACTTCAGTCCGAGTCCGCAAAAAAATCCTTTAGATCTGCATCCATGGACGTACTGTACACGTTCACAGTCTGTTATCTCTGACAGGCAGTGAAAAAATGCGGCGCTGATCAAACAGCTCCCATCGGCAGACGTTGATTATGACACCAGCACTGCAAGTGGCAGACTGTCTAAATATTTACGGTGTGTGTACAGTGGGCAGCTCACTTTGATTCATGCAGAGGCATCCACTCCAATGACAAATGGTGCAACTTGGGGGGTAGGTTGCTTCCTGGTGCTGAGGGAAGTTGGACCCTTCTTGATTCGCAGGCCATCCGTTCTCATTGTTTGAATCATGCCAGCGCCATAACAGTAACTGCCAAAATAGTGGTGCCATAATGTCACGTACCAGTCTAGATCTACTTCGCAAAAATTCTCGTTTGGGAAATTTTTTTTCTGGAAAAGGGAATTTTTTTCGGGACCCGGAAAATTTAAGTCTCATTAACCACCCTATCGTGCATCACAATGGATGTGTAATATGTGTAACAAAATGTTATTGTAATTGTAGAGACTTCATGTGTGCTCAACACTTGCACACAAGCAGGTTGTTTTCGGTTCTTTTTGGTAGTTTTCTTTATTTAGTGCGACCGCTTTTTATGCAACGGTTGCAAAGAAGACATGCATGCAGCTACTGCAGGCATCACAAAATTGTCCCTACTTGGAAAATTGATAAACAGGACTTTCACATATAGAGTTAGAATAAATCTCGGCCAGGTACAATGAAAATCTGGGCCTAAATCAGGCAGCCTATAGTCGGGTGATGGTAAAATGCGAGGTGCGAGGAGGGTATAGTGCGAGGCGAGCGTGCGAGGATTCGTGCGAGGAATGGGGTAATTTGCGAGGCGGCGTGCAAGGCCGCCTGCATTGTGTAGAACTGCGGCGCACAATGGCTGCAAGCGACGACGTGCTTTGATCTAATCTGTAGCGGCGACGACCGTTAATTGACGTTGACAGATGATGTAACTCAGCGTGGGGGAGCAGAACACGCGCAGAACCAAAATATATGGAATAAAAAGTCATGCAGTTTAAACAGTAATTTGGAACAAATCAGTCACATGAATTATTA
>Ga0209367_1012890_pt1 | contig 10849 bp, 9 predicted proteins | sample WorMetLIZISLAND2_FD_187412 | JGI IMG/M metagenome (GOLD analysis project Ga0209367, IMG submission 187412) | Marine gutless worms symbiont microbial communities from Max Planck institute for Marine Microbiology, Germany - Olavius geniculatus... ... | reverse complement strand
TCTGAAGCGCAATATCTTTGTAACTGATCACCAGTAGGAAAACAGTATTTTAGTACTAAAGCAGCAAATATAAATGTACAAAACATCAGTTTATACACTTGTTAACGGCAACATTTAAGGACTGGCACATCGAAAACAGCAAAAATTACAAAAGGTGATATTATTCAGCAGCACATTGACTGATGTTTTGTACATTTATAATAAGTAAAACCATGGTAAGTGATGTACAATATTGACAGTACAACTTCGTAATAGTTTTGGTTTTCAGTTGTCACTGTGTGCTTACTAAGAAGAACAGTCCTGGAACTTATTGAACGCCCCTCGTAATGAAGATTATAATTCTAGTTTAGAAATGTGAATACATTTCACCTTATGGAAGAATATTTTGGAAGGTTTTCTGTTCACATTGTGCACTTAATTCGCTATACAAATTTACTTGCTTACTTACTTACACTGTAATTTCCATAGTACTGTTTAAACATATAAACGTGTGTTTAATATAGCTTTAATAATTTGATCTTTAGTTTTCTGCTGAAGCATTTAATACAAACAATCACATTTTAGTAACCTGGTCCATCGTGGATTAATTGTGGAAATTCTAGTTGATTTCAGTGATTTGGCAACAGCAGAGAGTGTTACTTGGTGATCTGATTGCATGAAGATACAGCAGTGAGTTTTATGTGTTTAGTGCAAGACTGCCACTCGATGAGAAATTATTTGAGAGAGATCTGCAGGCTGCTCTGCACCTGTCCAAACAGTCAGCAGAAGATGAGACAGCTGCGGAAGCAGGTTGGTCAGATGAATGCTTGATAGCATTACTATTGTCAGTGTTTTTTGCTTTTCCTATAATATGTTGTTGGTAGAGTGGCAAAAGTGCATAAATGCACTTATGTGGTTTTTTTGGCATAATGTACAGGAAAATACACAGAATCTACTGGAAGAGTGAAAATGTGCTATTCAAAATCGTTGCATAGTTATGTGTATACATATATGTATATATATACATATATGTATATATTTATATCAATATAAATGCATCTACTCTCTGTGGGAGTGGTAAAAAGTACACAAGTGTGTTTGAACTTTATCAGACCATTAGCTGAAGTAGGACATTTTGACCTTTGTGTATAATTCTGACCGGAAGAATGCATAAGTAAATTATGATAAAAATGCTAACTTTCAACATTGTATTTTTCAAAAATATAAAAACATTACTGATGCATCTTTACCACTCAACCTCATAAGCATGTATGTGAATGAATACTTTGCAAAGCATATAATTTTACATGGCACATTTTTTGTATTTTTTTCTTGGACATTGTGCATTGGATAGCAACTCATCATGGGCCGGATGTGGCCTGTGGACCGGATGTTTCCCTCTCGGTTGAGGAGTCATACCATGCATTGGGTTGTAAACACTAAACACATGGTATTATGTAATGGTAATTTGCTGAATTGCATGATATCTGATATAAGTAGCTGCATTGCTGTATATGTAATTTGTTGCAGCTGACTCCGTGAAAACACTACCACTGTCAGCTGTGAACAGCACTGCTACAGATGGTCATGCTGATGCTGATTATGTTGCCAGTGGAGACGATGACGACGATGATGACGATGACAGTGATGATGACTTTTCGTGTTCGGACAGCGACGACTCTGAATTTAGCGGAAATAAAAAGAAATCTAAAGCTCAGGTGTCTCGCGGACGTGGTCCAGCGCAGAAGACTGATGCAAAGAAAGCCACCGCAGTGACAAAACGTATCTACTGTGTTACTCAGTGGTGAAACTGGTGTTCTGAGTGATTTTGTTAAAGCTTAACAGAGCAGTAACTGTATCGTGTTTTCCCTTGGCATCCAGCCTGTCATTTACATTGCTGTTTGTTTGTTAATGAACAAATGATAGCGACATGCTTGTGGTGTGGGGCATCTGATTGTTTTATTGCAAATTTTGTAGTGAATGTGACAGTGAATTTTTTTTTACAGAAATTGATTCACATCTGGCAAAGATGTAAATTAGAGTACACTTTTTGACTGATGATGTATGTCCATAATGTGTACATTTGGGAGAGTTTTTAATCATTTGTTAACTACTAATATTACTGTGCTTGATTTTTGTTTAATGAGCTAGTTTTTCTGCAGTAAACTAATTCCATGTTAGGTTGGGTTAATTTACTTTTGAGATTTTTTGAGGAGCAGGGTTGTATTTACTAGCTTTGCTTTTTGTGGCTGCATTGATGTGATAATTTTTGTTCATTTGTTTGATTTTGTTAGTTTTACCTTATTTTTCTTGAGAGTACTATTGCTGTATTAGTTGTTGTATTATAGCAGTAACTGTGTCAGATTTTCTTTGTCTAATGTTATAAAGGTACTGGTGGTAAAGTCTCTGGCAAAAGTCCAAAGAAGCCCATCGGTATGCAGACTTCGGCAAGCAAAGGGACGTGCAAACTTCCATCATATTCCGGCAAGTACTGTCCAACTAATGAAGCATGCATTTTCTGGGGTGATTAGGTATTGGGTGATTAATTAGACAAAATGTTGTTATTTCAAGTGCTGAATTATGTTATAGCTTACATAGTTCGATTTACAAGTCGACACTAAATTGTGACGATGGTGATAATAATCACAGCTGTTACGCTTTTGTTTTAATTTTTGGTGAAGTTCACTTTTAAATTTGCTTGGTCATTGTCACATTACCAGTTTAACGATAACTGGGCATTGGAATTTCTTGAGGCTGTGAAATGAAAACTTGCTGTATATGTGAATGTATTGTGGATGAGTGAATGAATGAATGAAATCTTTTGTATCAATGTGTACAGCTTCGGCAGCTGGTGCTGTGTCAAGGCCTTCATCTCGTATCAGTGCCATGATGTCGCCGTCCAGTGGGCTGCGTCTTGGTCTGTCACGTAATGTGAAAGTGAAGTCTCTACATCGCAGTCTCCATCTCACTACCTGATTTTGTCGCTCCATACACTGCCAACCAGGGCTGAAAAAACCTAGGTTTTCGAACAGTTTTTAAGGTGTAAAAAGGTTTTGTAGCAACAACAACCTATACACCATTCTGCATGTAATGTCGTTTTGTTGAGTGAATGATATAATGTCATAACTGAAAAATTATGATTATAATATAAAATTAAATTGGATTCATATTATAAATTCCACAAAAGATAACTAGAAATTTGGGGCAAAGCCCAACGTGAGTCCGCCCAGCACCCTAAGTCCGATTGGGGGAAATATTTAGTGGGGTGAAATTTTCTCAGTAGCAAAGTCACATGGCTCGAACTCAAATGCATTAGCATATGCAGAACGTGCAATGTCGACTTAGGGTGGGCCAACATGTTATTGTGTGTGTATAACTTTTTTGTTAGTGGACCAAAGTTCTCCATTTTTTGTTTAATTCCTGAGGGACTCTGCTTGATAATGCCTTGTCGATATCTGGTCGTGTCGATATCTCAATCCATTGTGACGCAGATATTCGCAATCAAACTCGAAAGTTGTCTTAAATTGCACCAAATTTTGGACGTTTTCTGCCCTCCCAAATTTTGAGGGGGCGGTGCCGCCAAAAGTTGTACCTGCTTTATTATTCCTACCTTCTGGCACATCGCGTGGCAAAGTTTTGTGGTGCTACTCCCACTATCGCCAAGTTATAGGCGGGCATTTACTAAATTTTAAGCCAATTTTTGACCCCCCCTTGTTGACAAAAATTGTAAGGGGACCCCTGTCCCCAGTGGGGGTGCGGTAGCAAGACTTTGTCATTCTCTAGTGCATGTAAAAATTTGGAGGTGCAGCACCCCTAGGGGGCTGAAATATGGTTTCCCGAAAAGTTGACTTGGGGGTATGATTAATAATAATGTTCAATAATGACCATTCTTCACTGCAGTGATCAAGGCTAATCGTTTCCAAAACTGTCTGATTGTTTATCTATGCAGTTTGCATTTTCCGCTTTTTTGTGTGCCACCCAGTATGTAATTTTGAACTGTCATCGGTGTGTGTGTGGCTGACTGTTGTACATAGTTGTACCAATCCATGCAGTGTTGCATGCAGTTATAACACTGCCTATATGTGTGTTTACAATGCCTGTGAGGGACTTATGCAATGTAGTGGTTTTCTATGCTGCTTTGGATTGTACATTGTTGTATTATGTGTAAACGGTAGTCCAATTGTTCGGCATCTTCTAAAACTTTTTAGCAGTCCTATACCAAACTACCACGTTAGTGATATAAATGAAATTATGCATTATACTATGCATAGGCCTACATCATTGTAATTATTATCAGGCCCGTCGAGAGGGTGGGGTAGGGGGTTAGCTACCCCGGGCCCCGCAACGTTTGGGGGCCCCGCCGTCAGCCAGAAATTTATAAATTACGCCAGATTGTACCGTTTTGAAAAGAAAAATTCGAAAATTTTCTCCCAAGAGGGGCCCCGTGAAAATGTTTAAGGGCCCCACAAGAATGTTTCCCCGGGCCCCGCTCTGGCTCTCGACGGGCCTGATTATTATATGTGCATTATTTTATCTTTTTTTCTGCTAAGTCAGACAATGGATAACTTTTCTGTGAATCCACATACAGGTCACAGCCAATTTTCTGACTGCTAGTCAGAAAGTCACTATGGTCATAGCAACGCCTAGCATTAACTCCCCTTAAAAGTGCTGGTCCACTAATTTTTCTTAGGGCAATTTGAGATATGCCTTTCTTAAGACTAATTTTGTGTGATATAAATTAAGAATTTAAATAGTTAAATAATGTATTGTAACTTGTAACCACTTGAACTTGGATATCATCGGTTAAAATAAGAGTGTGTAAAAGATTTCAAATTATGGTTAATCAGTATCGCAGGGTTATTGTAAATTTGATGCTTGTGATGACTGTAAAATGTTTATTAAATGGTGCCAAGTATCAACATTGTAAATATCAAACTTTTATCATTTCTGGTTAGTCATTGTAATGCCTGTTGTTGGAATTGTTAGCTGTAAATATGCACAGTGCATACTTAACATGGAATATCGTTTTGATACTTTTAAGTGATAAAGCTGCTAAGACCTGATCCAGCTATAGTATGTGAGAACTGCAGTGTAACTATGACATGCCAGTGCACTGATTCATGTGTAGTTAATCAGTAAACATCACAAATTGAATGACAGAAGATGAGTTTTTGCTTCACCATTTACAGTGAAAGTGACTGTAAAACAATCAAATGAACAAGAAATAATTTGACTAGATTCAAGCAGCATGTGTTGAAGTGCACCATACAGAGAAGTTCATGAAATATTCTTAGAACATAACTACAACTACTACAAACAAGCATCAAAGTGATTTGGTAAAACACGGAATTGTTGATCAGCACTCACATGGTGAATTTCAAATAAGCAATTTCAAATTTTAGCTGGGGGTTCTTCCGCCAAAAATCCCCCATTTCATTGTGGGTCAGGTGCCCCAAGTTATGATGCGTCCTTAGACCCCACAAGTGCCTGCCAAATGGCATTCGGTAAAACACGGAATTGCTGATCAGCATTGCCACCTGGTGAATAATAAATACGCAATTGCAAATTTTGGTGTGGGTTCTGCCCCTCCCTCCAACTCTCCCTTCCACTGGGGGTCAGGGGCCCCATAATAAGTGTCCTTGGAGGCTTGGACCCCACACGTGCGCCTGCCAAATGACATCTAGATCCAATCCATCAAATGCTAAGGAGGGTGCGCAAATGGGACAGATGACAGACAGACGGAAATGTGCATTTAGGCAGAATCGCTTGCGTTGCAAGAAGTGATTCGGCCTGAAAACTACTAGGGCGTGTTCTGCGAAGCTTGAAATGCACTAAATTCGCTTTGGCTAGGACACCGCTCACGACAGACTCTCCCAGACCCACATCACTAGTGGACTGGAGAGGGGATAGTCCCTTTCCATTTCTCACCTCGTTCTCGGTTCCTTGAGCCCCTGCCAGTTGGATAACTTGTAAAGCATACTGAATGTTACGTGATATATTAGAAAGAAGGATGTTACTCATGTTAGGGAAAAGACAACTCAAACAGAGGAAGACGACGGATACAAAATTGCAGATGGTAGAGCAGAAAAGGTCTGTTGTTGCAATTTTTCATAAAATGTTGAAGACCACTGTTGCAGAAACTTATGGGCTTTTGTGACTGCCCAATTGGACATTTAACTGCATCCGTCCGAGGCTGAGGAGTATTGATGCAACAAACAAACAGTATGGCCTCAGAGGCTGGTTAAATGAAGTCAGTAACAGAAATTATTAAAAGTTTGCATGTCGACGCAGATCAGAAATCGTAGATGACGTCTTCGCTGTCGCTGCTCGACGGGTAATCGGTGTAAATGCCGCTGATGCTCAAGTCCGTCGACGAATCCGACGACAACGAAGACGACAACGATGTGTCGTCGTTGTTGTAGTTGTAGTTGTCGCGTCGTCGTCGTCGCCTGTTGGCGTTCACATTGGCGTTGTTGTTTTTGTCGTCGTCGTCATCATCATCATCTTCTGCGTCGGGGTCGTCGACGTCCTTGTCGGCGAAGTTGAGCGGCATGGCGGCGGTTTTTTTCTGTTTGAACAGGTACTTGACGACTGCCTCGGGGCGCCAGCCGAACTTGGTCCAGCGGCGAGCCATCACGGACCGACCGGCACGCACGCGCCGGTGGCGATGCATGAACCGGACCAGCCAGACGAACGCGAACAGACCGAAGATCGACCAGTAGACGAACTTTAGGTAGCCCAACCACGGCTCCAGCTCTAAGTACAGCATGTAGACACACACAGCGACGCCACGTTCCACTAACACGCTTATAAATTTGGGCCGTTCCCTGTTTCAGTTTGTCTAATTTTATTTCCGTCTAAAACAGTTAAGTTCTTTCTTATGTGCTAGATAAAACTGACAGCTTGTGTGTCAGTTTTCAAGTGCAAATCCATATCGTATCGTATCCCGACACACGCCAAACACGGTCCATTATACGGAAGAACGCAGAAGGGTCGGAAAAACTAGCGACTTGTTTCGGAAATGTCATTTGCGTCCGTCGTGTCAAGGGGGAAGTTTGTCGGGGTCTCAAATTAACGTTAGCGCAGCAGTGATACGGCGACACATGCAGGTATTATTATAATTATTAATTTATTATTATCATCTGTAAGACCTCCAAGGAAAAGCAAAAAATGAAATAAATGACAATTATTGAAAGTAAGTAGAACGATTCTCCCAAGAATAAAACACAAGTTAGCGCGGGAACAGAATCAAGAGACAGTGTGCAATTTTCACGGACTAACGACGCTCAAACAGGCTCGTCGAAAGCCACAGCGGGGCCAGGGGAGACATTCTCGCGGGGCATCTTTGGAGAGAAAATTTTTAAATTTTCATGTTCAAAATGGCGCATTCTCGTGTACTTTATATTTTTTAAGCGACGGCGGCGCCCCCCAAACGTCGCGGGGCCCGGGGTAACTTTATTAACTTATCTCCCTTAGCCCCTGTTTCGAAAGCCCTGCGCTCAAACCCCACATTGACGAAGGCATAACAACTAACAACATTGAGACGCTCTGTCCATTAAGTAAGGCAGCGTATATAGGCGTGCCTATACCTGGTCGATGCATCATTTCTTCTTTCACTGCAAATGCAAATACACGCACGGCACAACGCCAGCCTTTAACTGCAGGTACATGTGTAATTGCTAATCAACAACACTCCATAAGATTAAGTACCGGACTGTTACTGTGCGTAGGCCTAGCTGAAATGAATTTTGTGAACAGAGGCAAATTTTGCTCATTTAGACTATTTTGTTTGCAGTCGTGTCTAATCGTCACTGGATACATCTCCGAAGAGGCAAGAACATAGACCTATCATTACGCTCAAAGTCCACTTTCTTCGATTTGCTGCAGATTTGCTGTACAGCAAGTCCATAACAAAATGATCGAAAGTACATTAAATCCACACGAGTTGTACAACAAATAGGCCTACACATTGAAAATCGAAGGCCTACGTCGAATCCACAGCATTCTAACAACGTACACTTGTTGTCTAGGCAGTGTAGTCCATTGCTTCGATTTGTCGTGGAACTGCATCATTTGCTGCAGGAATAAGTTGAGTTTAGGCCTTGCACGAGTAAACCAAACTCATTAGTACACCACAGGACAGAAAGATATGCCAAGGAAGAGATAGGCCTAAGCAAATTCAAGCAGGAATGTTTACCCCATCTCCCAACGCTACCCGGCGAATAGTTTCCACAGAGACAGCCAGACAGACCTTGCAGGTGGTACTTGGCGGCAAGCTCGAGGTCGACGATGCAGCGGTAATGTCCTTCGTCCTCCTTCTTGAGACTGTAGAAGACCAGCCTGTTACTGAAATCGACCTGGACTCGCTTTTCACTCCAGCGCGACACATCCAGACCCTGCACAGGCTCACCGTCCTTCTCCCAGACCATCACCGAGTCCGAGTAGACACTAACGCAGACAGACGGACACATAGAGACAGACAGCCGCAGCGGCGTCGTCGGTTGAAAAAGTAGACAAAGCAGTAATTAAGTTGCAATTTTCTGTCAAACATTAAAAATTTCGGACAGAACTCTGACAGACAACTGCAAATTTCTGACAGAGAAAATTATTATGTGCTCAAAATTCCAATTTTGCTCCTAAATTTCCCCAAAGCAGGATTTTAGTGCCAATTTTTGTTATAATTTTTGTGAAAATGTAGAACAAGAAGAAGATTTTGCGACGATTTTTCGACAGCAAAAAGTTTAGGGTGGACAATTGCCTCCTCTCCCCTTGCCATGACGCCACTAGATAGCAGGACAAACACAAACAAACAGACATACATGCAGAGAGACGGATACAGACATACAAACCGGTAGGCGACATACTCGCGAACTACAGTGGACGTAGGCCTACAAACAGACGCACACAGAAGCTTCCTGACAATAAGGGTCGCTATATAATAGCTTGCAGCTCGCGAGCCAATAGACAGACGGACACTGGCCACTCACCGGCGCTAACAGAACGTTAACATCTTAAGCATAGACGTAGGAACAAAATGAAAACGACGGAGAAACGCGCTTACCCCGGGCACTCGAGTTCGACCATCATTCTTTCGTCTTTCGTGACCGTGATAGTTTCCATTGGTCCTGCGGTGTAAACACAACATTAATATCATCGCGCGACGTTAAGATGCATGCAGAGCGAACTGAAATAAAAGCGTAGCGCTCACCTTTCATTTAATTTATTTCATTTCTGTCGCTCGTTACGGTATAAGGTACGCGCCTTTAGAACGCGAGGTGCCAAGCGGCGCATGAGAGTATATGCGGACCAAGTCTTGAGTTGTGCAAATTGACTGATAGCATAGGCTACATGCTGGATAAGCAATGGGTGACGAAGAAAATCGTATAGTTAATACGGCTGGGTTTGAGTTAGGAAGCGAAAACGGTTCAAGAACGTTTGTTGAAAGAATCTTTGTTTTGACCGTCCTTCTGGACCCGAGGGTTGGTGGCACTATGAACGATCACTCTCGTTTTCTGTCTGTCTCTGGTTTTCTGTAGCAGTTGTCCCAGCATTCCAAGTCCGGTTCATGACATGATGTTGCTGAGCCAGCTTGTCTTCGGTCTGCCATGTCTTCTCGTTCCAGGAATTGTGCCCTGGATAATTATGTCCTACTTTCTCACTCCATGCACGCCCATAGCAGGCCCTACTGTTCAAATCGTGGTGCGGTCCTTACATGGCGAGAGGGCACGAAACTGAGAGAAATAATTCAAAGGTGCTACATAAAAATATTCTGAAATTCGTGCAACAAACAGGGACAAATCATCTGCAGTTTGCAGTACCCCCGTCTAGCGGCAAATTTCCGACAGAGGAGATTCTGAGAGCTCAAAATGTCAATTTTACCCATAAATTACTTCCAAAATGATAGTTTTTTGTTTAAATTTTGAATTTTAGGACGAAAATTTTCTTACAGTAAAAAATTTTTCCAACAATTTTAGACAGCCTATAACTTAGGAGGGCACTTGCCTCTTCTCCCCTCTGTCGAGACGCCACTGTACCCCATAGCTGGCAGTATGGACAGAACTTGGGTTCTAACTTATACTGTTATTAATATGGAATAATGTAACATGTGTGATTATGATTATGGTTATAATTACGGTCTGGTGCAGGCGTTGGTATCTGCCAGCCCGCCTTGTCGTAGACGAAGTCTTTAATCTTGCCGAAAAATCCTTTCCGATCTTTCTCTGCAAAATCAACCACCAAACAATTGGCGCATGCTCGTCATGTTTCAATATTTTCTATACTCAATAGCAAGCGCTGTAGTACTTTATATAGCTATTAGTGAAGCTACACAAAGGTTATAACTAATGTACAGACTGATGGACGTCTCTGTTAACACTCAGCGCTTTCAACCACAAAGAAAGAAAGGCAAAGAATGAAAATCAACAGTATTAGATTGAATTATATAAGCAAATAATATCAGGCCCGTCGAAAAGGGGGGGATAAGCGGGATAAGTTACCCCGGGCTTTGCGACGCTTGGGGGCCTCGCCGTCGCTTACAAATGTAAATACACCAGAATGCGCCATTTTAAAAAAATTCAAAAATTTTCTCCCCAGAGGGGCCCCGCGAAAATGTTTTCCCGGGCCCAGCTGTGGCTCTCGACGGGGCTGAATAATATACTGTATATAATTAAATTAAAATAGATAAACTAAGCAGCCTAAATAACAAAATGATTTATATTAGTGTTCTCTTCAGGCCTATATATTATAAGTAAGTAAGTAAGTAAATGATTTATAAAGCGCCAAAGTCTCAGAAAGAATCAGGGCGCATAGGATGATGGACGCTAGGTGGCAGAAAAGGCTGACTGAAAGTAGTGGGTCTTTAAGTGACATC
>Ga0209367_1012888_pt1 | contig 10849 bp, 10 predicted proteins | sample WorMetLIZISLAND2_FD_187412 | JGI IMG/M metagenome (GOLD analysis project Ga0209367, IMG submission 187412) | Marine gutless worms symbiont microbial communities from Max Planck institute for Marine Microbiology, Germany - Olavius geniculatus... ... | reverse complement strand
TGAAGACATGTGTGTTCAGTACAATGCTGTACGGTTGTGAAACATGGACAGTTACAAAACGCTGCGAAAGCCGAATCCTGTCCTTTGAGAGAAAATGCTACCGAAAGATTCTAAGGATAGGATGGAGACAAAAGGTCACTAATGAAGAATTGTACAGAAAGATTCAATTGACAGAAACCCTACTGCAGAAAGTGATACAGAGAAAGTTGCGCCTCTTCGGCCATATCTGCAGAATGAACGACAGCAGAAAGATAAAGACCGTGGTGTTCGGAATGATGGATGGTTCAAACAAAAGAGGACGGCCTCACTGAGAATGGTCAGATGACATTGAGCAGTGGTGTGGGGCAACCCTGCAGGAGTTAAGCCACGCTGCCCTAGATAGGCAGCCGTGGGCAGCGACAGTAACAATGGCGTCAGACACCAACGGGTGTTGAGCCCACGGTTGTCGATGATGATGATGATGACAGCATGCCAGCAATCTCTGAGCACTGTCTGTAATACGGTGATACCTTTGGTGCTGTGCTTTCCCTTTGGCAGCTTTGTAATGTACTCCGCACGCTTCAGTTCATGCCTGCACATCAACAGTACATAACACATAATTTGACTCATTGCAAATAACTGCTAAATTTGCACCTTCTAAGTCATCTTATTTACAATGTACATCTAGACTGCAACAGCCATTTCAACAGCCATTCTGCAGGCTTACATTGGTAACTGTAAAATGTCTTCATTTTTCATAGAAATATACATATATTTTTTACAGATTCCATCTATATGAAAGCAGTCAATATAAGAAAATAAACACATAAGATAAAATGACTCATTCTTATAATGTCTTGAACAGTGGCAGAAGGTAAACCTGAGATTAACTTTATTTACTAGAATCCTTCAAAGATGATGCAATGCAAAGTCAGCTTACACTCCATCTACTAATGGTAAAAGGTCCTAGATTATCATCCAGAATCTACAAAAAAACCCAGATTGCCACCAAAATCTAATACGTTCTTCATCATCAGCCAAGCAAAAATTTCATGCATATCTGTTACTAACCTTTTAAACAGAGAAACAAGAAAAACAACTTCACTGGTAAAGGCAACCACTAAATACTCGAGGCAACAAAATACTTTAAACAAACAGGCAAAAGTGAAAAAAGTAACAGACATGTTGCCGAGAGCAACTTCGCAGAGCAGCAGCAGTCCGACTGGACTGGTCTTGGACGTGTGGCAGTAGTTTGCACTCTTTGACACCATGTCAGCAAAGTAGATGCCTTTGCCAAACATGTATCCAGTCTACAACAGACCACAAAGTTGTTCAGCTGGCAACGTATGGCGTCTACGTCACTCATGCAACATGTGGGGTGAGTGAGTAGGGTTTAACGTCCCAACCGACACAGTATAGGTCATTTCGGGGACGGCCTTTCCAGGCGGAATGCACACAAACACATAATAACGGAACAGTAAGTTTAACCTTTACAGAAACACAAAACACAAAAAGAACAAGCTAAACCTAAAATTGTAAAAACTCTATTATACGCGTGGGGGCAGGCTACAACAGATCAGCAATGGTGGCATGACATCCAAGCCGAGTGGTTCAAGGCTGCTCATCATAAGCACTGCAAAGTACCATAGATGTCAATACGCTATCAACCATTCAATCCATCAAATGATCCAAAAATAACCACTCAAATTACCAGTGATTTACAGCATATGCATAAAATCCAAAATAAAACCTAAATACGTAAAAAAGTAAAGTCCTTTCCGAGCCTTAAGGCCCATAGGACATCGCTGATCTCCATTTCCTAAGGCCCTCAGCCAGATACCAGTTTTTACACTGCAAGACCACGGATATGGGGCCAGTGTATCGTGCGGTGTGCTTGTTTACGTCCCAGCGGTAAAGCCGGTACCAAATTATACTACTATGAAACCTAAAGATATGACATCAAATTAAAAAAAACCTTAAATGACGTTCCATATGACACTTTCTAAACACAATACATCTTTAGTGGCAACTGCAACATTTATAGCGGTGACAAAATGTCACAACTGAAACAAGCTGATATGCAAGCCAAAATATATATAAAAAATTTTGTCACTATAGATCAGCTACTTATGAAATCAAAGTGGGCTGTTTCTCAAGATGCATCTGCTGTGTAATGTTGTTTGTGCTATTCTGAAGTTAACAGTACAATATAATGTCAGCATGATCGAAGGCATTACATTAGTAGAAGGACAAACCATATAACAGTTGGTGGCGTAGCATAGTGGTTAAAACGTCGGTCATGGCCGGCGAACTTTCCCTATCCTGCGCTAGACTGGACCACTTTGTGGGTAAAGCATCCACTATCAGTCAACCAACAAGGCCAACTCAGCCTGCCATCCCTCCGGGGTCGGCTAAATGAGTAGTAACCCATTACATGGGTTACAAAAGTTGGGGACCTTGGTACAGCTGACTGGGGTTGCCTAGCCGGACGATGCGCTATACAAATTGACGACCTTTACCTTTATCTTTCAACACTGACTCTCAAAACAGCACAGCAGCATCGACAACCCACATTACAGAATGCCTTTGGCAACAACATACAGGGTGCGGCAGAAGAAAGTGGACCCCTAAATTTTTTCGCCGTTTTCTCAGCAACCGTTTGGGATTTTAATATGAAATTTTACAGCTTTATTTATTGAAAGCTTCTACATTTAACTGCTGAGTAAAATTTGATTCTGTTAAAAAACGACGAAGTTATAGACTTTTTAACATGACCGCCTACTGATTTTTTGGCGTTCAAAAATGTTCATGCTAAAAATGCTATTTAATTTTCAAAAACTGGTTACACGTTAATGCCGATGACGTCACAGCGACGTTTTGATAAACAGCAATTTATATTGTTTATAAATAATCACTAAATTATCGTTTCTTTAAAGCAATCGCTGGCTGCTCACCGGATTGATCTTCCAGCAGGACGGCGCGCCGGGCGCGTCAGCACACACAGCGCGCAACGCCGCACAACGCACAGAACTGGCTGCGGGCCAGCTGTCCAGATATCATCACAAAAGACCAATGGCCTCCAAATTCGTCGAATATGAACCCAATGGACTATCACGTATGGGGCGCAATGTTGGAGGCTTACTGCAAGCTTAAAACAAAGCAGAAAACAGGCGCCAAACTCAAAGAAGCGCTTCAGGTTATTTGGGATAACCTGCCACATGGACCGATCGACAAGGCTGTAAAAGATTTCTCAAATAAGGCAACTGGAAGCTTGTGTTGTTGCTTGGAGCTGGTGCTGGTGATGAACACTTCGAACATTTGCAGTGGCAATGGAATTCTGGCATTTGATCATTATTTAACTGTGTTGTTTCAACAATGTTATTAAATTGGTGTTGTAGCCGGAACATTTTTGAATGCTGAAAAATCGGTAAGCGGTCATGTTAAAAAGTCTATAACTTCGTCTTTTTTTAACAGAATCACATTTTACTTGGCTGTTAGATGTAGAAAGTTTCCGTAAATAAAGCTGTAAAATTTCATATCAAAATCCCAAACAGTTGCTGAGAAAACGGCGAAAAAATTTAGGGGTCCACTTTTTTCTGCCGCACCCTGTACACCGTGTCTCAGAAAAAAAACCAGTAAATTTGATAATTTTTCCTTGGCTGTCCCGGCTTTCTCTTGCCACAACACACATTGAAAGAAGCACAGAAATACTTATCACAGTAACCAGCATTCCGAGAAAGCTACACCATATGGACTAGCAATGAAGAGATGAGAGTGCCTGTAACAGCAGAGAAGACATGCTAAGTGAGTGAGTGAGTAGGGTTTAACGTCCCACCCGACACAGTATAGGTCATTTCGGGAAAAAACATGCCAAGACTTACGACGGGAGCTTCAGGTGGTGCAATGCGAAGGCCCTGAGAGAGAATTCCAGCAAAGTTTGTGGTACGAGATCCATGCCAGAGCAGCATTCTGTTGTGAAGATCACGGAATGGTTTGTAGACCTTGGCTTCACCCTCGCGAGCTACCTTGAATATCTGCAGTGCCCACCAAACTCACATCACTGCCACGTTCATATCACAGTCCGGGCTTATAACACTCCAACGTTGAAATAGACTAAAGTTCACTCTGAAAACACATAGATCAAAACCATACAATGGGCGACTTCACTTTTTGACTTAGACTTCTGCTGAGCCTTTTCGCTAAGCCAAAGCTAAAGCTGAACGCTAAAGTCTGTACTTAGACCAAAGTTCAACTAAACGATTAAAAACGGTGGAAAACCAGTAAACCTAACAGGAAATAAATCAACCAGTTACGCTCGGACTTGCTTATTTAAATGCGACATGCAAGCAAATGACGTAATTCCTTATTTTTTTTACGTCATTGTGTAGCCATTTTGGTACCAGACTGTTTTAAACTTTTAATTTACTAAACTATCAGTGTTAGTCGCCATGTTTTCGCTCAGCGAAATCACTTCACTTTTTGACTTAAGTTGGTACTTAAACCAAAGTTTAAGCTCAGCGAAAGTCTAAGTCAAAAAGTGAAGTCGCCCATTGTCGCCCGTCATATTGGATCACACAGCATTACATGCTACCAGACACCTGAGAATAGCCCAAGCCAGGCAAATCAAAAGTCAATTTATCCACTGACAGAAGACTGAGTGAGTTGACCTCACAGCGACATTGCTGCAATATTTAACACAAGTATGTATTATGTATTACTCCTTAAGAGAAAAAAAGAAGCTACAGAAAAGGCCCAATCAGCTTTCTTGCTGAACAGTGTAAAAGGACATTAAACCTGGTTTTTAAAAGCATACTAACAATAGAAAAGTAAAAAAAAAACAAATCAGGCCAATTTTACTGCTCCCAAGAACACTGGAGATAATAATAATAAAACAATAATAAGACTTATATAGTGGCATGTAGTCCAAAGCTACAGTGACACTATTGACTGTTGATGACTGAGAAACAAGTGGCCAATGCAGATTGTGGTAGCAACAAGGTCAGCCAGTAGCACTCACGTCGAGCACTTCAAGCTCGTACTGCTGATGAGTGGCAGCATGCGTGTTTTTCACGTACTCCTGAATTCTCCCAAACTCTTCTGATGTCTTCTCCAACACCTGTGACATCAAACAATGTTTAGCTCAAGTACTTAATCATCATGTGGCTTAGTGGCTAGGGACATCAGAACTGTAGTCAAGAGATGGCAGGTTCGATTTCGGCTGATTCACTCGCTGTTCCAAGATTGAAAAGCTAAATCTATAGTGATTGAGGACTTGTTTTAAGTGGAAAGGCCCAGTGTCAAAAAATACTTAAGGAATCCAATGTAGACTACTAACGTTTTAAAGCACTATTACAGAACTATACAATATGCTCTCCACTAACTTAGATGCTGAAGTGCATTTGGAACTTTTACTGCTTTTATGCTATTTTATAACTAACTGTTGCACTGCATTCATAGTATACAGCGATGACCGATTACCTGTATATCAGTCTTAAGTTTCTGATAATGCATATCAATGGGATCCTTGGTGGAGTCGTCGCCCACTTTCAGCATGTTGTATGCTATCTCAATCTCCAACAAATTGTCCAGCATCTCCGTCTTCGTCTGTCAGCAGCAACAGCTTTCAACATTTCACGTGTGATCAAAACAATTAACTTGTGGCTGCTGTTTAACTGGCTTTCTATCAGCAACCACACACAGTCAGAAACCTTCACATAATGTGTTGATAATAACAACTAATAATTAGCTTAACTTTTTTACATTCATATTTATTACCATGCATGTTTTATCGTCGGTAAATATGCACTAGTTTTGTATGTGTAGTTAGTTCTTATTAACGTTGTTAAGGCATAAAATGGCCGCATATACAGACATGCCATTAAAAATACTCACTCAGTTGCTTATGCAACTATGCCACTGTCAGACCGTCCAGTCACTTGAAAATAAAGATGCTTACTGGTCACATTGAATCAGTGAATGGTTATATCCTATCGCAATGTTTAGTACTACACATATGTTTAACGCTATCTGACATATCACACCAACATGGGTTTGCCTGCATTTAGACTAAAATGTATAAAAATCAGGTCAAGTGAGACAAGATACTAAAAGCTGGAAATTAATATACCAACACACGGCATCACAGCAGATGAAAAATGAAGAACACAGCACACTAATGCACAACATTTAGCAAGTCAAACGTAAAACTAAACACAGACGAAATCAGACTTGCAAAAATCTTCAGAAAAAAATGTGATCCTAAGAAAAACCTATACACAAAAACTTACACAAAAAATAATTTTATGACCTACAGAAAACGTACAGAAATTCCGGAGAAGTGAAAATTACCATAGCCCATGGAGACATTTTAACGCTACAAGGTTTGCGTGCATGTTGCAGTATTCCTAACAGAGGTGATACTTGTAGTCCATTAGCTGCAGAGGCAGCTACAGGGACAAAGCACAGTGCAAGAAGTAAGTAAGAGTTTGAGAATTGGAACAGACAGAAGCAAATACCCTGATAGCGTCAGCAGTGTCAAGCAATGGTGGTTTCCTCATGCCGAAGTCATGCGGTATCAGAGTGTAGAAGCGGTTTGAAGCATCAAGGAATTGTGTCGGGGAACCACCGCTCTCAATCAGCTGCACACGACCAACACACAGCACTGTCAATAATGTGTGCCTGGTATAAGACAGCCTTCCAGTCAGATATCAGTTATAACAAAACAGTGAAAACAGCTGCTAGCTATTTTACATCTTTGTCTACAACACACTGTAGTTTTCTTCACTTATTCGGGTTTTACAAGGCCAAACAGCCAGTCCAGCAGCTGCCGAATCAACGTTTGGGTGCACATATACTTGTTTCCATAACTACGAGACCAAAGCGAAATTCTGGTGCCAATTTTTGTCAGAATTTGTCTTCATATTGCAAAATAGTGTTCAGCTTCAACGGGGCTTTGCCCCCTAACACCACACCAGGGCTCTGCCTATGGACCAGCTGGAGGCACAGTCCACAGACCCCCAACATAGTTCAGCTTACGCTCCCACGCTCGTTGTAGGGTTTTGTTGCAAAACCAATAGAAAAGTATGCTGCTGTGTGTCCGTTTTCCCAGTCTGCTTTCACCTTTTCACGGTGACAGACTGCATAAACTAACAGTCAATATCAGTAACATCAATGTGGTCACCAAAATAAAGCACATTATTAGGGACCAACCGAATTCACGGGAAAAAATGCATGATTTCACAGCAGAATTTTAAAAATGTGTCAAATTTCACGGAAAATTCACGGAAAGAGTTTTGGAAATTCACGGGCCACACAGACGTTATTTCGAGGTGCTATGCAAATGCAAACAAAGAAATTTCAGTACAACGAATATTTACTACACTAAGTCAAGACTCAAAACAGTCAATGTCAGCTACTTAGTGATAAAGTGCTACTTAGTGCTAAAGTGTGACACGTGGCAAACAGCAACATCCGTACAAAAGCTGCTGATAAAACTCTGGAATTGTCATAAATTAAACTAAAAGCGCTAAAATTCACGAAAAATCACGGACTTCACGGAAATCAGCGTTTTTCGCGGAAGGAGGTCAATTTCACGGAAAATGTCACGGCCGTAAAATCGTGAATTAAGTTGGTCCCTACACATTATTTCAGCCACATTAAACCCATCTATGACTACGGTAATAAACGACAAACTTTGTACAAAGTAGTTAACATCCGATTGCATAACAAACAACCAAAAGTGTGAGTCTCTACAAGGCGTGGAGTGAAACCTGCTGAAGCTCAGTGAGAACTTTGTAAGCGCTTTCAGTCTGCTTCCGCGACAGTTTACCCAACGGCATCTTCTTCAGATCGATCTGCACACAGCATTTAAACTACACAAATCAGTCTGTAGTCCTCAAGTTCTCTTCTGTACGTTTGGTAGAGTAGTTATTCAGCTGAAAGTTGGCGATTATATGTTGCACCATCAACTACTAAAGGCTGCATTTCAATAAAATATCTTATTTCACGTTACCAAAACTCTTGTAACTTAATATTCTTATGTATAAATAACTAGTATGACATTTTTTGGCAAAATGACTTCATTATGGTGACTTGGACACACAAATGGTAGTTGGCCTGAATAACGTCTTGCTCGGACTCAGGCGACCGCAGCCAAACTCGGAATAGCAGTGAACAAATGGCTCATCAAACCGAAATAAAACCCAGCGATAGTAGTACTATCTGCAGGACTTAGACTACACAAGATATAACCACAAATGCGACCAAAAATTGCTACTCCTAAATGCTTTTAATACCGATACTACCAATACTGCATAAGACAACAGGCATTTGCAGTAACAGAGTTTATTTGTATTCAAGTATATTATTACCAAAACGTAATAACTCCGACAACACAATATTAGCAGAGACAAAGAATAAAGAAAACATATTCTACAGACATTACTTTCATGTGCAATAAAACAAAATGAAACAAAACAAAACAACAATTGTTGCAATGAAAACACACGTGAACCTCTGCAACAAAATACAACTTCTCTGCAAGCGTGTGATAAACACTAAGCGAAGTCGACAGCAACTGTCTTCAGCTGCTTTATTGTACTACACTCAACGTGTGCAAATGTGGCTACCTCAAACTCAAGCATCGCTTTCTTCATGCTTTCAATGTCAAAGATAAGTCGAATCAGTTTCTGGATGGCTTCCGGCAGGCTCGAGCGTGACCCGGCTTTATCATCCAACTTCACCATCTTGTCATCGTCCGCCCCATAGTCAATGTCCAGCGGGTAAAATCTGTTGGGAACTTTTACGAAGTTTTTGCGGTTGTCCCAGTCGTTGCCTGTCTTCTCGGCATACAAAGTACGGAACGCCTGAATTGCCGACACCTTAGAACCAAACGACTCCAACTTGTTGTTGCCGATCGTTGTGCCGACACGTCCCCAGGAGCGAAACAGCCAGCACCTAAAAGATGCACAAACACAGAATACACCTACTACAAATACTGTTGCTGCTTCTGCTGCTGCTATTACCACTATTACACTACAATTGCTACTCAAGTTTTGAGGTAATGCAGAATACGCATGTAAATTATCACCTACAATTTTTTGGTCTACGAAAAATTAGTTTCAAAATATGTTAGGGAGTCATGAAAACTCAAAAAATTACCAATGTTTGCACAGAACTAAACAACCAATCAGCTAATAAAAAAACTATAAAACGTAAATACACTGTCGGCCATAAAAACGTGACACTTTAATTTTGTCGGCATCTTCGCCAATTATTGACTGATTTTCAAAATTCTTTCACTGGCACTCTGCGTACAATTTGCAATAATACAATTATTATATCTCACACTGCACCGTAAATGTGTCTCTACACTACCTTGTGAAGTATAAATGTAAGAAAAACCATGATAATAAAACTCATTTAGGTAAATTAAAAAAACACTTCAGACCATCGTATGACACTAGAGTGTTAGACCCATACAGTGTAGTATCATACAGACCATTCATCGCAATGTTGGTCTGAAGTTTTTTTATTTACCTAAACATTTGTTTGCTTCTATCATAATGCCTATATATGTAAATATGGAGATATAAAGCCTCAAAGTTGCATTTGCCCATGTTAAAGGCCAAAAGTTTACTGCGCATGTGCAGCGTAACGTGACTTTTGGGTAGGGGGTCCAAAATGACCACATATTTGGAATTCCCGAGGCCATATTGCCTATTCACTATACAACTTTTATGGGCCTACGATGATGACTAGGGGCCGTTTATAGGTGAAATTTTTATACAGGAGTGTTTTTGGCCGAAAATTTCCAAGTCCGTTTTTGAGCCCAATTTTCGACTTTTGGGGGATTTTTCAGGAGTTAGATATTAACTTCGAATTTCGGTTTCCTAAAAGGTTTAACAATTGTGTGAGGCTGCGTTGTCCGAGCCATCGCATGTGAAAATCTGCCGAGCGGTCTGACCTGCGGGTCGGTCAATGAAAAAAAGCATATATATATATACTAAAGAAATTTTTTGTTATATTTCACCCATTTGCCGAGAAGCCCCAAATGGATGGATTTGCACAAAATTTTGCCCAGGAGGTCGTCTCGTGGACATAATCACCTGTTTCAAATTTTGTATCGATTGGTTGAGGGTTCTCAGATTTGCAAGAGGTCCAATCTCCATTGACTTAGTCGGTCGCCATTAACGCAGGGCTGCGCAACCATGTGCCTGTGATCACATTATTGCAAATTATCCACATAGTGTGCCAGTGAAAAAATTTTGAAAATCGGTCAATAATTGGCGAAGACATGGACAAAAGTGTGCAAGTGCTACGTTTTTACTGGCCCACCCTGTACTTTGATACCAATGCGACGACGTGCACCACAATGACTTAGTCAATGGGGCCAAAACTGCAGTTTTTTAATACATTCCACAGCATAGTGACTGTAAATTGAACTACCGACCATAGAATTAAAAGTGTTCATCCTTGTCCCAGACTACACCAATGATTTCAGAGCTACCGGTAGGTATAGCTGTGTCCAGTAAAACTGTGCTGGTATCACAGGCTGAACGGTAGATCAAGCCCTGTGTTAACGGCGACTTCTCTTTCTTATGGGAAAGCCAAAAATTCGACCCCCACAGAATCAAAACCCCTGACCTGATTGAGATAAAATGGTTGATTACGTCGGCGAGATGACCCCTCATGCAAAGTTCATGTAAATTTGCACAAGGGGGGCTTCTCGGCAAATGGGTGAAATATACGCAAAAATTTTTCTAGCTATATACCTTTTTTCAGAAACTCACCTACAGGTCAGACCCTTCGGCGGATTTTTGCGCGCAATGGCTCAAACGACGCGGTCTCGAGCAAGGATGTGCCTTTTGGG
>Ga0209367_1012886_pt1 | contig 10850 bp, 7 predicted proteins | sample WorMetLIZISLAND2_FD_187412 | JGI IMG/M metagenome (GOLD analysis project Ga0209367, IMG submission 187412) | Marine gutless worms symbiont microbial communities from Max Planck institute for Marine Microbiology, Germany - Olavius geniculatus... ... | reverse complement strand
TGTCTGATGCGTGTGTAACCAGTAATACAATAAATCAATTTAAAAATTGTTTGAAACGGGAATTGCAACCGGAAACACACAGTTAATCTAGTTATTAGGATAGTAAGCGTTATATGGCTTTTGCCTATGCTTACTTAGGCCACCAGTAGTTCTGGTGGCTTCGGTGAATTCGGTGAATCTATGCCCCTCACCAATGACGCCGATGCTATAAATAGCGTGAATGTTTATTTATTTACGTGCGGGGGTGTGTCAAGGCAATGGCGTCGACGACGTCGGATGACAGACAGCATCTGCTAGCTGACAGCGATGACAGTGAAACAGAACAGCAGCAGCAGAGATTGCGCAGACGAAAAACTCCTCCAGTTCGCGGCGTCACCGACATTTCCGTAGACGCCAGACGACAACCGCTTGACGTTGATAACGGGGGATCCTACGCGAGCCGGCTGCGCACGATCGGCGACAGCGATTACGTCGTTGCTGTGTTCGTTGTCGCATTTGACACGAAGGCCGGTCTGTTTGTGCCACTTTATCATTTATGCAGCTTGTAACTTAAACTACTTTATTTACTTGTTTGGTGAGTGACTAGATTTATTTTTGCAAATGCTGCGTACACGGCCGCTGTGACGTCATTGTGCATCGATGTTATTATCCGTCCGCGGTGGACGGAAAAGTAAGCAAACGTGAGGCTATTTTTCGTCCGCCACGGACAGAAAAGAAGACCATGCTGACGCTATTTTCCATCAACCACTAACTAAAAAGGAGACTATTTTCCATCCACCATGGACGTCTGAAGATTTTGACTGATGGAAAATGACACATAATTTCTTGGTATAATACACAGCCTTATTGTATTGTTGTAACTGTATACATGTTTTTGTCTCATTGTTTGTCATTGACTATCGGTGCTTAATGGTGTTTATTATTTGCGATTTCTGTTATTTTTTTTGTGCTTCACTGACGTGCCCCTTTGCTGCCATTAACGCTGACAGCGTCAAACGTCTTACGGATGCTATAGCAGCGCAAACTTCACAGACACGGTTTATTGACATCCAGCAATGCAATGCAGTACACTAAAAATACAACACAACAAGAATTGTTTAATATAATCAAAATGCCATTTGGTACAGACTTTTTAGTATATAGTCTCATACATAACATCACATTACTTAAATGCATGTGTAAGGCTGTGTATTATACCAAAAAATTAAGCGGTCATTTTCCGTCAGTCACAATCTTCATACGTCCATGGTGGAAGGAAAATAACGTCATATACTTTTTATTCAGTGGCGGACGGAAAATAGCCTCAGGCTTGCTCACTTTTTCGTTCCAAGGGATGGAAAATAGCGCCTCGAGCACGTAGATTTTCGTCTGCATGGACGGAAAATAGCGTCCGCATGCTGTTCTTCTCCGTCCGTGGTGGACGGAAAATAACACCGAGCATCATTGTGGCTTATCCAGGCATACAAGCTATGTTAACGGTTGCTGGTTTGTTGAAATTTTTACCCTTGTGACCCTTATTTTCAGCTTAGAAATAAGAGTAACAGTAAGATTTGGATGATGTTGATGTTGATGTGTTCATAAGGTTAGCGTTTGCTCACTCTTACAGTCACGAATGTGCTCAGAGTGTTGACAAACGTCCTGAACATAGGATGCAGATGAGGGTCAAGCAGTCCAACATTGACTTGTAGCTTTACTGCGCTTGTTGGCAGTCGAGCATGAATACTGCATGTTCATAATGCCTGTTACAGGCGAAGTGCGACAGGACTGGTGATGGCAGTGCCGGTGCTGTTAATGCTGGTGTTTGCTGACGACGTTTCAGTTGGCTTTCACGATCCAGCGTTGCACAGGTGTCAACAGGTGTATGTCTTGTGCATGCTGGTCAGCAAGGCACGCCGTCATGGTCGAATGCATACAATTGCAGGCACACAGGCCAGGCCATGACAGCCTCACCTAGCAATATGCATGTCCAACGTGTCGGCCAGCACCTATACCATGGCAAAACATTAAGAGTTAGTGCTAGGGTTAGTGATTTGGAATACAGAAAATAACAGGGATGGGGTTTGCAGCTGATGGCCATATAGCTAGACAGAGAATGCTACTGGAAGCAGCTGTATATGCAGTAGGTACAGATCAGCTCTGCAGTTGCTGTATTTTCTGCACATGACTTGTGTAAGTGGATGGCATTGATTACTGATGTTGAGTTCATTGATTTGTTGTGTCAGGCAATGTCGTTGAGTGGTGCATACCAGAAGACATTGATATTTCAGGAGTCGAGTTCAAGGCAATGGCGAGTGGTTCTCATACGCTCAAGACTGATTTTGTGTATGTGCCACTTTTGCTCTCATAACTACAGCTATTTATGCTGATTTGGGATATGGTGATAAGGTGATTTAATGTTTGCCATGTAGAGTTAGGGTTAGTGATTTGGAATACAGAAAATAACTATAGCAGGCCTTACCTATAGCAGTCCTTTCTAGTTCCCACTAATGATTTGAGTTACGTGTTTTAATGTCATCTAGATCTCTATTTGAAGCTGAGTTTCTGTCACAAGCTAGGGTCAGGGCTCTTGTGGGTCTTTGAAAGTCTTTGAATTTTTTTCAGATATTGAAGGCCTGGAAAGTCCTTGAAAACAGACGTGATTCTTAAAAATCCTTTAATCAGTGTCTGAAGGTCCTTGAAAGTGCTTGGATTAGATTTTCTAAGATGTCGTGACCGAACAAGTCTATCCCTAGTACTTGGATTAAGTGACAACAGTTGATGCATTTGGTAAATTTTTCTGATAATTTCAGATTTTGAATCATCCCTGAAGGTGTTAAATTGTTGAATGTAAACTGAACCTGCTGATATATGCTTATAAAAGTGCCAATTTGACTTAATTTGGTTCTCTTTATACATCCTCTATATGGTTTTTGAAAGTCTTTGAAAAGTCCTTGAATTTGATTTTGACAAATGGGCAAGAAGGATCTGGGGTACATTGTTTTTGTTAGAAGCCAGGGCCTGTCATAGGAGTTTCATATCAAGTTGCTGTGTTTTTGATTGACATAAAGGAGAACATGTTTGGCTTGGCTTGCTTTGACCAGGCATGTGTTTTTTTATACTCAGACATGTTTGTGTTTTCTGGTTTTACCAGATACTTCAGAAAAGAGAACATGTTTGGCCTGGCCTGCTTTGAGAACATGCCTGTTGACAGTCGCACAGAGCGTGGTGCTCGAATGAAATCTGTTGGTATTCTGGCGACATCGTACACTCTGCTCTATAGGCACATGCAGTTCTTGGAGACACAAGTCAGGTTGATGCCAGCTGCTTTTCTTAATAATTCATTACTTTTAGTGTGCAGTATATGTTTTGCATATTGGCTGTTAATGTGAGACATTGTTGATTTTTATTTCATGATATTTTTATTATCATTCGTTTTTTCTTAATGTGTTCGATTTTTTGTATTGGTGAATAGCGGTTTTATGAATTGTGAAATTTTGAAGTTCATAACAGACTCGTAGCTGTGGGAGGGGCTTGATGGGTTTGACTGAACCTCCCCCCCATCAGCCGGAACCATAAAATAGCAAAAAATGTGACCACATGATGTGATTTTTGAGTTCAAAATGCTCAGAAGCGTGGCTGCAGCTACAGCTTTGCTTCGAACCCCAACTTCTAGCTGGATTAATGGAGAGTTAAAAAGTGGTTCAGGGTAGATCAAGTCCAGTTACAGGCCTGCTTAACCTTGATTTTGTATTAGAATTTACTTATCATTTACTTACAGTGCGGCGTTCATGTTATGTTTGAAGGTTTCAGTTACATCACTCCAGTAACATCGACGATGTTGATAATATTGTCGATAATTGTACCAGGTGGTCAGTTTCACCATGTATATATTATTTGACTTGTCATTTTTGTATTCAGTTGCTGATACTTTTATAATTTGTGATTAGCTGTGAAAGTATTGCATGTTTTTTAAAAAATGTTGTCGGTGTGTAATGAAAGAAATTAAAACATTTACAGTTATCTTGTCTTTTTTGACTTGATTGCATTTTGTGTTTGTTTTTTGTTGCTTTTACTTTTTTATTCATTATTTATATTATTAACATATGTGTATATTTTTACTGAGTTTTTGCACGTGTTTGTTTTTTTACGCGCGAAAGCAGCTACTGCTTTCAGTGCGTCTTAGCCATCGCAATTCTGTCCGTCCGTCTGTCCATCACACGGGTGGATCAGTCAAAAGCGGTGCAAACTACGATCACCAAATCTTCACCATCGGCTGCCTGGAAGACTCAAGTTTCAGGAACTGTAAAGCTTTTCCATAACTTTGAAGGGGGTCACCCCGAACAAGGGCACTAAATGAGAGGGGATGGGCAAAATTTGCGATTTTTGGCCAATAAGTCGCTGTAGCTCAGTAACGGTGTGAGATAGTGCCTAGATTACTATTAATTACTAATAGGAAGTAGTACACTGGCTCTCGATTGGCGCTGAATTCAATGACCTTGAATGACCTTGAACGCCAAAATAAGGGGTTTTATGGATTTTTTGGCGATTTTGGGTTGCGAGACACATTGCAAGAGCAAATTGCGCCGAAACCAATTGAGATAGACATGGAAAAGCTGCATATGAAATTTTCAGCATTGAACGTAGATTTTGATGGTCCAAGTCTCAATTTTCTACGTTCAAGTAAACCTGCACACAAGGGCATCAAAGAGCGGTACTCCCATAAAAGAGGAACTGCAATAGGCTTTCGCACGTTCAGTGAGCATTAGCTCAAATTTCTTGTTTATAATTTTTTGCACAAAAAATTTTCAAAAGTTTACTTTTAAGAACCCAGCTTAACCTAGGAGAACTCTGAACAATTGGTTGAACAAATAATTGAAAATAGTAGTAGTGATAGTGTTATTTGTATTTTTGGTATATGCAGTAATGTGTGCCATGTACATGTCAGTTATTATGGTATCGTAACGCAGGCAGTTATTTTCATGGCACAGATCTTTGGTGGCTGTTCAATTGAACATACTAACGATCACGCTTATGGTACACTTTGTTGTCCATCTGTCTGTTGTCTGTAACGTTTTGTGTTGTGGCTAAATGGTACGTTGTAGTGGGTTGCTGATGGTATTACTGGATAGGGCTGCAGCTTTGGTAAGTTGCTATAGGGTGTCAGTAGTAACCATTTCGCTGTCTTTAGCAGTTTGGTTGCAATTTGCAAACCAGGGAGATGTTTGAAGTTTACGTTATATCGAAAGTGATCTAAATCATTCAAACTGTATTCACATCTGCTAGCTTTAGGATGCAGGCAGTGTTGTTGCCTTCACATAGCGACAGCTGGGCTTTTGTACTTATATTCTGTGATTGCGTGTAAACGCATCAAGTGAAAAGTCGGGTTGATATATTCTGACAGGCATCAGCTGGAGTTGCCTGGTCGCTACGATCAACTGAAGGCATTCTGGGAAGACAAAAAGGGAACTTTGCCACCGATCGAACCAGGAGGAGGAACTGTTCGATCTTCACCCTCCAGTGATATCTTACCTGCAGATCTTAAGGTTTGTTGCAGCATGCTTCTGTTCATCATCAAGGTTAGGATAACTGGGCAGATTCTCATGAACGCCTATGGGTTTTGTTGTCTTAAGTCGACCTGAAACTCGATCCAGTTTACGTTGTTTGTTTCAGCAGCAATTGCGGTTAAGTTTTAAAAACTTTAAATCTACGAATTTTTTCAATTTTTTTTGACATTTACTCGATGTGGACAGTATTTAGCAGGGCCTTTTCTAAGCTCATGAGAACCTAAAAACCCATCAAGTTTTGCATATGCAAAAAAAATTTGGGTTTAACCCCAAAACTATTTAAAACCATTAACCCATTGAATTTAATTCACTACATCGAGTTGGGCTATTTTCAAAACCCAGGTTATTTAACCTTGCTGCTTACTGGTGTTTTTTGCCAATTTCGGCAACGCAACTGCGTCTCTGTGTGGTCAAGTTGAGCCATCTCTAGTCACAATGATGTGTTATTTAGATTTCCATCCGTTTTTGTTGTCTTTATCTACTGTGTTATTTTGCAAGTTGTTTGTATTTTGGGTTATTTGACAGGTGCCATTTAGCCTTTAAATTTACGTTTTTGTGCCGCAAAAATGTTTTGAAAAACTAGACTGACTTTTGCTGGAAGTCTCGGGGAATTTTTCTTATGAACTGGGACCCTTGTGTGGTGGATCCACAATGCATTTCTTATCGATGTACTGGTACACGGTGTCCGGAAAAAAACATCTCGAACATTATTGATTGTCACTCAAAGAAGGGTTGACTCATTTTAATAATTTTTGGTACGAATATTTCTGGCACAACTTGCCATTATATGACAGGTTATTTTACCACCTTACTTAGTGTCTGTTACTGCACTACTTGGGGAAAACTGAACCAACAAAATATGCATTAAAATGAACAAAAATACATTAAAAACATCCCCAACATTATTGATTGTAACTTGAAGAAGGATTGATAGATTTTAATAATTTTTGGTGCAAACATTTTAAACACAACTGCCCATCAGATGATCTTTCTAGTTCCTACCTCACCCAGTGTCTGCTTCAGTCTTCTGCACTACCTTGGAAAACCAAAACAAGTGACATGTACGTTGAAATGAACAAAAATCTTCAATAAATTTTATATCTTCGGACCTGTGTCCTTTAACAGCCAGTCAGTTACACTGTTTGACTGTCATGCAGCAGTGTGTTTACTAGATGACCTTCAGGAATGTTGATGAATTCCAAAAAGTGAGTGGTGAAGTCTGGATTGTTTTAGAGCAGAACATCATTGACACTGCTGTCAACGAAAGGAGAAACCATCTCTGTGCCTGTGGTCACGTAATGGGCTGACACTTTTAACATTTTTTTACTGCAGACAGTTGAAAAAACAGACAATTGGATGAACTATCAGGCAACTGACAGAAATGAGGAAAAATGTGTTTTATGCCTTATTTTGATTAAGTAATGATGCTTCTTTTGACAAAAATACAATATTTTGTTGGTTTTGTTTCCCCAGGTAGTGCAGAAACAGACATTGGGTGTGGTGGGAAATTAAACAGTCATTTGATGCCCATTTGTATCAGAAATATTCTTCTCAAAAATTACTAAAATCTGATAATTCTCCTTTAAGCTGCAATCTTTTTTTGGACACTGTGTGTGTGCTACATAAGTTTATTTTTTTTACTTACAACATATTTCTTAACTGTTGCAGGTGACTCATCCGAGCCAGTGTTTCACGCATTTTATGCAGTTCTTCAGTCGTCAGATGCTCATTCTTTGGAAGTTTGTGCTGCTCGGCAAACGAATTCTTTTCTTCTCGCCCCCTCCGATTGGCGACGTTTGCTACCGTGGTGAGTCAGGGCTGTAAAACTGTTTTTAAAGAGCCGAACCCAATGCTTTTATTGTGTTATTGTGATCGGGTTTTGGGGTTGAACCCAGGTTTTCTTTAAAAACTTAAATTGATGGTTTTTGGTCTTCATTGTTTTCACGTTGCAGTGCACACTGTTAAATATTTTTCACAGTGTATACTTAGCTTGCAACTGCACATAACGTCTGAAAATTTGTAAACTTATAGGCTTAGAAGTTTAAGACAAGAAATCTGAGCTAATGCTCATGAGACATGCGAGAGCCCATAGCAGTTCATGTTTGCAGGAAATCTTGGTCTATCTCCATTCATTTCATCGCAATTCACTTCTTTGCAACCAAAAATTGCCAAAAAAATCACCAAAAACCCCTATTTTTGGGGTTCAAGGTCAATCAAAGTCATCAATATTGACAATCCTTAGAAGCTCGTCACTAGTGCTTGTTTTGTTAAGCAGCATGTCTGTGCCTATCTGCAACCATTTTGATGTTAGGCAAGCCAGCAGTGGCCAAATAATCACTTTTAAGATGGGTACCCTTTTTTGATACCCACATGCGCATGTCTTCTTGAACCTAGAGGGTCCGGACTTAAATTGCTGAAATCTACATTCAATGCTGAAAATTTTGTGCGCAGGTTGTCTTGGTCTATCTCCTGCCATTTTGGCGCAGTTCACTCTTGAAATGCGTGTTGCAGCCCGAAATCGCGAAAAAAATTACTAAAACCCCCTATTTTGGGAGTTCAAGGTCATTCAAGGACATCGATGTTGACATTTCTAAGAAGCTTGACGCCAGTGCTTGTTATGATAAGCAGCATGTCTGTGCTTATCTGGCAGATCTGCAACCATTTTCACGTTAGACGAGCCAATAGTGGTAGAATAACGTCTTTTAAGGGGGGTGTCTTTTTTCTCCCCCTCGTTCATGGGGAGCGTCTTCACCCAGTGGCATGAAATTTTGTCACATAATACTAGAAACTCGTAGCTATCATATGGTGAAAACCAGGAGTCTCTATCTCACCTGGGCTCCAATCGGTAGCAGGTTGTGACAGACACCAAGACAGAATTACCATAGCTAATATGCGCTATAGTATAATATGCGCTATGCTGGCTCTCGTGGGTAAACATTAAGTATAATAAAGTACTTTGTTGTTAGTGGAACAGGAAAGTAAAATTAGATTTAGTGTCGATGGGTTTGAGGAGGGTTTTTTGTCCGACTGCACTAACAGTCATGGTGCATGGTTTTGTCCATTTGTGATGCATGTATTGTGGCTAAACGGTACATCTTAGTGAGAACTTGTCTGAAGAAACAAATAGGGTTTGCCAACCACTATCCAGTGGTATCTCAATAATGTCACTATCTGCGATGGTTTGGCCACAATTTGCAATGAAAGTTACAGCTTGCATTGGCTGTATGTTACACATTTACTGTGACGAAAAGTAGCAAAAGTGTGATTAACTGAGGTTACTATCTTGATATTTACTAAGTAAATAACAGATTAAATGTAGACAGTTTGATATATTATTATGGCTGGCCTTCTTTAGAGACAGTTTCAGCTACTTTTGGGTATGTGCTTAGGTCTCTCAATCTGGTCATGTTTTTGTACTTGTATTCGGTCTGTATCATGGATGTAGCAAAGCCAAGTCTTTGACAGTCTAGTTGTCTTGTTAATTTAGTTATGTGCATCAAAAAACAACTTTTGATTAGAAACTTGTTGACGTTTTGACAACTGCTGCTGCCTTCTTCGGAACGATTGTCCACCAGATGTCGCTGCAGCGGACAGGAAGTAATCATAGACGTGTGTTAGTTGGTAGGATCCCTCATCTCGGTTCGTTGACTTGTCTTGTTCTTTCCTGACGTGTATCGCTTCCATGACCCATTTATTACAATGAATATACATAACTTAATAAGTTATCATTTTAACCTATTATTTTTATTCAAAGACAGTTTAGTCGTCTACTGTATTATGCATTGTTGCACAGTGTACTGTTGCTGTTGTTTGGCGAATCATTCGATGCATCGACGTCTGATGAGTCGAGAGCCTCAGCCGCATTTCTACATCAACGTTGCCGACATTGACAACTTAGAGTCTGAAGTCTCATACATCGCGTGTTAGTATCAGCCTAGTTGTAGTAGTGTCAATCACTTAAGCTTAAATTCCATTACGGTGACTTTCACCAAAACTTCCCCGCGTGGAAAGTCGCGGACACAAATCATGAAAGTTCGCGACACTAATCATATCGCCAACTTTCATATCGCCAACTTTCATTATTTTTTTCTTTGCGACAAAGCAAATGGGTTTGTCGCGGACCTGTCACAGACTTTGTCGCAAACATCTCTACATGTCGAGATGGTTTGTGTCTGCGACTTTCATGATATGTGTCCGCGACTTTCCTCGTGGGGAAGTTTTGGTGAAAGTCGGCGTAATGGAATTTGGGCTTTAGTAGTGTCAGCAGCTGTAGCAGTTCTAGTAATGATTATTATTGCTATTACTTTTATTATGCAACCATTCTGACATTGAGTATTCCCCATCTGTCGCTCTGTCTTATATGGGCTCTAAACTTCAAAACAAATTAAACACACTTACTTACTTACTACTTAGATCTTCCGGTTTTTGACAGGACAATGGGCAGCAAGAGTTCGCCATCTGCTTCTGTTTGTAGCCACAGCCTGGACGCTGTTCCAATTGACTCCTCGGTCCACCAGGTTTTCTTTAAATGTAGACCGCCAGAAACACCAAAATTTGTATCAGTGTTTTGCACTGTAAGGTAAAGGCAAAGCTAAAGCTAAAGCTAAAGGTAGACCCATGGTCCACAGCTCTTTCTTACAGCTCTGTAGTCTGTAGGGGCAATGCTCATCTTCGTCTTTTGGCCCTGAGCCGGCAGTGAGAGCAAACACAAGGTCAACTCAAGCAAGGTCAACTCAGCCTTCCATCCCTCCAGAGCAGCTGCATTGCACTGACAAACGAATTAAAATATGTCAGTAGAGTTCCGTGCATTTCAGTTGCATTGAACAGACTACAAGAAATCTGAACTAATGCCATGTGCTGTCGTCGCCTTTCTGGCGACAAGGCCGGTACCAAATTATACTGCTTGGTCACAGAGGCACATGTGTGTGAACAACTTGCCCGAGGTCGTTACCTGACAGTGCCCCGGCTCGGAGTCGATCCTGGGACCTTTCGGTCACCAGTCTGGCCCGTTACTGTTACACTACCGAGCCAATGTGGCTTGGCACTGTAAGAGGTATGCCAATTTTTAGTTCAAAAGGTCCGAAGTTGGGGTCATTATTAGTGGGATGACTGCATTGTGTGTTAGCACAGGGTCAGCATATTTTTCTAATCTGTAGGACCGGCAGTTTTCTGCGAGCCGTGGAATTTGCCTTTTTCCGCGAAGTGTTGATATGGAAAGCTGCTCGTGAATACAACTGACATAATACAACGATGGACAACGTACTGCAGCGAACTCTACATGGCACAGCTTGACCAGAAGGTATCCAA
>Ga0209367_1012882_pt1 | contig 10851 bp, 5 predicted proteins | sample WorMetLIZISLAND2_FD_187412 | JGI IMG/M metagenome (GOLD analysis project Ga0209367, IMG submission 187412) | Marine gutless worms symbiont microbial communities from Max Planck institute for Marine Microbiology, Germany - Olavius geniculatus... ... | reverse complement strand
GTGAGGGGAGTGAAAAGGAGACAAGCCCCTCCCCAGTTGCCATTTCTGGCCACGCCACTGCCACTACTGTGCTGGATAGTGCACTTAATCTATATGCAGCCATCCTAATACGCTGCATTGTATCTCAACCTTTCATTCATCTGTCCTATGCGAGCTTCTAGCTCGAAGGAAAAAAGTGTACAGTTAACAACAAGAAGCCCAGCTGTTGCTAGGGTGGGGCCAACTGTATTGGTTGTCACTGACCTTGAAGGTCGTCCAAGGTCGATGATTTTCATTTCATTTGAAAGGGCATATACCACTTCGTATTAGTGATTAATTGTAACCAACGCCATATCTGTCACTGTTTTCTAGATATGGCCAGTTTTCTGTTAAAAAACGCACATTTTCCTACCCCGTTCATTTAACCCCTAATTTGAAAATGTTTCCCTTGGCTGAACTTTTGCATGCCCAAGTGTAAGACACATAACTAATTATTTGTGTAAAAAGTTTTCTCTGAGAGGAAGGCTGTGATTGGTCAGTATGATATTTTACAAGCAAACGGGAACCAGCTACAAATAAGCACTTATTTGTAGCTGGTTTGGGTTAAAAATCATTAAAAATCGAATACAAAGTGTTCATCAAATATTTTGTGCTGGTACCATGCATGTAGTCTTTAGTAGAGTTCTACTATCTGAAAATGCATTAAACACCCGAGTGTTGTTTTTCACTGTAGTCGGCCTTTGATTTCCGTTTGCGACCTGCTGAACAGCAGCAATGACACAGGGTAAACTAAACGTGAACTGTTGGTAACAGTTTTGGTAGTATCTGACTGCATTTAGTTGCGACTTGACTGAACTGTGTTGACTTCGGCTCAAAGCCAACCTGTGCATTTGTGTCTTTTCCGGCTCCTGGTACTAATCAAAGATGGATTCGTTACAGTATGATTCGTTGCGTGAAATTTGTGAGTTTAACAAATTCCTGGCAATAAAAGAAGAAACTATAACTTAAAACTATATCGAAACACATTGCTTCAAGCTTCGGAGTCCATGAAGTAAATCTGGTGGATTGCCAACAGTCCGTGGCAGGAAAAAAAGATTTGTGGTTATAATTAGTTGTACTAGTCGTCGAGTCATTTGAGTTTGTGATAATAAGTGAATATTGCTGTGATGGCTCAGTAACTGTAGCTGCTACAGCTCGTGTGATAATGTGCATGATGTCTGTATATAACGCTATCATGTTCGCTTTATTTGTAATCGTTGGATATGATACATAATCTGCATCTGTTGTGGTATACTGATGCATTTTAATGATGTCATGAATTATGTTTGGTTGTGTGATGTTAATAAATGCACTGTGTACTGTAGATGTCCGTGTGGTTGGTCTGATATCAAAGGAAAACATCTTGTCTGGTTTCCGATGACATTTTAAGAAAACTGAAAACTACTTTCTATACAATTCATTTTTGGGACTTTGCTCCAGTGTTTTCATGTTCTTGTAAAATCTGTGAATAAATAACATACAGATTTGCCTGATATATTTAATATTGTAAATGATGACTTATTTAAGTAACATTTTGATGAATTCTAGTAAGAATGTTTTTCCATAGACAACTGTAAATATGCATTGCCGTTGTGCCCTTCATATTCGGAACTGAGCACAGTGTGCAGTCAGTCAATACATTCATAAGCTACATAAACCAGAAACTAGCTTAAAACCTAGCACTGAAATTTTTTCCTTGGCAAAGGGTCTCTGGTTAGGAGGTTAGGATACATGCAAAAAGTAAGCTAGTAAGTCACATAACTGTATGGATGTTACCGTTAACTTTTATCGGTATGTTTTAATAATGCATTACTTGTGACCATAATGTCTTAACAATGCGGCCAGACTCAATGTGTACAGAAAATGCTCCCAGGCATGTCGAGAGCCACAACGGGGCCCAGGAAACATTCTCACAGGGCCCCTCAAACATTTTTGCGGCGCCCCTCTGGGGAGAAAATTTTTTTTCAAAATGGCGCATTCTGGTGTACTTTATATTTCTGAGCGATGGCGGGGCCCACCAAACGTTAGAAAGCCCAGGGTAGCTTACCTCTCCTACCCCACCCTCTCGACGGGCCTCATTTGTGAGTCAGTGCAGTGAATGCAGCTGGTTGGTTAATCAACACCAAGACACAGACTGAAACTTGGTGGTAAATTCTTTTCTCAATCTGCCTCTGAACTCCAGTTAGTACGATTATATTTGCTTGTAAACAAGTCAGTTAAGTATGCAAAGTACCTGTAGAACGAGTCTGAACACAACAGACATACCTTGAAGAAATGTGCAGAATAGCATATACTAAAATGACATATTGTGCAAAAAATAACCACTTCTGTGCAGTGAAAGATGGTACAGAATGTTTCAGAAAACGATGAACAGCTGACGTTCTAGTTATCAAACATCAGAACAAACATGCAAGCAATGCAGACAACGTTGAAACAAAGAAGTAACTCCTATGACATAGTCGACTTTGAGACAGTGTTCACAGTTGCTTAATGATGTCATTCATTCGTAGCAACTGCTGACGTTCGTCCATTAACTTGTCCAGTTTGCTGGCCAACTGTGAGTCGGTGAAGAACTCTATGCACACAGCATCACACATGCACACAATAATTCACTTTATCCTCTGCGCTTCTATTGCTGTAGTATGTATAACAGTATTTCAACATGTTTTGTGGTATTAAGGTTAGTCTCAGCCAATTTCATTAACTGCATATCTGTCACAGGTGTATTATATTCTGTATTTCTCTTGTCACACTGACACAATTTTACAGGAAATAAATCCTGACAACTTATGTGTGATTTATGATGAGATAGTTATTTTGCTGCTGAGTAATGCTAAAGCTGTACCTGTCCACTGCATGTTATATATATGGATAAACAACTAGTTATCACCTGCAGCAAACTCACGGATGTTTTCAGGTCTTGAATGCAACACTTCACTGCACATATTCACACAACATCTTTCTCAGCAATCTTTTACGAGGAGGGCCATCCCAAAAGTTTCCAACCTGAACGCATTAGACAACAATATTTTCCGCAATCTATACATCAGTGAAACGCTCATTCTTTACTTACTCAAGTGAGCCCGCTACGGATATGACGTCGTTGTAATTTATGACGTAATAGAGCACTACAAACAGCGTAAAATCACGCTTGCTGTTGCATGACAATTCTTTAGTCTGTAGCCAGATATGTGAAAGTGAGGCCCAGTGGCATCTGATTTTGTGAAAACCCTGACAAATACGATTAAAGAATTTTTATTTGCATATGTGAATATGTGATACCTTAAATCTGTGCTAACCACAAATACAAGAAATTTGAGCTAATGCTCACGAGACGCGCAAAAACCTATAGCAGTTCCGGTTCAGTAGTTTAGCTGAAAATTTTGGGTGTTCACGCTAAGTTTTATACAAATACCAAATTCTCTATCTGGATTGCATAACGATAGTTCCGTGGCGCCACCTTGTGAATGATATAGACGTGTCGCAGCCCGAAATCACCAAAAAAATCCATAAACCTATTTTGGCGTTCAAGGTCATTCAAGGTCATTGAATTCGGCGCCAATCGACAGCCAGTGTACAACTTCCTATTAGTGATCAATAGTAACCTAGGCCCTGTCTCGCACTGTTACTGAGATACAGCGACTTATTGGCCAAAAATTGCAAATTTTGCCCACTCCCTCTCATTTAGCGCCTTTGTTTGGGGTGACCCCCTTTGAATTTACGGAAAAGCTTTATGGTTTCTGAAACTAGAGTCTTTCAGGCAGCCGACGATGAAGATTTGGTGATCCTATCTTGCACCGTTTTTGACTGATCCACCCGTGCGACAGACAGACAGACGGACTGACAGACAGAATTGCGATGGCTAAGACGTGCTGAAAGCAGCAGCTGCTTTCGCACGTAAGAAGCATTGGCATGAATTACGATTTCATCCAAATATGAGGCGTAGGCAAAAGGTTTTGAGCCTCAATATATGAGACTAAAACTTTTTATTGTCTGTATATCAGTAAAAGGTGCCTTTCTTGCGTATTTGTGTGAGCAGGTTGTGGAAGTGATGTCAGTGTAATTTATGACGTCATAGCACATTAAGCTGAAATGATTTGGAGCATTATCGCAAGCAGCATTTGAATCAGGCTGGTAATCGCATAAAACTTTTCTAGTCTGTAGCTGGATTTATCAAAGTGGCGGCTTCATTCAGGTCTGTGCATATACTATAGCTTAATCTGTGGTAGCCGCAAATAAGAGCATTTCAGCCAAAATACGATGCAATGGCATCAGATAGATTTTAATAAAAATTTAACTGTTAATTATATTAGTTGTGTTAAAGAAAAGCAATTCAGGATTTTTGACTAGTTACATGGGCCCCTGTTAGGCATGGGGCTGGCAGCAAGCCCTACACACCCTCCTCTAATTTCAGTACGGCAGTCCAGTCCTATGTATACAGTTACCCAGCCGGCTGTTCACGACAATAACTTCGTACACTAAGACTACTCTACTAACAGCAATGACCTGACCCCCACTGATTATTATCTGTTTTGAAATTCGAAATTTCATCATGGTGGTGTCCGCTATCCACGACGATGAATGACTGAAGCCTCATATGTTGATGCTGGAAATCGTTTTCATTTAAGGCTCCGTGACATCATAAATTACAACGACATCATATCTGCAGCAGACACATGTGAGTCGGTAAAGGGTGAACATTTTACTGATATGCAAATTGTGAAAAATACGGCTGTCTAATATGTCTAGGTCGGAAACTTTTGGGATGGCCCTCGTACTGATCACAGTCATAGGATACTAGTATATGACAACAGCTGGACACATTGCCCAGCATGGGCTTGGATGCTGAAGTACAAAACGGAAAGTTAGCCTTAAAATGAAAAAACACTGATATTCTAGGTGTCTTGCTGCAAGCTCAGTTAACATAATTTGCACCTGAACGTTTTCAAAACCCTGCAGATTTTGCTAATGTTTCTATGTAGTTTAGCTTCTCTAGCTAGCTCTGAATTTCATCCTCCAAATGTTACAATCAACAGCAGTTGAGGCTTTGTGCTGAACCCCACTGGGTGTTTATAGTTTTCCCCAAGATATACCCAAACTGGACTTGTGGGAAGAGTCCGTACGAAATGGACACAAGGAGATGGGAAACACATAGACTTTGTTTAAGACTTAAGCTCTTTAAAGATTCTGGCTGTATACTGGCAATTACACCAACAGCTAGGGACCTATGAGTATAGTCAACAATATCATGATTTTAACCTAACAAAAGTAGTTAGAAGGCAGTCAATTTCTGGATGCTGCCTAAGATACAATTCATTCTCAACACGTGCTTGTATCTAAAACGCATACACACAAGCATGCAATGTTTTATAAAGGAGATTACATAAACAGCATTAATGCAAATTTAAACCCCTACAGTAAAATAACACATAGGTGGCATATTGCAAGTAAGTAAATAAGTAAGTAATTTATATAGCGCATTAACTGTAACATTCTCAAATGTGCTCGATGTGCTAGTAAAATGAAAAGTAAAAATGTTTTAGATGATGTCCAAAAGTAGGTAAACGGTGTGAAATGCATTTGAGAGTGTTTGCAGAGCGTTCCAAGTAGATGGATTAATTGGCATGTCTAAAAGCACACTTTCCATAGGTTGTCATCTTGATCTGTGGAACCTGCAGCTGACCACGGTTTGCAGATTGCAGATGTTCGCGACCGTCAATGCTGGCGACTGGCTGGCAGAGATCGATCAGGTATCAAGGAGCCATGCTGTGTTGACACTTGTACACCTGAATGCACAGCCGAAACCTAATCCGAGCAGTGACATCCAACCAGTGTAATACATGGCACCAGAAATGGGTTAGTCCTCGATTGTACTTGCCGCAGTTTGACACAACTCGTGCAGCTGCATTGAGAACACGTTGCAGCTTGGCTGTTGTCTTCTTTGGCGAGCCAGCCAGTAGACCGACACAGCAGTCGATGTATTGGTAGGGTGACAGACATCACAAGGTCATTGGTTCAACTCCTGTTCGTGTCGCTGTCTGAAAGTGGTTACTACTTGGATGGATGACTGTCTGCAGACAGGTAAACCATCTCAATATATATAACCAAAAACAAGGTCAATTCAGCCTTCCATCCCTTTGAGGTAAAAAAACTGAGTGTCAGTCTATCTGGCAGAGGTTAATGCGGTTGCGGGGTGCGTTCACTTGTGTCGAGTGACAGGTAACACTGAGTGATTCTAACTGGCAGGTGACGCTTTGTAGCAGCTGCGATGGGTTTCCCACAAAGCCACGTTACACCACCTTTAGACAAAGAACTTCGTCCTAAATATTAGCCTAGAGCTATATTGTACTGACGGACAGTACGGACAGCTTAGAATAGGCTACATCACCTTTAACCTTCTTTGAATACAGACCTTGAAATTGTTCAGCTTTGTCTGTTGTTCATCGCTCAGTGCTCCGAGATCGTTAGGACCTCCGAGGTCGTACGGCTCCATTCCGTGGGGCGGATCGGCTCTCGGTTTATCGTCCATGATTAGTTTAACTGAGGTTTTGCTTTGCTCTGTTTTTGTTTACATGTCACTTGGCAACCAAAATAGATTAGAATTACGATGGTCTATGGTTTAGTAAATAAGTAAATTTTTGCTTGTTTCAAACAAAAAAAGAAGCGAGTGGTAGCAGTTAGCGGCGCTTGCGAAGTTAGGAATTTACCAGTATTAAATTTTATTTATGATTTACATTTATAATTATTACGGTGGTTTTTGTTGATGCCTAATGTGCGTGTATTGCCTGCGCCCACAATTGCACGCTAAGTTTATTCTAGATATAATGGTTATGATTTATAGTAACGTAAACATGGCAACAGATCGTAACTAACGGAAATTGATTTTATTTGTTTAGATAATCCCCGGAAACATTTGGTAAATTTAACTAAATTATGTTGTATTGCTTTGTTGCTTAGTGTTCACAGTATGTACTGCAGGATTGACAAGCGTTTTGTTCAACGTGTGTTACGGTACAGTTTGTTCACATTTAGCCAAGTCCCGCAAGTTCTGTCTGAAAATCGGCACGTTGCGACTATGGGTATGGGTAACCTTAGCCCTAACCCTGACAGATCTTCTGCAGATCGGCACATGCGTGGATCCGCTTTTTACCAGAGCCCGCACGTCGCGGCTTAATCTTCATCTCTCTCGAGTCGTTGTGTACCACACCAGCTGTAGTATGTGCTAGCTGAGTGGCACTAAATACCAAAAGGTATGCTAGCGGTAGATCGCCATTTACCTAATTACATTGGGGCTCATACACTTTCGCACCTAACAGTCATAGGCTATCGCAGTGACTTCGCAACCGCGTGCAGCCGTTTTCTATTCACCCTACCACTGCCTATTTGTCAATTTAAGTGAATTAAACAACAAAAAATCGTTTACACAAGTAAACAAGCATCTGCATAGAATATCAATGCGTTCTTATTGTCAAAGCATATATATCTTTATTTCGTCATGCAGACAGCAGCAACACAATGTACAGATAAAAAAAATACAAGAAACGGACACATGATGGGCAGTGATGGGCAAAAAACTAAAAATTAATCGAACTGAAATATAAGTTACGGATTTATTTCTATTCACTTTTGCAACAGTTGCTACGCTCAGTTCACTGCTGTGGGTCCAATGATATCTTACAGTACAAAAAAAATGAAAACAAGAAAACTATCTCTGCTACAGTTCCTGTTTTTGACAGAAACTGTGCTGGTCCCAAGCCTGGATAGAGAGAGGATGGCAGTTATGCAGTTATATGGTAAAATTTTTCTACATTTTAAGTTAAAGATTAAATTAATCACACAGCACCAAACACTCTCACCAACAGCTTGAAAACAGAAAAGGACAGGAAGTAGCAAAAAGTAAATCAGTAATCAGTAACGTAGATCTGCCCACTAAATACCTATCAGAAGTGACAAAAAGTTGGTAGGCGTTATTGATATTCTACGCAGATGCTTTCGTTTACAATAACGTTTGAGTGAATAAAGTGAATAAAGTGCAAAAAGCGATTCATTTGAGTTAAATTCGGGAATTAGAGTAAGGTGAAGCATAGGCAGTGGTAAGGTGAATAGAAAACGGTTGCATGCAGTTGCGAAGTCACTGCGATAGCTTATGACTGTTAGGTGCGAAAGTGTATGAGCCCCAATTACATCTTTCGCATTGTTAATGCAAGAATGCAGCCACATTTCTTCTTCACTGCATTGCTTAGACTGTAATTGGAACTGAAATGTTATCAATTACCAAGCATTAAATAAAATTTATTCAAAAGCACTACAGGTCTAAGTTCGTGTTACAAAAAACAGCTTTGGCTTGAGATGGACTGTGATATAATACTGAATAGGCCTGATTTAAATACGTGACAGTGTCGTGGCATGGTTTGTAGACCTTCTATGTGCTGAATGTGCACATAGAACTTAACAGGCAAACTGAATTTTGTAATCTGATCGCTTTTGTTCTTTTTTTGTTGATTCTGCACATATTGCAAATTTCTTTATCAGAGAACCGATTCTGAGCATGCAGAATTGGAAAATGAATAGCGCTGATGAAATATTAAAGCCAGCAGTAGTACTGTGAGTTAGTTTTACAGCCATGTAACCTGTCAGCAGTATTATGTATTTGTCTAGCAGTGGCTGGGTGCTTCACTGACTTGAAAATGTCACTGACACATGACTGCTGCATGCACCGAAGCATGCAGATGCGTTAATAAATTAACGTGTGTTGAAAAAATTAATGCAGGTTACAAAATTAATCCACATGCGTAACTTTATTTAATTTACTAAATTTTGTGAAGCAAAAGTTCCAATATTCTGCTGAACTGCAGTTATTTGACAATCGAGTGAATTTAAGTAACTAAACTGTAGTTGCCATTCCATCACTACTGTAAATAAATATTATCTCTATGACAGGCTGATGGATTTCTATGCTAGCAATGACGTCAGTTATTGTTGAAAAGTGTGTTTCTATTTGCTTTCTGACTTTTTATATTCTACAGGTGGGCCCCCAAATGTTGTGGGGTCCGATGTAACTTCTCCCCTACTCTACCTTTCGACAGGCCTGGGTGCGTCAATAAAGCATTAATTAATGTGTTAAAAAAATTAACGCAGTGTGTTAATGTGTTTAAAAAATTAACCATTTGACAGCTCTAATTTTAATCCAATACGGCTGAGCGAGACCAGTCGTGCCGTCTGGCGCCTTCTGGCGAGTGTAAAAGAAACATTGTTGCTAGGATGTGTGAGCTTAGATTTTGTTTGCAGTGGGTTTTCAAACATGTGCCGCTGTTGCGCATTCCCCTTTGCGTTAGCAAGGCTTTTCTTGTTTATCTGCTGTGTCTGGCTGCATGGCAGGTAGACCTAGATAGGTGTGTTGCAGAATGCAGACTGCAGAGACTGCTACTGGTCAATGCCTGTTGTTATATAACTAGCTGCAGTGCTTGGTGGGGTGCGGTGCGATGGGTCTTTAGAGCTGTCAGCAAGGTACAGATGGAACACATTGACAGCAGGCGCCAGACATACATACAGCCATTCAGACATGATAGCAGGTTATGCGGACAGATATACAGCCAGCTTCAAAGGCAAACTGGTGGATCCTCTCCTAGTAGGTCCCGTTATTAGGAGCGTTATGTCTGCAACTGGTGAAGACATGAAGTTTGCAAGAAACAGGCGTCTGGCGTCGCTCATCCAGTTAATAGGACGAGTGTGGATGTGAGAATGTGACACGGGCAATTACTGGTGACAAAGTCGTGTTGGTATTTAAGTCAAGCAACATGAAAAGTTGTGAAGCTTCCCTCTTAAGTTATCGCAATGAACTATAGTTTCGTTAGTTTTTTGTCCTTGACATGTTTCTTGACATTTCTTGATTTCGGTATGCATTGGGGTGGTTTGGGTCAGTTTTGCTTACAGCTGAAACACTTGAGCAGTTTTGAAAAGTGTTGGCGCAGAATGATAAATGTCCAGAGTCTGATACAGGTTGCGTTATTTTCATTAATCATTTCATGATGGCTGCGTGGAAACGTCTGCCCACTGCCCAGTCCATCCACAGAACGTTGTCTCAGGCAGCCATCAAGATGCAGCTGAAAGCATTTTTTGGCCGACCGCTAAACTGTAAGGTTAAAGGTTGGCCCTTTGTCATGGTTGTCACCTGTCTTTCCGTCTATCACGGACGTACTGTGGCTAAACGGTGCAAGATAGGGCCTAGGTTGCTATTGCTCACTAATAGGAAGTGGCATACTCCCTTTCAGATGACGTAAAAAAGATCGGCCTGGGTGACCTGCAAGGTCAGTGACAAACAGTACGGTCAGCCCACCCTAGCAACAGCTGGGCTTCTTGTTATTATCTGCGGCTTTTAACACTGGTTGTGATCTTTTTATGACATTTTTTATCTTTGATTGTTGATGTATTGACGTCGCATTGCATTTATCGTTGGCACTTTGAATTCTACGTACGTGATATATGATATGATATGTTCCTTACTTTCAGCTAATTAACGACTTTTCTTATGTCAGCTGAGGTGCCTACACAGTCTGCAGGGGGGGGGGCAGCTGTTGAATGCCGTGATGTACGTGTGTCTATAGTCTCAGCCGGAAAGGGAGGGCCGAACCCCTCTCCAGTTTGAACCCCCTTTACCAACAAGGTAAGAAGGAACCATCGTGACGTGTGAAACGTACTAGCTGATAGATCAGAAAAATGAGGTACCGGTACATATCGTTACTGGTCGATTGGGGGTTGTACGCGAGGGGCGGGTTCTGTCCTCACTTGTGGAGAGCGGAGAGTTTAGACGTAGGAGTTTACGTCGGGGGGGGA
>Ga0209367_1012881_pt1 | contig 10853 bp, 5 predicted proteins | sample WorMetLIZISLAND2_FD_187412 | JGI IMG/M metagenome (GOLD analysis project Ga0209367, IMG submission 187412) | Marine gutless worms symbiont microbial communities from Max Planck institute for Marine Microbiology, Germany - Olavius geniculatus... ... | reverse complement strand
TGGTTAAGGCGGGGCGCGTTTACCTCTGTCGGGTGGCAGGTAACACTGTGTGATCCCATATGACAAGTGACGCTCCGTAGCTCTGAGATGGGATCATTAAGAGCTATATGCACCTTTAACCTTTAACCTTTAGATGTTTCAGTAAAGCGTATCATCGACAAGTTCTGTCCTATGGCCCTGAAAACGCTGGGCTGACATGACTGTCAGTACACTGGAGTTCCTAGCACAAATCGGAAGGCGTTTGACCGAGGTGACGCGGACCCCCGATCGAGAAACTGCGTTCCTGTTTTAGCGCTTGTCGTTGTCGGTCGCCGTCCAATGATTTAACGCGGCCTGCCTGGCAGACACGTTCCCAATCTCCGAGTCCACGCTGTGACCATCCCACGCGCCAATTTTATTACATTACTTTAATATTTCAGCCCTAGGAACTGGGTGACTTGGGCGCTACGAAGTAAATAAGTAAATCGCTGTGTGGCGTTGTGTGTTAGACGTGACGCAGTTTGATAGCGGGAACTACACGTGCGAAATACGGGGACCTTACTCGAGCATCCTCGGCCAGTCCAACCATCATCTCTTCGTCCGAGGTACGTACAATGTATTTCCCTCCGTCATGCAATGGACAGCATTCTGAGATTTATGATTGTCTGAAAGATAGCATGGTAGATTATTATCTCCGTCAAGGAGGTAATGTTTTTGCCGGTTTTTGTTTGTTTGTTTGTCTGTTTGTCTGTGTGTTAGCAAGATAACTTAAAAAGTTATGGACGGATCTTTCTGAAATTTTGAGGGTATGTCGGGCATGGCACAAACTACCAGTGATTCAATTTTGGTAGTGATCCAGCAGGAATCTTGGATTCTGCATCACTTTGAAATTTTCGTTACCATTGCGTTAAAGGGGGGATAAGCGAAACCGCTGGCAAAGCGAATTTAGTGACGCCACCTGGCGAATAGCATTGCCTTGGCGGAGGTACCTGCGGGCTATGACTGCTTTCTAGTTAGGATTGCCATTACTGTTACATGTGCACACTCACAATGGAGAGTTCTTACAATTTTCTGTTTAGGTCGTTTCTGTGTTTTGTTTCATATTAGGTTTTTCTGTAAAGTTTACACTTTCTGTTCCATTATTGTAAAGGGTAAGCTTACCGTTTCATTATTATGTGTATGTGCATTGCCTGGAAAGGTCGTCCCCGAAATGACCAATAATATGTCGGGCGGGACGTTAAACCTTACTCACTTATACGTACGATGTACATCTCTCGGCGCTGTTCGCTGCCTGGCGAAGTTTAGCGCTCAACGTCGGAATTAACGGTTTCACAGCGTAGTGTAGCAAAAAAAGCTTTTAGTCGTGGTCACAATGTGGGTGCGATTTTTAATTCTCATTGCTCAGACCCCAGTCACACCGAGGCTGCGACCGTACTGCGATCAGTTTCTGAACCAAATCGCGGCAGATCGCAGTAAGGTCCCAGTACGGTCGCCGCGAGGTCGCTGAGAAATTTTAAACTAAAAAATTTCTCGCGGCGACTTTTCGATCGCAGTGCACTCGGTCTGCACTCGATCTGAGGTCGCACGACTGCACTGCGACTGAACTGCGACCATGCGGTTCGTACTGCGATCACAAAACGAGCGTACTACGACAATGCGCGACCGGACTGCGAGTGCGAATCCGGTCACAGTCGGTCTTCTTAGTCGCAGTATACTCCCTACAGAGTCTTAGTACAGTCGAACGATTCGCATTTCGAGTAAAATGCAAAATCACGGCGATCCGTTACGATTTGTGTTTCGGTGTGACCGCAAGACGGCGATTGTGCGGCGACCACGCTGCGACTTGCTGCGACCGTTGGCGATTTGAAGTCGCCGTGCCGTGGTCGCCGTGTCATGGCAAAGTGTGGATCTGTACTGTATTGTAAAACAATTTGGTAATCGATCAGTATTTGCTGTTCAAACTTTTGGCACATTTGCTAATCGTCTAGTAATGCATCTGTGAGGGCTATAATGCCCGTTGACGTTTTTCAGCTAGTGTGCTCAATGTATCGCTTGCTTCTTTTCGTACTGCGTGTTCTCGTGTGCTGAGTAGAATAACAGTTAAAATTCTTGAAAAGAAAAGTTCCAATCTCGCTTCGGACTTTGAGTTCGACAGTCAATATCAGATGTCAAACTATCAGTCTTTTTCTTCTTTTTTTTCTATTCTTCAAGATGGCGCCGGTCGGTGGATCGGCGTGATTTGGCGCCGACAGAGCGTGATCTTCTGCCGACTGACATGTCATTCAGACCGGTGGTTGACTGGATTGCGTGACGTTACATTTACTCTGTTCGCACTGTGAACGGACCTTAGGTGTTGGATGCCGTCTAGCTAGTCGGCCCATAACACAATGAAACTGCCCGGTTGTGTAGAATAATGTCGTATTTACTCATAGTTTATTATGTGTAGTCCGTAAATAATAATGATGTAATAAAGAGTAATCGCGCATTCACAACGCTTTCAGGAAACCTCTAAACTTAAAAATTCGACAATTGTTTAGCACTATTTCATTCTACAGGGTTCCCACGCATCCGTAAAAGTCTTGGAAAATCTTAGATTTTTCCAGTATATTTAACAGCATAAACATACAGGTTACGCGAATACGCAGCTTCTGAAGAAAAGAAATCCAATGAACACTTTTAAAAATTTTGAATTGAAATTGGTCCTTGTCTTTCCAATAGGTCTGCCGTAGTTTAATGTTTTTTTTCAACTTCGGTGCGACGTGTCGCGTAATGTGCAATTATATAAACTAGTGTCAACATTAAGTCGTTGATAATTAATGTCGGCAGTACTTGAAAATCCTTGAAAAGTCTTTGAGTTTTATCTTGTGACTACAGTTGGAACCCAGATTCCGTCACGCAGCACACCCGCAACCTTCACACAGTACAGCCAACGGTCCGTCCACTGCAGGGCGAATAAAGTAGGCATGACGTCTGCTTACCGTTCGTTGATCGGTGTACGGTGGTACGGTAAAGACGATCAGAAGGTCCTGAGGCGACGGACTTCAAGTCACTGATCACCAAAGCTCGATATACAGGGTGCGGCAAAAAAAGTAGCCCCCTAAAGTTTTTCGCTGTTTTCTCAACGACCGCTTGGAATTTTAACTTGAAATTTTACGCTTTTATTTGCTAAAACCTAATACGTCTAACTGCCAAATAAAATTTGATTCTGTTGAAAAATGACGAAGTTATAGATTTTTTAACATGACCGCCTACCGATTTTTCAGCATTCAAAAATGTTTCGGCTACAGCACCAATTTAATAACATCGTTAAAACAACACAGTTAACTAATGATCAAATGCCAGAATTCCATTGTCACTGAAAATGTTCGAAGTGTCCACCGCCAGCTCCAACACAAGCCTTCAGTCGCTTTGAGAAGTTTTTCACAGATTTGTCGATCGGTCCCTACGGCAGGTTGCCCCAGATAACCTAAAGCGCTTGCTTGAGTTCAGCGATTGTCTTCGGCTTTGTTTTAAGCTTGCGGTAAGCTTCCAACATTGCACCCTACACATGATAGTCCATTGGGTTCATATCCCGCCAATTTGGAGGCCACTGGTTTTTGGTGATGAAATCTGGACAATTGGTTCGCAGCCAGTTCTGTGCGCTGCGCGGCGTTGCGCGCTAAGTGTGTGCTGACGCGTCGTCCTGCTGGAAGATGAATCCAGTGGGCAGCCGGCGATTGCTTTAAAGGAAGGATAATTTAATAATAATTTATAAACAGTATAAATTGCTGTTTGTCAAAACGTCACTGTGACGTCATCGGCAGTAATGCGTAACCAGTTTTTAAAAATTAAATAGCATTTTTAACATAAACATTTTTGAATGCCAAAAAATCGGTAGGCGGTCATGTTAAAAAGTCTATAACTTCGTCATTTTTTAACAAAATCAAATTTTATTTAGCAGTTAGATGTAACAGGTTTCTACAAATAAACGTGTAAAATTCCAAATTAAAATTCCTAGCGGTCGCTGAGAAAACAGCGAAAAACTTTAGGGGGCTACTTTTTTCTGCCGCACCTTGTAGACACCGTCAGTGCTGTTCGTTCCTATGTTTTCTTAGACCACAGACAAATCTCCCTTTTTGCGGCAATTCATGCTATCATCAAGACCACCCGGCGAAGAGCGACAGCTCCGCCAAAAGTCTTCATGTTTTACGGCTGAAGTATTTTTGTCTTTTCTCTGACAGTTATCAGCGAGATATTTCCGAGGTTTCTTGGCCGATCGTCTTGAAATTTTGCCACGTGGCCGGAAACTTGTGCGTTTAAAAAACGTAGGCCCAAGGGTATTTCCGTTTTTTTATCAGTGCTAATTGTGCCGAATATCAAGCTTGAAAATAAAGTAGCCTTAGTTTGCGGCCACTGAATTCACCTGTAAGTAGCAGCTGAAATTTTTGAAGGCGACTCCCGTGGCCGTAGTGTTTTGAATCAAATATGAACATGGACCAAATTGTTGCGCGGAAAGAAAACACACCTAGAGAGAGTTTTGTTCGCTCGGCAGCAGACAGCGTCCCACTCTCAGCTATCGATCAACGCTATTTGCCGGTTCACGCGCCGTCGGACCACCGCCGGACTCAGACGAAGAAGTGTCAAGTGCCTATCGTAAAAAGCGGCACTTGTCTACAGACAGACGCCTCTTCAGATGCTACCGCATAGCATACGGCGTGGGCACGCGGTCCGTTAATTGCGCGTCACTGTATATCATCGCCCTGTAGCGCGATCACGCAAAAAAAATTCCGTCAACGCCGTAGCGTACTTGTAGGTCTTTGGGGGTTCAAACCTTTCAGTAAAAAAGACAAAATATTTTTTCAGTACAATAATTATAGCCAGAGATACTATTCTAAATCATGTCGACGTATGCTTGGTTTTGTGCTTTGACATTTTTAACGGGTAAGATTTTTCTGAGCTTTGTGTTTTAAGTATTGCCCGTCCCCGAAATGACCTATACTGTGTCGGGCGGGATGTTAAACCCTACTCACTCATTGTTTTAAGTATTGACCTCCAGAAGTAGGCTTAGGCTATACCGAAATGCATTAGCGACCGGCGTGCAGAATTTGAACCCCAGTGCGAAATATTGCGTGTAGGCTATAATGTCAACTGTTTTGTGCTTTTCGTTTGTGTGACAAAAGCTTAGACCTACTACTTTTTTCGTCGGCGCCGTTAACGATTGGTTTCCATCCGGCGCAATGGACGCAACGCAAGAATAGAAACCGCTTCTATACTTGCGTTTTGACCGTTTAGATCGTTGCATCAGCTGCGTTAAAAAATACGCAAGCCCTGCGTTGCGTGCACTGCGTCGGACGGAAACCGTGGCTTAAGTGGGGTCGGGCGTAGCAGTGAAGCGTGTAGTCACGACGGAAGCCGCGGCTGCGACACGACGTTCGACGTAATGTCGACAGCGACAAGTTTAGTCGCCGTCGAGGCGCGATGCACATTCAACTCCGATCGATCCGAGGACTACGATCTGCAACCGGGTGCTTCAGATCCGAAGAAAGACTAACAGTGTTCATCGGTGTTGTGGTCTATCGCGCCGCCGGTTTCGCCTCGTTTCACCACCGCGGCGTGGCGGTTTTTTTGCGAAGCTAATCTGGGACAGGCTTAATTCAACGGCCTGCAAATAACTTTTTTTCTTTGCTCGTTATTGGGCCCGCAACAATAAACTGCGGAAAAAAGCATAATCACAGCAATAATGCCGCGTTACTTTGCTGAACGGCGCCGAGTGTGTGTTTTTAGTATTTTGTGCGCAAAATATAATGGACAATTAGGAGTAGGGCGGTCGGTCTTCAAATCGAATGCTGCTGTTTCTTGACTAAGTAATGATTAAGAAACGTTTTGCGAGCCGACTGTGGTGAGTACAGCTTACAATCGTGTTGACCACCGACATTTATAGAATCATGCATCCATTTTGGTCAACTTTTCGTCTTTCAATAATCCACTCTTTGACAATATTACCGGCGTTGTTTTTTATTTACCGATACTAAGATCTTCAGCTCTTTTACACTCGTTTATCGTCTTCGGTACTCACTCTTTATCGTAGCTATATTTTTCAGCTATATTTATCCGTCTCGTCAGTTATGTTTCACCTGTCAGCCTAGACGCACGCAGTAAAATTAAGAGGGCTAAACTCTCTTCGCCGTTGAGAATAACTTTTTTTGAAATTGAACACGTATCTTAATACGTATATGGCATATAAGATGTACACTGTGGTCCATAAAAACGTGCCACTTTTGTTTTTTGAATAGCTTCGTGAAAAATTGGCCGATTTAATTAATTTTTGGCATTTGCAAAAAACTTGACGCAAGTGACTGCAGTTTTGGCCGCTTCACTTTAATACTCAACAACACATTGACAGTTAAACGATGTGATGGTGCGTGATATCACCTTTTTATGATTTGTTGCTGTTTTCGATGTGTTAGTCATTGCATGTCGCCGTTAACAAGTGTGCAAACTGATGTTTTGTACATTTTTATTTGCATCGGCAGACTAAGAACGACGTCATTTAGTAAAAACGATACGAGAGTAAACAAAAAAATCGCAAATGCATCTAACTTAGAAAGTAAACTCAGATATATTAAAAAGATGTCAGTACTAGATACCGCACTGCTGGAATGGATAAGCAAGTACGCAGTACGAGTTTATACCACTTCAGACACTTCGGTATCGTAGTTAAACCACGCGGAGATGGCACAGACAACACCGGTTGCTTTATGACGCATTTACAACTGCAGCCGAAAATTGCGAAGACAATAGTACCAGTGTGAGCTGTAGCTTGTGGTTTAAGTTTTTTCTCGCTGGTGCACCCTGTACGTGCATATATGGTCGTTTGTTGCAGCGCCTGTGCAGAGTCTACTGATCTACGACGTCGGCAACTCGAGCGGCGCCGGCGACTCCAACACTATACGATCAGTCGAGAACCAGCCTTGCCACATCCGGTGCGTCGCCGTGGGCGGATATCCTCCGCCGGTGCTGAGGCTGGGTGTGGTCGGCCGACGGGACGTGACGACGGAGTTCGCACTACGGTCCCGTGCCACGCTGTCCGGCAAACACGGCATGCGCCTCATCACATACCGCACCGAGAGAGTCGCCGTGTCGTTTAGACCGCGAGCAGAAGACCACGCTACTCGACTCAAGTGCACCGCTGCCGTGCAGGGTTTGAAACCAATCGTCCAGTACGCAGCCTTGGACATTGACTGTAAGTAATGCAGCCAGCGCGTTTTAATAGTAGTTGATGTCCTAATCGTAATGATAACAGCGGTAATATTGGTTAGTATACTTGCCACCTTGCAGTATGAATTCATTCTTGCAAACGGCCAAATTATGACTTCGGCGTTTCACAAGGTAGTGTAGCAACAGTGTTAGGGTGAGGTTTTTACGATGCTCGTGCCAAAAATTATTGAAAACCGCCAATGTTTCAGTAATAAAAGTGGCATTTTTTGAAACACGGTGTATATGTTTTTGACTACGTTGTATAACGGCGACGAGCTGGAAGATTAAAATAATAATGAACGAAATGCGCGATTCCGTTGACAGTACATCGCGACAGTCGTCCTGAAAAAATGCTCTTGCAGACAGACAGACAGACAGAGATATAGACTAAACAATGACTTTTCGCTTAATGACATTCTACGATGTCCGATAGTGATGAGAATCGTTGTTGCGATGATGAGTGTATGTCCAGTCCACGCCACTGTGGGACAGTGGGTGAGGGGAAGGGCATCTGGTACTGCTGTTGGCGGGACCTGATGGACTGCGTTCACGGACAGCTAGCTCGTGGCTTTCCCGCGTCGTCGTCGTCCAACGTCGACGGACCAACAGACCGACGGACGAAGCATGCTGTTGGGCCGCCGCCGCTGTCCTAAGCTGTCTTATATATTATTCAGCAGCCGGCGACCGCGGAAAATGTAATTTGCAGAAATCGGGAGCGTGGTGCGGAGCGAGCTATATAGCGGCGGGGAGCAGGCGTGGACGCCGTTGGAGGTCCGAGACAGACAGGCACGGACCCATCGTGTCCGTGTTCCCCGCGGCGACCGACCGGCTACCGCTGCCGCCGCTGCGGCTGTAGATCGCTGACCAGGGGCGATAAATTATTTAGCCGCGAAACGATCACGACGAGATATTTATTCGATAAATACCCGGCTGGGCTGGGCTGGGGATGTTACGCCGGCGCCGCCGCCGTTGTTGTATCTTTCCCTGTCGGTGATTATCATATTCGTGTTAATTATGCGCGCCTGCTTGCCCAGACTACCGGTTAAGATCGGGCCGAGTAGGAGAGTGAGTTCAGTCTGCTCCTTGCGATGTTATGCACGACGTCAGCGTCATTGATAAATGATGAAGAATATGCCAGAAGTGCACCGCGGAGTACGAACTGAAAGCGAAATTAGATGACAGAACCGGTCATCTTTCACACCGTCGCCTTTCAATTACAGTACAGGCTTGCGTTGACTTTGCTGCAATTTTTCTGGCTTCGTTAACTTTGTTCGGCATAATAATACTGAAATTTTTGAGCTCACAATAGTTTTCGTCTTTGCGTGTTTGCCATTGAGTAGGCCTAACTTACCTGCCTTACTGCATTACATTACCTGCCAATGACCGGCTGATGCATTTATTCAATTCTGTCATTTCATCGTTGATGGCGGCATTTAATGAGTAGGCTGCCTATTTTTAGCCCACCGTACTTTAGTAACAGTCAAGCTGTTGTCATGGTTGTCGTCAGTTCGTCTGTCCGCCACGGATGTACTGTGGCTAAACGGCGCAAGATAGGGCCTACGTTGCCGTTGATTACTAGGAGGAAGTGGCATATGCCTTGTCAGATTAGATGGAAATCATTGACCTTGGATGACCTTGTAGGTCAGTACGCGCTGTTGTCGCCAAACGGTGCGAGATAGGACTTAGGTTGCTGTTGATCATTGATAGAAAGTCGCATATTGGCTTTCAAATGACATGAAAATCATCGACCCTAGATGACCTTGAAAGTCAATACTACAACAGGAACTGCATAGGCTGTAGCGTGTCTTCCCGAGCAAGGCGTTTTTATTGTGAGAAATACTTGCAAAACATGCGCCCGATATCTTCCTTGTTTATTTACTCTGTAGCTATTTATATCACCTGGCAAAATGACCACGTGCGATGTCTGTTTTACTAACATTAACTGTAGCTTTCGAGACAGCGTTTCGTTAACATAGCGTGCATGGAACTGTGTCACCTCTGATAAATCGCTTTCTCTCCGTGACTGGAAATCGGACAGTAGGCTTCGGACGTAGGCGGTACGGTCGGCTTTTCGTAGCGATAGCTGGGTTTCTTGTATTCTTATACGGCATATTACCGATCACACCTCACACGATAGTGTGAGTGTTGTAAAGACGACCCTCAAAGTCTATGGGAAAAGGCAAACCTTGACCCTCAGCCAACCAAAAATCCCTGAACCGATCGTCACTAAATTTGAATGGCGTGATTACGTCGTGGACCCCTACCACCAACAAAATTTGGGCTCAATCCGCCCAGGGGTTTTTGCTCCCAATATAGGTGAAATATACACCCCCCCCCTGTTCGAAATTTACTACACTTTTTGGTCGTTAAACTGATTTTTACGCTTAATACGTCAAATTACGCGGTTTTGCGCAAGAAAGTGCCTTTTTAATGTTACAAAATAATTTAATTTTTGATTTATTTATTCGGAAAATTCAAAAAAAATTACAATGGCGCCTTCAAGGAAAATTTAAAAATTCTTTAAATTGTCATTACTTTCGTTGTGTGCAAGATAGAGTCGTAATTTTTGGTTCTAAAATATGGTTTTGGGGTCGGCCTAATTAATGGTGACATTTTTATTTACTCCCGGTTGACCCCTATTGAGCCCCGTTGCCATGGCAACGAAATTTGGGACAAAATTGGTTATAACTTGGCTTGCGTAAAAAATTGTTGCGATATTTTTGCGCCTATGGGGGGGTTCATGGATGAGCCATCAAACGTTGCTAACTGAATTTTACCGCGACCGACTCTTGTTGCCACGGCAACAAAATTTTAAAAAAGGGGCTATACCTCGGCTTGTACAACAAATATCAATAGATCCTTGCATCTGACGGAGATGCGGGTTCAGTCGAAGTCTATCACAGTCAACCCTCATTTCCAGGTATAATGAGCAGCAGCGTAGTAGGAGCAGCAGCAGTAGTAGACACATCCAACGTTCTGTACCTGACCGGAGGTATATTGCGCTGCCTTAAAAGGTAAAAGGTAAAGATACGGATTCTGCTATAGCGCTTTTTACATGCGTCAGGCTTATTCCCCGACTTTTGGCAATAAAACAGCAAATATATATGTAAAAAAACTTACCAGTTTATAACTGCAGTTTTCTAAACTAGAAATTTGGGGCAAAGCCCAACGTGAGTCCGCCCGGCGCCCTAAGTCCGACTGATGGAAATTAAGGGCGGGGGGTAAAATTTTCCTGGCATGAAAGTCACGTGGCCCGAACTCAAATGCATTGGTATACGCCGAACGCGCATTGTCGACTTAGGGTAGATCAACATGAGCGCTTATAACTTGGTTCGTCGTGGACCGAATTTCAAAAAATTTTTTCTTTTCAACGCCGAAAAGATCGCTCTCGTCAACGCCGTTTAGATTTTGTCGCTATCTTTATCGTTTCCAGAGATATTCGTGATCAAACTCGAAAGTTGTCGTAAAACGTACTAAATTTTGGACGTTTTTTGCCCTCCCAAATTTTAAGGGGGGCGGTGCCCCCAAATTTCGTACTTGCGTTAACACCCCAACCTAGAGACGCGTCAAGTGCCAAAATTTCGTCGGGCTATACCCCCTAACTCCGAAGTTATAAGCGCTCCTTTATTGCATTTTAA
>Ga0209367_1012880_pt1 | contig 10854 bp, 5 predicted proteins | sample WorMetLIZISLAND2_FD_187412 | JGI IMG/M metagenome (GOLD analysis project Ga0209367, IMG submission 187412) | Marine gutless worms symbiont microbial communities from Max Planck institute for Marine Microbiology, Germany - Olavius geniculatus... ... | reverse complement strand
CTGATTGGTTAGCATCTAGAGACTGACACAACCTGGCACGAGAAATACAGTCACGTAACGTAAGTCGCATGATACAACACGCTTACTTACAGGCATACTTCCAGAGACACAGGTACAGGTACAACTAGCCATACAACGACAGTGGTATACACACATAGCATTAGACGCACTACTAGACGCACAAGGCAGAGGTGCTACAAACATGACCGACGACTAAATGGACAATAAATGCAACACGAACAGTGCAAAATACAGACAGCAAGCTTATTTGACCAGAAAAATAAATGGACAACTCGATTTTCCACAGGCGTCATACACACATACCGGCCACGATCTGAGTAAGAAGCAGCGCGGCTTAACACGCTTTTTAGGGGGGGTAGCCGTCTTTGACGCCCGCCTGCGCCGGCCTCCTTGAACCTACGGTGTCGGTACTTGGACTGCTGAAATCTACGTTTAATGTTGAAAACTTTATATGCAGGTTGTTTTGGTTTATCTCCAGCCATTTAGCCGCAATCCAGTGTTGAAATGTGCGTTGCGTCCAAAAATTGCTAAAAATTCACTAAAACCCCTTTTGGGAGGTGCAAGGTCGTTCAAGGTCATCGATGTTGATAAATCTAAAAAGCCTGTTACCAGTGCTTGTTACGATAAGCCGCATGTCTGTACCTATCTGCAACCGTTTCCACACTAAACGAGCCAATGAGGGCAAAATAACGTCCTTTTAGAGGGCGCGGGTACTCCTCTTTGATGCCTTCATTTTAGGGGAACCCCCGCACCCAGGGGCACGAGGTTTTATCACCAAAAAACTAGAGTCCTTGGGGCAGCCTACAGTAAAGATTACGTGATTCTAGGTGTCGCCGTTTTGATACAGTGCCAGGGTGTGACGGACGGACAGACGGACAAACGCCCAAGCCATGGCTAAGACGCGCGAAGCATTCTGCTATCGCGCGTAAAAACCTAAAAAACGAAAACCTAAAACTTTTGTGTTTTAAAACCGAAGTTTTTACAGTCTTGGAAACAATGGCAGCGTTTCGTTTCTGTCGTCTCTCTCCGACTCTGCCAAGCGGGTTTCTCTCGTTTGTCTCAGTGGTTCGTGACGCTAATAACTTCGTATCTCGTTGCAGCCACAGAGCACGACGTCCACTCGCATTTCCCGGCATATCGCGTAACTAGCGGTCTGCGGCGTGCGTTTTCCCGCCGCGTTAAAACGGTTTGAGACGATTCATATACACATCTTGGGTGATTGGTTGCAGGCGGCAACTTTAGGTTCAAAATTGCGACCAAACCGCTGCAGATGAAGACAGCCTATAGGAACTCCTCATCGTCTTATCCAACGGTACTAACACTGACCGACCCCTTACGACATATGCGGTTTAGCCACAATACATGCACGATGCGTTACGGACGACGACAGACAACGCATCATGCCAGACTCGACCTAACGGTTGGCCAAAAACCAGGTCCAAAGTGTCTCGTACTTTTAGGACCGAAGTGTCAAACTATCCGTTGGACCTAAATAGTTAGTGCGGTTACCCTTTCGTGGCTGTACTGCTCGTTCTGCGCACATGGGTTGAGAGTAGGATAGTATATTCTAGTACAGTCTGTAGTGCTGTATCAGCCTTGATGTCATACGTATGAAATACTAGTTTTTTTATTTAGCCTACAGTTTTACAAAACGATCGATTGTTACACAGCAACCAAAACCAGCAGTATTTTATTAAGGCTAAATCTACCACGATGCTCGTTAGACGAATAATCGTCAAGCCCCTGGGGCGTTAAAATGCGGAGTAATGAGGTACAGAAACCGTTACACAATCGTTGAAGTTGGCCGGGAACCGCCGTCGACACGACGACGGTATATAGTATACACGATATACGCTGTACATACAGCCGGGCCCTGTACGGCGCGGTAACGCAATAGCTGCCGGTGAATATCAGGTATTCGGCGGGCCGGCCGCTCGCTACTCCGATAACGAGATCGATCTGGTTACAGCGTCTGGACGGTGTGGTCTGTGTGACGACGGAGTAACTCGACCCGGCCCGATGTGGGCTGAGCCGGCTGACGCTGCCGGCGCCGGTGCCCCATTATAGGATCGCCTCTTAGAAAAGTTTCTCCCCGGCCGACAATTTACCGGCAAAAATCCGCCCCGCCCGGCGGCCGCCCGGGCGGGACGGATTTTTGCCGGTAAATTGTCGGTCGGAGGAGACTTCTGGGGGGGGCGATCCTATAATGTGGAGTGACTTTTTATGTGGCCGGCAATGTTTTAATAAGGGGGATACACATCAATTTTGTGATTATCTTTCCCCGGTAGGATTTTTCGTGAGGGAGACATTTTAATGTGACACCGGCACACCACTACAGGCGATCATACTATCCGGTGTCAGCACTCTGAAGCCTCATGAATGTCGACGTCATCAGCGCTAGCGCCGACTCAGCTTACAGCCGCCTGGAAGATGACGCGCGCGTATTATGGGGTGTTTACACGATCCAGCAAACGTCCAGCAATTCGCGTGTATTTTGAATACATTTGCTGGAAGTTTGCTGGATCGTTTAAACACCCCATTACGGACGAACGAAGGTTTCTTTGCTCGTCTCAGCTATTCCTTAGTCCGCGCGACTTCAGCTCCTCTGTTTCTCTCGCAGTAGCTATGAAGAGACTAGCGAAAAAGCTGTGCATTGCGAACACGAGTCAAGCAATAGCAGGGTCTATGAGTAAAATAGTAGCAGTAATAATAGTAAAAATTTACTTCAATGAACGATTTTGGTAATATACGCTTGTATAATACAGTGCACTATAAATGGTATAATTGCCAGGTAAGCCTAAGCGTATGAGTGCAAATTTTATTGTAAACGAATAAAAATTGAGCTAAAGCTGCAAACAGTACAACAGAAAAAAAACGGAACAAAAGTTTGGAGGTTAAACGTTGTCTATGGCTCTATATGGGAAACCCAAGGCATCACCGGCAGATTTACATGAAAATTACAAAAGGTGATATTATTCAGCAGCACTTTGACACACTGTCAATGTGATGCGGACAATATTACCTTTTGTAATTTTTGCTGTTTTCGATGTGCAAGTTCTTAAATGTTGGCGTTAACAAGTGTATAAACTAATGTTTTGAACATTTATAGATATATCCACAGGATAGCTTAAGTCTGATATCCACACATGGATATATCCGTGGATATATCATGCATGGGTATCCATATCCACGGTAAGCATGAATAGCTATAGGAATAAATAGACTGGGTACATGGAATTTATCGAGAAATGTTCGAGGCACGTGCAGAGCGACGTAACTGAACTGAACTGACAGGGCGAGACCGTTTGCTATTGGTTGACGCGTACGTGCGCGTAGTCACGTAGTCGCCGACGCCGTTAGACTGTGCAGTGTGCCTACTGTAACACGTTACTGCTTGCCCGTTGGTCAGTTCATCAAAAACTAAACCATGTCAGTTTAGTTCAGTTCAGTTCAGTTACGTCAAAGTGTGTGTATACGCGAGCTGTGCGGGTGACTGCAGTGTGCTCAGACAATGAACTGTGATGATGACGTCAATGATGACGTCAAGCCATCGACACCGCCGTCCGCCGTCGACCACAACGACGACGATAAACGCCAGTCCCTGGTCGAGTCCAGCCGGACAACACCGGACCAACACCGTTCCCCGGACGTCAGTAGCCTTTCGCCGGCCCAAGACACCGACCACGGCATAGATGTAAAAAACGTTACGTTTTTTTCTTCACGTTTTTAGTTTTTTAACGTTGTTATTTTCTCAGCGTTTTTTCGTTTAAAAACACTCGTTGAAAATTTTATCAAGAACTTCGAGAAGCACTTTTAAAACTACAGAAACTAGATAATAGGCCATAGTGACGGTGAGCCTATAGTTTACTTATTTAGTCAATAGTGATAGCGGGTCTTAAGACCACACGGTTGAACTGAACTGAACTTGAAATTGAATAAAGTTTTTTTTTCTCTCTGTATAGTTCCCGCTATACTGCACCTACACCATTAGGCAATTGGCATGAGATTGAACAAGTCAGGCTAACTTTTTTGTCAACGTTTCTAAAGATTTTTCTAAAGATTCCTTCAACGATTTTACGCTTTTATCTTTTTTTATTTTTTTTCTGGAACGTTTTTTCGCATCTGTGATCTAGGACGCAGCGACCACGGCGGCCACTGACTGGTGCGCCTGGTGCGGTGGCGGTCAGTCGGCAGAGGAACGTGACGAGGATCTCGACGTCGACGAGACATGGCCGCCGCCAGTCGCTGAAGACAATCAACGTCGACCGCGCTACGATCAGCTGAGGTTCTGCAGTCGGGCGTGCCTGAGTCGCTACAAGATGGATCTGTTCTGTCGCGAGACTCAGCGCTACCTGCATCAGCTCCAGGTTCGTACGCTCCACATGTACCAGGGACGTCTACGTCCATTGAGGACAACGCTCACAGCGTATTACTTTTCTCAAGAGAGCTGGACAAATTTCAGGACCAAGGAGACAGTCATCGTTCCACCAAAAGGGTTTTGTAAGGCTAAAAAACACCAAATTTTTAAGGCCGTGCCTAAGCCCGGGACCCCGACGGCAATGCTTACGACGCTCCCTCCCTCGATTCTCTAATCGGCTGGGAGGGAGGTATCGATCACTATTCAATTTTCCACTCCATTCCATGCCTGCGGCGCCTTGACCTTTTTGCCCATACTGAAAAATTTTCTGCGGACGTCAATGAGCACATATGCCGTATATCTGTAAATCAGGGGGAGGGAAATGCGACACTGAACTATAGGCCTAAGTTTCACTTGGGAGGGATTCGATGTTCAGAGGGTTTTGACATTGTAAGGGAGGGGGCTTGCGTAATGTGTCCAATGAGGGGATAGATGTCCCTGCTGCATATATTTCGATTCTTATCGGCACAGTTTCCCGAGAAAATCCATTTTTTTGTATTATTTCGGAGATTATCGATCGTTCTAAGTTAAACTGTATTTGCTGTCTTATCAGTATAATAGATTCATGATAACTTTGCATTTGTATAGGCTAATACCTTCGTCAGAAGCAATGATATCAGTGCAATTATCTCTCTAAACACCACATATCAACCGCAGATCCCAGAAATTGCTTGATCAATTACTGTGTATTATACCCCGTTTACACGATGAAGCTGGCTCGACGAGCTGGCTCGTCCAGCTAACATAATGTTAGCTGAACGAGCCAGCTCGAAGTTTGCTCGATGTTTGCTTGATTATGTAAACGGGGTATTACTCATACGATTTCTGTCTATACTGAGTTCTTAAGCTGTGTGTCTTCACGTGCGTATTGTCAATGCGTGTGCAAAGCGACAGAAATGAAATGAACTGAACTGCAATCTCAGTTCCCGGCCGTGTCGTGGCGCTAGTGTCTTTCCGCCGTTGAAACGACCGGAGCGCGCGCAGACTTTTCACAAGCGAACGAACTGGCAGTCAATTCATTTCATTTCATTCCAGTTCAGTTCATGTCGTTTGCACTGTACGTGCCTTTAAAGTTAAACCCAGGCCCGTCGAAGGGGAGCAGGGAGAGGTAAGTTACCCCGGGCCCCGCGACGTTGGGGCCCACCGTCGCTGAAAAATATAAAGTACACCGGAGTCCGGCATTTAAAAAAAAATCAAAAAAAATTTCTTCATCGGCGCCCCGCGAGAATGTTTCCCCAGGCTCCGCTGTGACTTTCGACCGGCCTGGCTAAACGACAGGCCTACAATTGTGTTGCGGCAGGGAAGTGAGAGGCTGAGCAGCAGCATCAGCGGAGGCACTGGTTCAGACGACGCGTCCAAAGACCAGCGCATCCTCATCACCCCTGAACTCTGGACTCAGCCCGACCCCTGCAGCGACCACTTACAGGCGGCGGTCCGCGTCGACACACAGAAATACGGCGACGCCGTAGGCGGGACAACTCGTCGACGACGATCAAACGGTCAGGGCATAAAATCGTGCGTTTTTTGACGCAAAATGTGCAATAGGAAATGGCGAGCGTGTATGAATTAACGGTATGTGTAGTAGCATTCTATAGCAGCGAAGAATAATTGCATCATTAGTGCAAAGTATTGCCAAATTTTGACTCAAAGGAAATGCGGAGGGAGAAGAGCGGGAGGGGAGAAGAAAGAAAGGGGGAGGCAATAGAGGGGAGAGTAAATTGGAGAGAGAGAAATCGACAGGAGGTGTGCAGTAGGAATGTTCAATCATTTTAGGCTCTGCAAACGGTGACGACAGCAGTGAAGCGCATCTGAACAGACAGAAAGTACCACGCAGCATCAGCATCTGCGACAGACTGCATCCGACGGCATCTCGCAGACCACCTGCATGCAAAAGTTCTGCCACTGGCAACGGTCACAGTATTCAACCGACCTATCTCTGTGCAACAACAGCCGTGTCGTCTCGGACCCCAGCAGCCCGCAGAGACGACTCCATCACAACTGCAGGTCGGTAGTGTTGTTAGGCCTACTTTATAGAATAGTTTGAAAGTATGTAACCGACTATTTGAAATAGTTTTATTTTTCCAGTGCCGTATTTTAATAGTATCTACCAATAGTGAAGACATATTTACTATTTTGAAGAATACAATAGTTTATCTTTATAGTATTTAGCATTGGAGCTATTATTTTGAAGAAGCGCGAGCAATCGGCTTATGGCCAATTCGCACCTACGACGTCGACGCGACTCAACTTTTTAGTCGCGTTCGCATCGTATGTGTTGTGAGCAAAATTTTGACGCAACTCAACTGTCGGCGACAGTCGACAACAGTTGGGGCGCGTCGGCATCGTAGGTGTGAATGTGCCATTAGTCATGAACGTTTTAGAAGTTGTTGCTTATAAAACTTAATCGTGAATTTTGGTAAATTGATCATTAACTGATCATTGTTGATGTTGACACTAATGATATGAATATGTGTCACGCTGTCGGCCTGTCATATTAGCCTACTTACTATTCTGTGTCGTGCTGTCATTACTTCTATGGCAAGAAAAATATAATATTTAAAACAGGTCTGCTATGGAAATAGTTAGGCTCACTCCTGTCGACTGTTGGAATAGCCTATACTATCTGCATTTTTAAATTTTCGATTATTGTCATTAGCATTAAAAACAGCAAGTTTAACTATTGGTGCAAACACTGCAGGTGGTGGGTCTGTTAAGACGGAGTGCGGTGTCACTGATAATCTGACGACTGGCAGTCGACCTGCGGAAGGACTGTCACACCTCGGCTTACCATGGATGATGCCGGTGGTCACGTCGTCGACTCCGGCAGTTCCCAACAGTTCTCTGCCGTCGGCGTTCCCGCCGCGCGGGTTCTTCGCCGGTCCTTTGTGTTGGCCGCATTCCACTCCGCCCGGCGCAGGATTACCACCGACCTATCACATTAGAACGCCGGCGTTCGCTACGTCCATGCCGCTTGGTTTCGGCCCTGGCGGTGCCGCCTGGACGCCGCCCGGTGGACTGGTCCAGCCACCGACCACGATGCTCGTACCGTACCCGATACCGATCCCTCTACCGCTACCGTTGCCTATACCCATCCCGGTTCCGCTCGGCAAGCTGGGTGCGGAAGCGTCGGACAACGCGTACGGCGCGGAGATCTGCAGCAGCGGCAATGACCGACCAGAGGAGACCAGCAACAGTCGGGAACTACCTGAAACGAAGAACTGTTTGTCGGCGGGAAAGTCGAGCGGCAGCAGTGGTCGCGTGGGTGACAGATGGAGCGTGTCGTCCACGTCGACTGTTGCTACGTCGTCGTCATCAGAGGCTTGCGGCGTGCTTGATCTGTCAGTCAGTGGTCGTTCTACGGACACGTCGTCCAGGACGGTCTGGACTAACGCGCTGACGGTCAACTCGTCGCCGTACCTCGCACGTCGCAGCCTCATCCTGGACGCACCGCCGAGCGTCGAGCGTAAGTGCTGCGGCGGCGAGGGCGAACACACACAGTCCTCGGTCGGCGGCGGGGCAGTGCGCGGCACGTCGGCGTCAGTGAGTCTGACCGCCGGCAAACGATTCAACAATCAACATCGACGACGCACGACGCAGATGCCGCTCGTCAAGTCGAAATAATCAAAATCGCGAGCTCAGCTCTCAAACTTGAGTCACGTACCGACACAGAGCGCAGTGTACTTGTTTAGCGCCTCGCGTAGGCCTAAAACCCAAACTCCACTTAGACCCAAAAATTTCTGTGCTTCGGCTGCCACCTGTCCATAAAAAAACGTCGCGTGCCTAAAATTTGGACTCGATCTTCAAAAGTGTTTGCAGTTTTTCGTTCGTTTTCAAAATCTTACTAAAAACTGTTTGCATCTTTAAAAAAGTAAACATCCGGTAGGCTACATGCTATAGCACTTCTTACATGAGGCAAACTGGCGTCCAGAAGCGCTTTAGAATCTCGGAAGTGGCAGCTGATCAACATGAGTTAATGATACCGCAGCGCACTATGCGGCCATCCACTGCCCGCGTCAGCGAACAATTGGACCTGCGGTTTGCAGCTAGCAGACATGCCACCGCCCCAATCAGCGACACTAGTCTGTTATGCTGCACAGTATCCTTACTTTAGTTATTACATGTACTAATGAGTAGGTCAACTTGTTTTTAGGAGTTGTTGTGTAATAGCTCACGACATCATGATATAAAAATTACGTGTTCGCCACTCCGTCCCTATTTTTTTCGCCGGCTGAAACCGGAAGCACGGAATTTTTTAGTCCTTACTTTGTTGCATACATGTATTTGTTGTGAACAAGTCGTGCACCAAGCTGTAGGCATACACCGACTCCACAACAAGTTGTTCAAATACTCCACGGAAAACCGAAGGCCTACAACAAAGCTTGCAGACTCACAGCATCTTGAAATCGAACTATGCCATATAGGGGCTTAATAGTTTGGGCTAAACCTGCAGTGTTCGATAAAGTAGTCAAAAATTCTACTTGAGTAGAAGCAGAAGTAGTGACCCCAAAATTCTACTTAAGTAGAAGTGGAATTTTTTTTACTTAAGTAAAAAGTAATCAATCTTTGGAAACTTAACAGTGCATTTTAGTATCAGTTCAATAATCTGCATGCTTTCTGCCTATTCACGTCACCCTAACACTAGCCTGTATAAACTTAAGAACCTTTTAGGAGAGAAATAGATTATACAAAATACAAACAAAACTAAAACGTACACCGTGGGCCATAAAAAACGTGGCAGTTTACTTCTGTCAATATCTTCGCCAGTAATTGACCAATTTTCAAAACTCTTTCACTGGCGCACTCTGGAGACAATTTGCAATAATGTGATTATTACTGACAATAAAAATCCAGGACTTTTCCAGAACCCCTTGAAAACTTGTCAAGGGCCTTTTTGTAGCCCACGAATGTTTAAATATAACGTACTGGCACCACAAATTTCAAAGTAGGGCACTACAAGCAGTCTGCGAGCGAAGCAAGTGGAAAAAAATTTCGAGCCTGTGAAATTGTGTGAGTGTAATTTTCAAAAATATTTCTCCAGGACTTTCCACGTCCTGGAATTTTCAAGAAAAAAATCCCAGACTTTCAAGGAGACGTGGAAACCCCAGAAAAGGGACCGAAAACGACCGCGTAGACCTATTGTAAAGTAGCCCCCTCCATAATCTCGAGGTTCACTGATCAAAATCAGCATCTCGTTGTCTTCTGCAACCGTAGAAATTTTTCTAGTTAAGATTCAGCTTACCACAGCTGCATTGTTCTTATAATAACTGTCGTTTTACTGCACTTCATTGTTGTATGTAAGAATGTTATTCTATGGGTATAGTGCTGCGATATGAATTTTGATTTTGTGGTAGTTCGTTGATGTTGTGCAGATTTTCTGCTTTTGTGATGTGGAACAATAATAATACATTCAAAAGTTCTTATAGTTTGTCGATGTGCATCATTTAACTGAACTCAAAGAAGTGGCAGTCTCCATCTTATCTTCAACTTTGGTTAATAATGCGAGCATCTAAAAATTGCTGCTGTTGTTTTGTATATCGTATGCAGTAACTACTGCTAGTCTTGATATCATATAATGCTGATATTCTGTGTGGTAACTAGAATCACATGCACAGTACTGTTGTCAATCATCCTGAAATAAGACTAACTAAAAATGTGAACCCCTATAGTTTTATTATCAGTATTTATTTAGCATTTACATTACTATATTGAAAATAAACTAGATAGCAGTCGTAGCCCGCAGGTACCTCCGCCAAAGCAATGCTATTCGCCAGGTGGCGTCACCATCTTCGGTTTTGCAGCGGTTCCGCTTATGCCCCCTTTAACGCAATGGTAACAAAAATTTCAAAGTGACCCAGAATCCAGGATTCCTGCTGGATCACCCCCAAAATTTAATCACTTGTAGCTTATGCCATGCCCGACATACCCTCAAAATTTCAGAAAGATCCGTCCATAACTTTTTGAGTTATCTTGCACACACACACACAGACAGACAAAAACCGGCAAAAACATAACCTCCTTGGTGGAGGTAACTACTGCCAGCCAATCTTGTGCACGTCATGTCACAAAGCTGTTGATAAATTCATCTTACGATATGCAGAAAAATCACAGTAAAATTTAAAAAAGACACAAAAATTGCTGAAAAATGATCAATGCATATCAGATTCATGAACTGATGAAGACTCATACACGAACAAACATGCGGATGGATGACATAAAAATACAATGGCCCCAGGGCACAGAGACAAAATTTCAAATATCGGGACACATGTTACAATTTAGAATTATTTGTAAATAAATGTACAAAACATCAGTTTATACACTTGTTAACGGCAACATTTAAGGACTTGCACATCGAAAACAGCAAAAATTACAAAAGGTGATATTGCCCGCATCACACTGACTGTGTGTCAATGTGC
>Ga0209367_1012879_pt1 | contig 10855 bp, 9 predicted proteins | sample WorMetLIZISLAND2_FD_187412 | JGI IMG/M metagenome (GOLD analysis project Ga0209367, IMG submission 187412) | Marine gutless worms symbiont microbial communities from Max Planck institute for Marine Microbiology, Germany - Olavius geniculatus... ... | reverse complement strand
GGCCTAATATTATCATAATATTATCATAGCTTATTTTTATACAGCGCCAGATGTGTCAACGACTTCAGAAGAGCTAGTAGGCATAGCATTGTAGCAGTCGTACGTACTAATTGGAGAATGGGGACTGGGGACCATTTGACAACGTACGCTGAAGCAGGGGCGCAAGCGCTTAACAGTTGGGCTAAAGGTGTCGTCACACTCACGTTTAATCAGTAACGTTCTGCAAACTTTTTCCTACAGCATCACACAATGCTGAGTGCATTAAGTCCACATGCCTCAAGAACGCACTCGTAAAAGCGTAAAGTGACTCGCCAGCGGGCGACACTTGACACGCACTTCAACCAATCATCACTAACACAACAGATGCCGTGCCACTCCCACCGTTAAAGCTCCTGAAATTTCTTCTAATAGTGGCATCAAATGACCTTTATCTCTGGTCTGCTGTCTTCTGTCTTGAAACAGGTTCAGTTCGGTTTCTCAGAGTTCAGAATTCGCTCAGTTTCAGCAAGCGGCTGTCACTGTCGCCTCGGCTCGAAGGCCTCTACTGGCAAAAACAGCTTAACGCCAGTATAACAAGTGCTTGTTCTGTGACCGCCCTCTAGGCCGCATTATTCTCGCCTGTCTCACCCGTCTGTTCCGCACGGGCGCCCGACTGAACAACAAAAAGACAGGAAATCAGAATTGGCGAGAACGTTCCCCAAGATAGAAGTAAACCGTGTGCCATTATTTTCATTTCAAAAAGGCAAAGGTCAAGGTCACCGGACGCCATAAACGTCAAGAAAATCGCGCAAATTTCGGGTATAGTAAGAAAAGTAACGGCCTGAGTAGTGACTGTGAGTAATTTAATTTAATTTTTAATGCTTAAAAATCGGTAGGTAGTCATGTTAAAAAGTCTATAACTTCATTGTTTTTCAACAGTAATTGGCAGTTAGATGTAGAAGGTTTCATTCAATAAAAGTGTAAAATTTTGAATCAAAATTCCTAAAGGTTGCTGAGAAAACAGCAAAAAACTTTAGGGGTCCATTTTTTTGCCGCACCCTGTACAGTACGTACGTCGAAGTCATTGCTGAGGCTGCGGTTGATGGTGGTGCTGAGGTTGACGAAGCGATCGTAGGCAGGTATGATGCGTTTGATCACCTCCCAGTGTACGTCCGCAAACATCACGTTCTCGTCTGGCAGCCCGGCACGCAGCCAGTACTCCGTGCTGGTGGCCGTCAGACAGTCGAGGTCTAACAGATCAACGGAGATCCCTTCAGATGCAGCAGCGGCCCCGCGCGAGTCAAGTTCACCTACATCACAACGCAACGCACAACGCTCGCTACATGCACGATGACAAACGAAACGCTTTTGAAGCCTGGTTGAAACCCATCGCAGAGCTACGGAGCGCCACCTGCCATATGGAACCATACAATGTTATCTGCCACCCAACACCGGTTAACACACCCCACCTTAACCGCAGCCAGTCATGCGGGCCGGTACGCGATTTACATACCCCGAATGGAATGGATGGATGGCTGAGTTGAGATTGGCGTTGGTTATATACTTTAAAAATATTACAAAAACTTACCAGCTTACATTACTGTGTAAGGGCGACCAAGTCACGACTTTGACCTTTTGGGGTCACGTGACGTCATCGGTCACGTGACCATTCGACTCGCGGTCGGCGACTTCCTATAGGTGGTCCACTGTAACCACTTGATAATGACTCGAACAGGGGTCGAACCCACGACCTTTTGACCATAGATATAAAAACATTTTTTGTGTTTTTTATAAAAGTTTAAAAAACATGTTTTTATGTTTTGTAATTTTTAAATGTTTTAAAAAAAATTTTTTAATGTTTTTTTTTAATTTTTAATGTTTTGTGTGCCTTTTAATGTCATGTTTTTTGTTCTTGTTAAACCATAAACGTACAAATTTACAAATATGATTTATTTCTCATGGGCACATTGCATTCAGCTGTTTTTGATCTGTACATTCAGTACATTCCGGTTTTTAGTCTTTACAAATGGTAGGTTTTTGTTTTTATTATCTGAATTAGATATTCTTTGCATGTATAATGGCGAAAAAAGTAGCGATTAGGAACATCTGCAGTTTAATGTTTTTATCCACGTTTTAAATAATGCTTTTTAATAACAGTTTAAAAACATGTTTTATAATGTTTTTTATTTGCAAATCAGTGTTTTTAACATCTATGCTTTTGATCTTAAGTCCGATACCTTACCGATACGTCACCAACCCATAAATGGCAGGTTTTACCAGGTTTTGGTTTTCTGGTTAACCCCGGGTTCTTTAAGGAGGCCTAACTTTATGAAATTTGAACTTTTAAGTTTTCACAAGTTTTAAGTTAGGCCTATTAGAATGAGCACTGCTGTATACTTTCCGTTTCAAGTAAATATCCATGAAATAAAAAAATGCAAATGACTAGGTCTTGCAAAGTTTTGAAAACTAACCGTAATAAAACACGCCATTATTAGTGGAACAAGAACTAAAATTGGACTAAGTTTGGTGTGGTACTGGTGACTTTCCGAGTTTCTGAACCATGCAAGTCTTATGGACAGTCACTAATACAGCGCCGGCCCTCACAATTATCACAGAAGTGATGAAACAATAAAAAATACTGCAGAATTATTTCTAGAACCACGTCAATACAAGTGTCAACTGTCAAATAGACACGGCGCTTGGAGAAAAATAATCTGCAGTATATTTCCACAATTTTTAGCTACAAATCATCCCGAGACTCCACACTACTGCAAGCTTAAATAGTTAAACGATGAAATCTCCACGGCCAGATGCTGCCTTAAGTCCGACAGTGACGCTGCTAAGTTAATGACATCGTCTTGCTCAACTCGCAAAAACTGACTTGAAAACTGACTTGACGCTTGCCTTCAAAGACCACCCGAACAACATCTGACATTACGTATACTGCCCACGTCTCATGAATTTTGCACGCAATGAAATGTCCGCCAGCTGCTGCTCTGCCATACAGTATGTCAGAGGTGAGGCCTATACGAGTAGATTGACCAATTTCCATCTCACAGCCAATATCCAGCACTCCATGACTTGCCAACCTAAGCACTACTTGGAATAACGACTAGCAGAGCAGATTCAACCAAAAATGCAACATGAAACATACAAGAGAATTTCTCCGCTCGTAAACCTTCACATTAAAACTTAACTCTAACCCCTGCAGACTGTAAGCCACACAGTCCTCATTCTAATGCAGAATTTTATTGCATAAACTGGGCCGCTACTATAACGTAAGCGTACAGTGTCGTTCGTTTGGTTACGCACGTAGAGTTGAGTTATCTTTTTGACCTCTTATGCCACTGCAGGCGTAACGGTAAAGGTGGAATAAATGGAGCCAATTATCGACTTTTCATACCGTGGGCTGGACTATTCATACCAACGGTGCCGTATATTGGCGTGTACTACAAGTAACGTAAGGTAAGCTACCGATGCGTAGCTAAGCACCGCGTAAAATACGACAGGTCAGGTTATCCGTTCAATACTGGAAGGTTTCTGGTCGCTGTAGTAACACGTCATAAGCGATAAAAGTAAACGGTGCGAATAGTCCATCGGTGGTAGGAATAGTTCAAGATACAAAAAGTCCAGTTATCAGCAAAGTAGCCTACCAGTGAACGTATATACGAGTTAGTGCCACTGACCAGTTTGTTTGCTGTCAAGTGAGCTGAACAGGCCGGTGGCGCGCTGCAGACGCTGACGGCGCCTGTCAGCTAGTGGCAATGATGTGGTCGATGCGGTACAGTTTCTCAACCACGTCTCAGAGTCCTCCGGCATCAACCCCGTCGCTGCGTCATCATCATCGTCATCGTCATCGTCGTCGTCGTCATGCAGTGAGTCGCGGCGTCCAGAGCTCGTCACACTGGGTGACCCCACAGCAGCCTCATAACCCGCCGGGTAGACCTAAACAGCACATCAGCAAGTCACGACATTCGACGCTCGTCTCGAATAAACTGGCCACAATTGCAGGGCGCAAGTTTAAATAATACCACATTAGCTACAGTAAAAAACCGCTAAAATGAATCACGACAACTGAGCCACAAAAACCTGAAGTGATTTGGCAATAGGCATAATCGCTTCCTATCTATTCGCTAGGCGTCGAAGAAGGACGAACAATGGCCATAATTTGGTGCTGAGGAGGACCCCCATCTAACCGAATGCGTTACTGGATCCCACATGTATATCTGCCAAATCGAATCTAAATCCACTGAATTGTTCTAAATGGGGACACGAATGTGACAGACAGACGACAGACAGACAGACGACGCTACGGAGAAATGTGTGTAGGAACAGGCGGAATCGCTGTCGCTGCAAGACGCTATTCCGCCTTAAAATGAATGACAGTATCTCAGCCAACAATAAGAGATTGCACCAAGACACCCAGGAGTACAATGCAACAAACCTCGACATCGTCGACAGACCAGCGTCGAGAGGCGAGCGTCAGGTCGCCTCTGACTGGAGACTGAAGCACGCCGGAGTAGCGAGGACGTTTGACCCTCAGATCGGCTGGCACCTCACCCCCACCCACGCCAGTAGCTACCCAGCCACACATCGCGTTCTCAGCTCCGACATCAGTCCACATCAACGACTGCTTGGCGGCTCCGACGTACGACGACTGACTCTGCAGCTGACGCAGAACGTTAACAGATCGCTTCCTGGACGCCGCCAGCGACGAGCAACGATCCATGGTAGAATCAGGCAGCTGCGCCGCCACATCACTACCAGTACCCGACCCGAGTCCTGATCCGGATCCGTCACGGGTTGATCCGGGTCCGTGCTGCGCGCCGGCGAGGTGGAATGACAGGTTGACTGGTAAACTCAGTGCCGCTCCGCCCATGACACCATCGTTACCATTCATCGACGTGTCGTTACCATTGCGCGTCTTTGACGGACGTCCCATCTGTATAGCTGCATCGCAGAAACACCACAGAATCATCATCACAACTGCCACAAATATCCATCAACATAAAAGCCAAACTCCGCTATTTCGATTTGTCGGACTAGCTGTACACGTGTCAAAATGTGGTCGGGCGCAAGTTTGAATAATACTACATTAGCTACAGTAAAAAATCGCTAAAATGAATCACGATAACTGAGCCACAACCTGTTCGCCCAAAATGTGAGCTTTGAACTTATTGCTGATTCGTTGTGGATTTGTTGTAAATTTTCGATTTATCCGCTTGTTGTACAGCTGTGCAACAAATTCGCAGAAAATCGGAGCTGGGCTTAACGTAAGCTTTTGTGTTTCACCAGCGCAAGCTTCAATACTCACATATTCATTCATTTCCTAACGTCATAGTCAATCAATCAATCAATCAATTCGGAATTTTCAAAGTGGCCTAAGTAATACGAACTACTGCTAGATCCACTAGAGATAAGTTAGAGCACAGTCCAAAAATGATTTGGTAAAGAGATGAGCTTTGAGACGCTGGCGAAAGATGGACAACGATATCACGCTGTTTGGAAGGTCGTTCCACGTCTGTGGACTGACAACGGGAAAAACCCGGTTGGCGACGGTTATCCGTGGTATCCGCTGCGTAGATTTCGTGATACTTTATCTTCTATCATCAAGGCGCAACCACATCGAAAAGCTGAAGCCGAATTTAAGCAAATGCTGCAAGTTTAAAGCAGCCGCCGAAACGACGAACAGCGAATGTACATCCTGAGTATAAATGCAATCCGACTTTTGGACAGAAAAAGAGAACATACGGAATAACTGATTAGCATAGCTCGGAGACAGCAGAATGCCGAGATCAAATTTATTCGTCTCAGCCCGTGGGCAATATGCACTAATGACAGCATCACAGACTGTTCACTTAGTCGTCAGTCCGCGAACATCTTTCGCTTGTCGTCGCCAACGTTGCTTGAACTAGCGTCCCACGTAACGCAGCCATTCCAAGTACTGACAGTGCCAGGCCCTACTTCTAATTCTAATTCTAATTCTCCTTCCCTTATCCTTTCCTTCCATTCTCATTTCTGGCCTCCCTTTCCCTGCCCTTATGGTGGGGTCTAAGATGTCACTCATGGGAACATTTTTGAAATTTTATATTGCTGCAGCCGAGTTTATTAAATGTCGTATCAAGTTACAAACCAGTCTCATGACGATAATGACAGAACAGTTTTAATCTACTAGAGCCTAAGCAACCACACTACCCCTACCAGCCATAGAATATCAAAAATTGATTAATCCATTTGAGTAAAATGCCTGGAGTGGGTGTAAAAAATTGCTCTGTGCTAAAGATTTACGTAAAGGATGCACGTTCGACTGCTTTCGGCGCCATCATGCTACATACAGCCAGCAGGCCCAGCCCCAGTACGTTAACGTCACTGATTGCACGGCAAAGCTTGTTACTGCACAGCACCCAACGACGACGATGACGAGTGAGGTCTAAGGACTGCAGACTTGTCGGTCCGCTGGCGGATTCCGATTCCCCGCATCTATACAAGGAATCTTTTAAAGCAGCGCGATCCACTCGTATATCAGTTCACGGATTCATGGCGGAGCGACTTTTTCACATCCGCACACCTCCGACTGCTGAGACCTTTGGCATTTCAAGCCTGCATGCCTGCCGTAATCTCTTTTCATGGATTTTTTTACGCGCGAAAGCAGCTACTGCTTTCAGCGCGTCTTAGCCATCGCAATTCTGTCCGTCCGTCTGTCCATCTGTCACACGGGTGGATCAGTCAAAAACGGTGCAAGCTAGGATCACCAAATCTTCACCGTCGGCTGCCTGGAAGACTCTAGTTTCACGAAACGTAAAGCTTTTCCACAAATTCGAAGGGGGTCACCCCAAACGAGGGTGCTAAATGAGAGGAGAGAGGATGGGCAAAATTTGCGATATTTGGCCAATAAGTCGCTGTATCTCAGTAACGGTGCGAGATAGGGCCTAGGTTACTATGAATCACGAATAGAAAGTCGTACACTGGCTCTCGATTGGCGTTGAATTCAATGACCTTGAATGACATTGAACGCCAAATATGGGGGTTTTATGAATTTTTTTGGCGATTTCGGGCTGCGACACGAGTCTATATCATTCACAAGGTGGCGCAACGGAACTAACGTTATGCGATCCAGATAGAAAATTTGGTATTTGTATATTAACTTAGCGTAAACACCCCATCTTTCAGCTAAATTACTAAACCTGGATTGCTATAGGCTCTCGCGCGTCTCGTGAGCATTAGCTCAAATTTCTTGTTGTCATCCTTAGCAAACCCCGCAGCTGCCAGGCAACCTAACACCCCCCGGCGTTGTCGTTACGTTACGTACATTTCTATCGATTTCGCTGTACGCAATCAAATACTTGGATACCTGCAGGACATGAACCTAAATTGCTGTTCCTTCCAGTTCAGTCGTGCGTTAAATTTCCATTACAGTTCGGTTCGTACAGAACACAAATAACTTGTAACCTCGCCTAAAAATTACCACAAATGTTTTACGCCCTAAAGCAGTTTTGCAAATGATACGGACCTGATTACCTGCATGTATTTAATACGCTCGTAAGCATAAAATATGCCAAACGTTTCGTTAGTTCCAAAAAATTAGCAGGGTCACGCTCCAGTGCAAAAAGTCACAATAAACATAGACTGTGCAGAAGTAGCACCCTCTGCTGCAGACAGACAGCTGACATTCACCCTTTGTTATCTGCAGGGGGATTAGTTTGCAGATTAACGTTAGGACTATTTGTTTCGTCCAAAAAAGTTCTTGCACGCAATGACCTGTCGCTGCCGTCAGGTAGGCTACATAGAGTGCAGGTTAGTCACCTCGTGTCTGCGCCAGATAACGGACAGCGACTTACATTGTGCAGTGCGCCCAAGGCAGTTTCGCTCTAGGTATAGAACTGTTGCGAATTGCTGTGGACATGCTAATGATCTGCCTCCCAATATGCACGCCCGCAAGTGTGATGGTGCAAGTTAATGAAGCCCCAAGCGCCCTGACATTTCATCGCACGCCCGTGTCAGTATCGTTTCAGTTTCAGCATTCGTGTGGACAGGCAGCGTTAGGATTTATTCGTCACAAAAAGCGTGTGGATAGTGACCAATCTAATATAGTACTCGCGCACTATTTCTCCTTCGTTCTGGTTGGACCAAATCAAAGAATTTGCGCCGGTGGAGCGGCCGATCCCCAAAATTTAGAAAAAGAACACAGCGCGAATAGGGCCTAGATCCGATGACTGGTTGCTGAGATACGGCATTCTAAATTTTCCAGAATGCGAGGTCACCGGTCTCGGTCGGTGGTCAGCAGTGCATACTGACGTCATACAATAGCTCTTCGCTACGTCTAGCGCCGGAAGCATAAAATGCACATAAATGGACAGACAGACAGCAGACAGACAAAGACAAAGACACATACCTCCACGCGACATTCCCGACTCCAAGCACTTCTGGAAGCGGCAGTAACGGCAGGCGTTGCGCGTGCGCGGGTTGATGACGCAATTTCCGCTCAATTTGCAATAGTAGATCGCGCTTTCGACCAGGCCGCGACGAAAGAATTTCTGCAACACATGCATAATTCAGCACAGCATTATTATCGGGCTGCCGGCAATCGGCAAACAAAACAAATGAAGACAGATTATGTGCATTCAAATAAACAAGTTGCGACAACCACATGCAGCGACAGTACAAAAATTATCCCTTATATTTAGGTCGTGGACCGTAGTTCATGTGGCAATGGAATAGGCGACTATGTGCTGTGGGGGTGGCATGTCGGTTTGAGCGCAACTTGCAATGCAAATGCTGACCGGGTTTTCAACCATCCAAATCTCTTCTCCGTTTTAATGCGTCTACGTATAGATTTATTCACCAGCTTTCTACAAAGCTGGCCACAACACGCATACACTTGTTTCTACACGCAGTTAGTGCATGACGCTGGGTTGACATTATGGCCGCGCTACATGAAAAGTACTAAGACATTTCTGCAAATGTTTTATTACGTGACAGATGCTACCGTCTGTCCATCACGGTTCGCCTGTCACACTCGCGCACCCTGCTAAAGCCGCTCCACAGAACGAGATGCCATTTGGCAAGAAACAGTTGTGTGATGGCCCCAAATAACACTGTATTAAAATGGCCACGGTCATCACCACGGGAGACAGAGATTTGAGGGTCGAAACTCATTAGAGTCAAAAGTTGCATCTCAAATTGCAGCCATACCCGACACTGGGTCTGAAGCGATCCTTTCTTATAATGCCTAACGACTACAGCCCTAGCTCGTTATATCACACTATCACAAGCTGAACAGTAGTTCAAGCCGTGTGTTAACGGCGACTTCTCTTTCCTATGGGGAAGCCAAAAATTCGACCCCCATAGAATCAAAACCCTTGAACCGATTGAGATAAAATTTGGCACGGTTGATTAAGTCGGCGAGGAGACCCGTCATGCAAAATTTTATGCAAATCCCTCCAAGGTGGCTGCTCGGCAAATGGGTGAAATATACGCAAAAAATTTTATTTATATATGCCTTTTTCTACAACGCACCTACAGGTCAGACCTCTTAAGGAATTTTTACGCTTAATACGTCAAACGACGTGGTTCTGCACAAGAAAGTGCATTTTTGGGGTTAGAAAATTAAAATTTAATATTTAACGTATTTATTCGCAAAAATCAAAAAGTTACAATGACGCCTATGGGGAAAATTAAACGATTCTTTAAACGGTCATAACTTTGGCTGTGTATAAGATAGAGTCGAAATTTTCGGTTCTAGAATATGTTTTCCGGGGATGGCCAATCTAATGTTGTCATTCAATTTTACCCCGGACCTCCCTGGTTGCCACGGTAACGAAATTTGGGATAAAATGGGCTATAACTCCGTTTATGTAAGAGATATCTGCGAGATTTTTTGCGTCTCTAGGGGAGTTTTGGGGGATGGGCCATTGAATGCTGCCAATCGAATTTTACCCCGACTGACTCGTTGCAATGGGAATTTTACGCAACGGTCCAATAACTGCAATAATACGATTAGTTAAATTAGCATTATTGAAGTGTTTTTTGGGCCTATATTAAGCGGGTGATGCATACAATATTAGTTCGTTTATTTATATGGCCATTTTGTGGATATAAAAGTAATTTTGTTCAATATTGTCAGCAATGCAGGCCAGCGGTGACGTAATGCCTGACGCGTATCGTCTGCTTTGTTCAGTCACGCCGCGGCTTGGCTACTGTAAAAAATATCTGAAGCGCAATATCTTTCTAACTGATGACCGGAAGCATAAAATGCACATAAATGGACAGACAGGCAGGCAGGCAGACAGACAAAAACAAAGACACATAGTATAGGATAGTAAAGTATAGAAAAACAGTATTTTAGTAATAAAACCGCAAATATAAATGTACAAACATTGACACACAGTCAGTGTGATGCGGGCAATATCACCTTTTGTGATTTTTGCTGTTTTCGATGTGCGAGTTCTTTAATGTTGCCGTTAACAAGTGTATAAACTGATGTTTTGTACATTTATAGCGAATAAAGATGACGATTATATTAGTAGCATACAGCGGGCGACTTCACATACTTCGCGACCGTCATCTATAACTGACAGCGTGGGGTCTTTCAGAGAGAGAAATGCGATATTCTACTGTACAGTAGGCGTATACAGGGTGGCCCAAAAAAACGGGGCCACTCTGTTATATAGCTTCTAACTTCAGAAATACTGCTTAGATCTACACGATTTTTTGCAGAAATCAAGGTCGTTTCATTCTCAACACGAAAACATAAGTTATTGAAATTAATTATGTGCAACAGTGGCGCCACCTGGCGAATACGAGTTACTATTTCAAATGACGCTCGGCAATTGTTTCAACTTTTAATAAATTAAAAAAGCAGATGAATAACGTCATG
>Ga0209367_1012876_pt1 | contig 10856 bp, 6 predicted proteins | sample WorMetLIZISLAND2_FD_187412 | JGI IMG/M metagenome (GOLD analysis project Ga0209367, IMG submission 187412) | Marine gutless worms symbiont microbial communities from Max Planck institute for Marine Microbiology, Germany - Olavius geniculatus... ... | reverse complement strand
AGTTGATCACTGGAATGCACTGTCTGATGCGTGTGTAACCAGTAATACAATAAATCAATTTAAAAATTGTTTGAAACGGGAATTGCAACCGGAAACACACAGTTAATCTAGTTATTAGGATAGTAAAAGTAATATGGCTTTTGCCTGTGCTTACTTAGGCCACCAGTAGTTCTGGTGGCTTCGGTGAATTCGGTTTATCTTCAGCCGTTTCATCGCAGTTTGCCCTTGAAGTGTGCACCACAGCCGAAGATCGCAAAAAACACTTTAATTTGGGGGTTCAGGGTCATTTAAGGTCACTGATGTTAAGAAAGATAAAAAGCTCGTCACCAATGCTCGTTATGATAAGCAGCATGTCTATGCCTATCTGCAACTGTTTTCACGTTAGATGAGGCAATACCAGTAAAATAACCACTTTTTAAAGGGGTACTGGTACCCCTCTTTGAGGCTCACGCATGCAGGCCTCCTTGAACTTAGGGGGTTGGGACTTGGACTGCTAAAAATCTATGTTTAATGCTGAAAATTTCGTCCGCAGGTTGGCTTGGTCTATCCCTGGACAGCCATTTCTTTGCAGTTCACTCTTAAATTGTGCACTGCAGCCAAAAGTTGCAAAAAATCACTAAAACCCCCATTTTGGGGGTTCAAGATTGTTCATGGTCATCAAAATTGATAAACATAAAAAGCCCGTCACCAGAGCTTGTTATAATATGCAGCATGTCTGTACCTATCTGCAACCGTTTTCACACTATAGGAGCCAATAGCGACAAAAAATGACTTTTTGTGGGGGTACCCCTATTTGATGCTTTTGTTCAAAAGGGACCCCCGCACTCAGGGGCACAAAATTTTGTCACTGAAAACTAGAGTCCTTGTGGCAGCCCACAGTGAAGATTTTGTGATTCTATCTTGCCTCGTTTTGACACAATACCGCAGTGTGTTGTATGGACATGCAGACAGATGGACGGACACCTCAACGATGGCAAGACGTGCAAAGCATTCTGCTGTCATGTGTAAAAATGTGCGATTCTTGCATTTACGCATATGCGCGCTGGCAAAGTTGTTGTCTGCTGACGCTTCTGCAGCCACAGGCAGTATATTAATATTCATGATGCCTTTGGCCTATATGATAGGCTAATTATGTTACGTGGCCAGTAGAAATGCGCAACGCAAAAGTGTGCGAGCAAAATCAGGCAACAAATGTTCTAGTCCTCAAGTTTTAATACTAGAATTGTGTCAGTAATGTATACTGACTAGCCATAAGTGTTGTACGATGCACGATGTTCACACTTGTGTCGTTTTTACACCGGACTAAACCAGTTACACCTGGTCGCGAGGGAGACTAACTTCAGTCTTTCATTTACTCCCAAACTAGCGATAAGTTGCCGTTATGTATACAAACTTAACAGTTAGTCCGTCATAACTCAAATTTAGTCCGAGAATAAAGTTATGACGTTGTTAGGCATATGGCCCCTGATCAAGTTATGGTGGAACAAAGACTGCCCACCCTCCCCCGAAGTTTTAAAAGTTGCCTGCTTTGAGAAAAGTAATACGCTTTGAGTGTAAAGAAAGGTTAAAGGTCACATATAGCTCCTACTGAGCGAACCCATCTCAGAGCTACGGAGCATCACTTGTCATATGGGATCACACAGTGTTACCTGCCACCCGACAAAGGTGAACGTGCCCCGCCTTAACCCCAGCCAGATAGGCCGGTACTCGATTTACCTACCCCAGAGGGATGGAAGGCTGAGTTGACCTAGGCGGCTGGTTACATCTCGAGATGGTTTACCTGCCCACAGGCAGTCACCCATCGCAGTATTAACCGGGCCCGGCGTACAGTAACTTCGCTGATCAGATCAGACGCGTTACCACTACACTACGCCTACCGCCTAGTAGTCCTCAATGAATGTAGACCCCCCTGATCGGTAATGAGTAGGAACGTGTATTTGACAGAGTTCTGCTCGCCAGGAAGAGTTGCGACTGGAGACAATGCAGAAGGCAAAAGAAGCCAAACTGCAGCAGTTCCAGGACGAAGTCAGACGACGAGTGATTGCTATTGACAGACTAAAACGCTTGCACCAGCTGCAACAGTCGCAGACTGCTGTATGAATGCTCTTCTTCTACGTGTACATGTGTTATGTGTTGTTATGGGGCCGTCCTTCCTAAAAGGAGGCCACATCGTGCATCGATCCTGTTGGTCGGTCTGTCCCATGCCTACTTCTTTTTACGTATCGTTTTAGGTACATGAGCCTTAACTCGTACGGAAAACGAAATTCCCATAGTAAAGATACTGCAAGGCTGCCCCATAGTGGGCGGCCCCTCAACGCCGCACCCTCTTGTTAATTTACGTTATTATACCTAATATCTTATTACGGGACCGACCCTTAGTTATCTCAGAAAAAGTAACATAACACGATTCTTGCGACATGTACTTCACCGATTGCAACTATTACTCGCTCTTTCCAGGTTTGTCATCAGCAATATGCTGTCTGATATATTGTTAACATCACTATTTGTCTGCACGCTTTACAGTTATGGTTTTGCCTCAACGGAATCAGAACCATCCATCCCATTGCATATGATATGCCATATGATTCTGCATGTGCATACGCTGGGGTAGAACCCCTTTCTGTACGAAGGTGTGATTTGGGGAGAAATTTTTTCGCACAGTTACAAATGCTGACAGTTGTTTACACGACCTTCTTCCCCAACGACGAGACTCAGATACTATTTCTCGACTCCGACGACATACCGCCTATCCCATACCACGGACGAGATCTAACAAATATCGGTCTTTTATCCACTTTGCCCTGGCTAAATACCAATAACTTAAAAATATAAACATATATAACAGTGTCTGCTTTGTTTTGGTGTATCTAGAAATATATATGTGGATGTGAACGGGACTTAAAGGAGTGTTGAGTGTGGAGTATTTCGTATTTTGTATGCTCTATTAGCTGTGTAGTTACTACTTTTATGCTTGTATATTTTTTAGCCATCGGCTATCGTTTTTTATTAAACCTGAGTTGAGTGAATGGCACTAAATCCTGATAAGTCAGATGCGATGCTACTTGGTACTCGTCAGCGTTCCAGAACCTTTGCTTCAGTCCGTTCTGTTGATGTTGCTGGCTGCTCAGTTTTATTGTCTGACAACATAAAAGATTCTGGACTGTCACCTATCACATAAACACATTAGCTCCATCTGCAAATCTGCTTATTATCACATCCGGTCACTCCACCATATTCGTTCGGCCATCACTGATGATATGGCCAAATCAGTCGCTTCTTCCCTGGTTTGCTCTCGCTTAGATTACGCTAATTCTCTTCTTTTCGGCACCACTCAGAGAAAAATATCAACCGTCTTTAGCACATACAAAACACACTTGCTAGAGTTGTTGCCAGTTATGCTCTCACTTATTTGATATTCTTCAGTATGATCTGCATTGGCTCCCAATTGATCAACGTATTGAATTCAAACTTGCCACATTAACGTACAACATCCTCAACTCCTCTCAGCCTGCTTATCTACGTTCTCTGCTCAATTATCACACTTCCACACGTTTTCTATGTTCTGCCAACACCAATCTTCTGTCGGTTCCACGTGTCCGCACAACCTTTGCCTTCCACGGTTTTAGCATTGCAGCCCCCAAGTCTGGAAATTACTACCTTCTAACATTCACAGTTCTACCTCTGCAGACACTTTCAGTCGCCTCCTTAAAACTCACTGCTTCCAGCAGGCCTACTGCTCCCCCTAGCGGCTCAGCCAAGTGCCTCAAATTCGGCCATTGGCTGACATTGTGCACTTTAATTATGCACGTACTTACTTGCTTGTATGTAACCAGCAGCCACCTATGTCAACTCAGCCTCCCATCCCTTCGGGGTAGGTAAATCGAGTACTAGCCTATCTGGCAGGGGTTAAGGCAGGGTGTGTTCACCTGTGTCGGGTGGTAGGCAACGCTGTGTGATCTCATATGGCAGGTGATGCTCTGGAATGGGCTTCCATCAAGAGCTATAACACTAGTTTTTAACCTTTTGCTATTTCTTCTATGCTGTGTCACAGGTGGAAGAAGAGAGGAAGGTCGTGAGTCAGAGTGTTCAGGCGTCGGAGAGACATAGGCCTAACGGTCGTTGTTGTCGCAAAGATCTCTGCAGCATCCGTCGTACTGATGACCTGCAAATACACAGTCCTGGTAGGTGAACTCAACTCAGCCTCCTACTCTCAGCAGGACGGGAACTGAGTAGTAGGGTACAGGCATAGTGTGGCTGATTTGGGCTATGATATGTCTGCGAGCTGGTATCGATCATTTATTATCATAGGCAGCTTGTGGCTGTTATCATGTTGGAAAATTGTCAATAAATCTTTTTGTCTGTGAATTTTTTGCCCCAAAATGCTAAATTTGCAGCTAAAAACTAAAAACCTTCATTTAAGGAAAATTTCGGGGAAAATCGAAATTCTAAGCATTTATAATTTTCTGTTCGGAAATTTGCCGTGTCTGTTGGAAAATTGCAATTGTCTGTTTTATTACTTTTTTAATCCACATTTCCACTGGGGAATAAGAAAATGTGTAATACAGGGTACGGTGGGGTAAAGGAGGCTGATTGGGGTGGTGGTATGTATGCTGGCTGCACCATAGGTCCTCTGATCATTTGTTGCCATGGACGTTGGATGGCTGCATAGTGTGCTGTGGTATCATTAGCTTATGCCAATCAGCTGCTGCTTCCAAGATGGTAAAACTTTGTCTGTTTCTGATGGCGGCTTAATGGTTAGGAAGGACATTGGATTTACAATCTCAAAGTTGTGGGTTTGACTCGCTATCAGAAAGCTACTTGGATGGCTGACTGTCAGTAGACAGGTGAACTATTTTGGTACATAACTAACACCAAGGTTAACTCAGCCTTTTATCCGTCTCGGGTAGGTAAATCGACTACAGGCATGTCTGGCTGGAATTAAGGTGGGGCGCATTCAGATGGCATGTAACACTGTGTGATCCCATATGGCAGGTGACACTTCGTAGCTCGGAGATGGCTTTCCTATGGTAAATGTACAAAACATTAGTTTGTACACTTGTTAACGGCAATGTTTAAGGACTTGCACATCGAAAACAGCAAAAATTACAAAAGGTGATATTATTTAGCAGCACATTGACACACATAGCAATATCACCTTTTGTAATTTTTGCTGTTTTCGATGTGCATGTCCCTAAATGTTGCCGTTAACAAGTGTATAAACTTGTTTTGTACATTTATCTTACTATAATGCACGGAAAGTCTGTTTGTCTGTCTGTCTGTCAGCCCCTTCTAGCGCCTTTCCTGTTACATGGTCGCAGACCCCGACCACGGCGTTTGAGTCCTTGGGCCTTAGGTACGTGCCCCCACCTTGCCTCCCACCTGCCTCCACGGGCAGCTTGAGGGGACGGGGGTTGAGTTGCTGGGTCTTCTTTCTTCGCTGACTCTGTCAAGTCAGTAGTGCTCAGCTTCGTGGCGACATCTGGTGAATGATGGCCACTTAAAGGTCCCAGTCTAAGACCTCAAAGCCGCCCATGAATTTCATAGTCTCGGAGACGTGTGCAGGCAATTGTATCAGTGGCGACCTCTGCATGTTATTACGACCGTGTACCACGTACTGCGGTTCCCAAACTCTTGCGTGCATTCATTTCACTAGCAAAGTAACCCTCCCGTAGGGCGGGTACCTTGCTAGTACCATGTAACCATTGTACCATTGGCGACTGCACCTTTCCAGCGACTGCTGCATCGGTCTGGAACAGTCTGCCGGAGTCGGTCCAGTCGTCTCCGTCATTGCAAGTTTTTCGCAGCAGACTGAAAACTGAACTTTTTGCCTGGTCTTACAGTCATGACTAACAACGTCTCATTGCACTGACTACTATTACGTGACTTCACTGTTAAGGCTTATTGTTACGTGTCCTTAATTTGTAGTCTTAGGACTTAACGCCACGCTAAAGTTGATTCGTCCTTCATCATCATCATCATCATCATCATCATCATTTGTCTATTACCTATTTACCTTGCATGGTATTTGAGCTGGTCATATTGCTGCATTCTGGTTTGTGACTGAATGCTTGAACGTGGATGGCAGGTGTTGCTGCAAAGCAAGATGTTGAAGAGCCTAAGTCTCAACAGTTTGAACTTCACAGACAGCAGGTTTTGTATGCACACATGTTGTTGATTTTGTAATTTGTAGTTTTCGGAGCAGACTTAGCATTTATTTTCTTTTTTTCTCCTGAGGTCTCCAAGCTCCGTCGACCGATCGCCACAAAATTTTGTGTGATGCTTGGAAGTGTGTTCAATTTTATAATCTTGGTCCAAAATTTCAAGGGGGCCTCTCAAAAAAATTTTAGAGGCTAAAAACATGCAAAATTGAGCTCGATTTTGATCAACTTTAAACTTTGACGGCAAATATCTCTGGAATGGATGAAGATATTGAAAATGAGCCAAGTGCGTCATCGACCAAGATTCCTCCTGGTTCGGCGAAATAAATCTGGTGAACTTTGGTCCACTATTTACAGAGATCTCAATGTGGAATCATACCCGCCTAAATCGACTTTTTCGGAAGACGCGCTGAAAGTAGTAGCTGCTTTCGCGCATAAAAACGGTTGCAGATAGGTACTGCTTATCATAACAAGCACTGGTGACAGGCTTTTTAGATTTATCAACATCGATGACCTTGAACGACCTTGAATCCCCTAAAAGGAGTTTTAGTGAATTTTTCGCAATTTTTGGATCCAATGCACATTTCAACACTGAATTGCGATGAAATGGCTGGAGATAGACAGAGTGACCAGTTGTCTGGAAAACCTGGAAATGTCAGGGAATTTTAAACGTCAGGGAAAAAATCTTGTCAGGGAAAAGTGTTCCAAAACTGTTCATTACTAGTTGAATACTTGTGTTCAACTCCATTTTTTCTGCTCGGTTCGCTCGCAGACTTGTACTTTCATACTTTTAAATTTGCGGTGCCAGTAAGCCGCTTTTGTTTGCCTTTATTGTTTAACCTGCACTAAATTTGGTCAGTTAATTATCTGGAAAATATTTAAAATTGTTGCTAATAGACGTCATATTGCTAATGTTGCGAGGGGTGATACTCCGTCTGTGTTCCCTTAAGATGTTTGGAAAAGTCTGGAAATTTGATTATGACTGGAGAGTGGCCACCCTGGGTAGACCGAGACAACCTGCGAATGAAATTTTCAGCATTAAACGTAGATTTCAGCAGTTTAAGGCACGACCCCTAGGGTCAAGGAGGCCGGTGTAGGCAGGCGTCGAAGATGGCTACCCCCTAAAAGTGGTTATTTTATCGCTATTGGCTCGTGTAGAATGAAAACGATTGCAGATAGGCAGATACATGCTGCTTATCATAACAAGCGATACTGAGACAGGCTTTTTATTGGTGTAAACATGGATGACCTTGAATGACCTTTAACTTTTAAAATAGAGGTTTTAGTGCTTTTTTTGCAATTTGTGGCTGTGGCGTAGATTTCAAGAGTAAATTGCGTCGAAATGGATAGAGATAGATCAAGACAACCTGCGAATAGGAACTGCTAAGGCTGTCGCGCGTCTCAGGAGCTTTGCTCAAATTACTTGTTTTAGGTGGGTTAGAGACAGTGATGTGTTCTCAAGTTCCTTGAGGACAAAAGAGTAGTGTCCTTGGCATTAGCTTTGTCCTTAGTTCGAAGTTCTTGGTCCCAGGGCTTTGGTTTTGAACACATAGGCTAGTCCTTGATAACATCACTGCCTAGAGATAATGTGTTGTTATTTTTTCGGTGGGTGTTAGGTGGAAGATTTACATAGTTCAGCTCGTAGAAGTCTGGCAAGTCGTCAGGTCATCACCGGTGATGACCTACCAGGTGACGGTGACCTTCCAGGCGGCATCTGGCGTCATGGCGCAACACTCAGTGTACGTAGATTATCAGTTGATCCAAATTCCATTGGTTGGTGGCGTGGCGTAGTTGGTAACGCGTCTCGGATGAGACGAAGTTACTTTACGCTGGGCCCGGTTAGTACTTAGATGGGTGACTGCCTACAGTACGGAGCCAGCCAACTAGGTCTACTCAGCCTTCTACCCTCTGTGGGATGGTAAAATGAGTACTGGCGGTGGTCAAGGCCATTGCTAGGGAAGAAACGGCGAGTTCTGCGCAGCAGTAGCCCCTGTGGCCAGGACTGCAGGTATACCGATCCAATCGGTTAATCCGGCCGACTTGGGCTGTATGCTGGCTTAATTGGGCTTCGCCCTCGCCAGCTCAAAGTGCCGTCAAGGAGATGAGCTCCCTCGCAATGGACCTGGCTGTCTATGCGGAATCTTCTTCTTCATATTCCATTACGTTGACTTTCCTGCTGGGGCCAGATTAAGGCATAGGCCAACTAGATCATGTCCCGGTGCCCTGCGGTTTTTATGGGCAAATTAAAAACTAAAATCAATCAGTTGATTGCTAGAAAAATAATTAAAATTGTTACCGCCAGATGTCATATCTTAAGGCAAAAATGCACCAAATTTCATTTCATTTCATTTCGGCTGGAACTCTGCTCCAGACCCTGTTGGCGAAGCTCACAGCACTCGTCCAGACGCCCTGGAGACGCATTAGAGATCTTTTTGAGTATGCGCTATATAAATTTACACTTTACTTACTTCAGTGTTTTTCAACCGGGGTTTCACGGAACCCCAGGGTTCCGCGAGCATCTGCCAAGGGTTCCACAGCTGGCCAGTAATTAATAAGCTAGCATGCGAAATCTTGCCAAACAACATCGTAGAAATACTCATCATGAAATATTTTGTCTGAAATTGCGTTTCGACGCGTTTATTTTGGCGTAGACCAACTCTGTTAAATCATTTTCGCTGTTAGTTGTCTTGGTGTATTTGCATTTTTAGAAGCGTAGGCTTTCTGTGCACGACATTGGGCTACTCAACTCCGAGGATAAGTGTATTATCGCAAATAAAGATAAAGAAGAGAAAAAAACATCGATTAGGGTTAGGCCTATGGTTACGAAATTGTTTGACCATTTGCTTAATGAATTCAATTTTTTAAACACTATGCTAAGTAAAATTAAAAAGACATGTAGGCCTATCTTTAACGAGAACGTCCACATGATAAATTTTTTTCAGTTGGTACGGCGGGGCTAAGAGGCTGTCGTCGACCGCCTCACCCGTCATGTTACGTTAAATACAATAACGTACTGCTACTTGTTAATGTGGTCAAATTTAATATTGGCCATCTTTGCTTGCTTTGTCGTCCTCACAAGGGCTCTGCTCTGCTATGGAAATGAGTCCGTAGACACCCTGTAGCTTCAACTTCGCGTACATCGCTGGACGCACGGATCAATGCATGGGGTTCCGTGAGTGACCTCCACACTTGTTCAGGGTTCCGCGGCAACAAAAAGGTCGAAAAACACTGACTTATTTACTTACTTACTTAAGGGATCTTTCTTTTTATGCGCGACAGCTATGCTTCGCCCAACTTAGCCACGGCCTGGGCCTGTCCGTCTGTTTGTGTGTTCGTCACACCCTTTAACCCTATCAAAAACGGTGCAAGTTAGGATAACAAAATCTTTACTGTGGGCTGGCCCATGGACTCTAGTTTATCATGACAAAATTTTGTGCCCCTGAGTGCGGGGGTTCCCTCGAACGGAGGCGTCAAATAGGGGTACCTCCACAAGAAGTCACTTTTGTCGCTGTTGGCTTGTATACTGTGAAAAATGGCTGCAGATAGGTACAGACTTGCTGCATCTTATAACAAGCACTGATGATGGGCTTTTTAGATTTATCAGCGTCAATGACCTTGAATTTCCAAAGTAAGGGTTTTTGATGAATTTTTCGCGATTTTGGGCTGTGGCACACGTTCTAAGAGTGAATTGTACCGAAACGGCTGGAAGTAGACTTAGGCAACCTGCAAATGAAATTTTCAGCATTAAACATAGAGTTTAGCAGTTTAAACACTGATCCCTTATGTTCAAGGAGGCCTGCGCATGTCGGCATCAAATAGGGGTACCCCCTCCCCCAAAAAGTGCTTATTTTGTCGCTATTGGCTTATGTAGCATGGAAATGGTTGCACATAGGTGCAGACATAACCATCACTAGTGACGAGCTTCTTAGTGGTGTCAGCGTCGATGACCTTGAATGACCTTGAATTCCCTGAATAGAGTTTTTAGTGTTTTTTTTTGCAATTTTTTGCTGCGGTGCACACTTTAAGAGTTAGTTGCCACAGAATAGATGAAGAAAAAAGGGCAGTTTGTGGACCGATGTCCAGCCAGATTATGCAGCCTGTAGCAATAATAAGGCAGTGAGATGGGCAAAACTGCAGTTGTTTATGCCAAGTTTCTTTGCGATGTTGCATGACAAAAATTATTGCAATCGGCCAGTGTTTCACAGCGTCATACTGCATCTCAGAAAATAAGTGTCGCATTCATTTTCTGAATAACTACTCAGAAAATAAAAGTGGCACATATTTTCTGCGACACAGTATATATTTATTGTTGTTGTTGTTGCTATTGCAGCATCCAGTTGCTCGTAAGCCAGCTGAAGGTAGTGTCACATGTACAACTACAGACAGCGATGCTGCTAACACTGCTATGTTTAAAGGTATCGTCACGTATACAGATACATGTTTGAAGCTATTGTCACCTGTAGTGTTGTTACGGTTATCGAAATGGGCACCAAAACCACCTTTTTTAGCAATATTGAACTTTATCGAAACCACGGTTTTGGGCTCTGTAGATATAATCAGCAAAAGGAGGTGCCAAGCACTGTTTGGTCACGTTGTTAGACTGGATGCCACCACATCTGCACACCAAGCGTTATGTCAGGTCATTGCAATGAAAGGCAGGCAGAGTCTTGGGATGAACTGGAGAAGATCTCCTGGGCG
>Ga0209367_1012875_pt1 | contig 10856 bp, 6 predicted proteins | sample WorMetLIZISLAND2_FD_187412 | JGI IMG/M metagenome (GOLD analysis project Ga0209367, IMG submission 187412) | Marine gutless worms symbiont microbial communities from Max Planck institute for Marine Microbiology, Germany - Olavius geniculatus... ... | reverse complement strand
GTATCCGCCGCTGACACCGCATGTGAAAGGAGTCCAATCGTTTCCAATCTGCTTGTGTAAGAGTCCAGGTTTCTGAGCCATAGAGGAGAACTGCCAGCACGCATGTGGAGTATATACGAATTTTCGTTGACATGGTGAGATTCTGTTGATTCCAGATACGGTCTAGGTGTTTCATTACTTCGGCGGCGAGTCCAATACGTCAGGTGCATTCGGAACTGGAATTTCTATTGCTCGTTTGGATGCTGCCCAGGTATGTGAAATCTTGTACTGGCTCGACAGTGTTACCGTTGACTACTACAGGAGAAGGTGTCAACCCACAGCCGAGGTTCTGGATCTTCGTTTTGCTCCAGGAAATGTGAAGGCCGAACTTCGAGGCTTCCTCGTCCATTGCAGGCAGAGCGATTGGGTCTTGTCCTGCGTGTCAACGAACAATGTGACGTCATCGGCGTAGTCGATATCGGTGAAGGTGTGCAGGCCAACTTGGATGCCAACCTTACGACTAACGTGATCCACGATAAAGTCCATTGCTCTACAAAACAGAGCAGGAGCTAAGATGCATCCCTGCCTCACGCCTGAAGTCGTCGAGAACGGTGAGGAACAGCGGCCCACCAATCGCACTCTAGCTGTCATTGCGGTATGTAAGTCGATAATCAGGTCCAGAATGACATTTGGAACACCGATGCCCTTCATGGCTTTCCAGAGAGCAGCTCTATCAACTGAGTCAAATGCAGACTTTAGGTCCACGAACGCGGAAAGTAGAGGTTGCTGAAATTTTCTATGTATTTCTGCCAGCAACCGCAGGTCCTGCAGTTTATAATGGTGTTTAGGCTGCAAAACCTTTTGACTGTGAGACACTTTAACAGCAGTTTAGGATGGTTAATTTCTCTGAACACATTTTTGCTGAATGCTTATAACTGTGGTCGGCATGCGCTTATGTTGCATCTAGTTTGAGGCAGATCGTCGAGCATTCATCATAACAATCAACTCTTTCGGCACAGAGCTAAGTCGCGACGACCGTTTCAAGTTGTATCCACGCTGTGGTAAGCTGAATCCCGATGGACTGCATGCATTGTCAAGAGCTGATGACTACGAACAGGTCAAGGCCGTCGCAGAGTTCTACAGTGTAAGTATATCGGTTGGCTAGAGTGTAATGTTTCAGTTTTGTGAGCATTAAATCAATGCATGCAGTGAAGTAAGTAAAAGTAAGGGTAAAGTAGGCTATTTTCTTCTGATGTGTGAACGTCTTGCCTAGGGTTATTACCTGACAGTGGAGTGGCCAGGATTCAAACCCATGATCTCATGATCATTGGGTCTGACACGCTAACCATCAGACTATCAAGCCGTCATTATTAGACAATGAAACTGGTAGGCTATGCTATTTTGTGTTATATTCGGAATCACTTTTGCAGCGCAATCGATTCCACTTATTTTACCGTTTCTCCATAGCATGGTTTGTCTGACTGTGTCTCTGTCATATTTATGCATCCTGCTTAAACCAATAAACAAATTTTGATGCCATTTGGCAGGAACACTTGTGTTAGTTGGGGTTTCTGATGATACCCGGGTGAACGGAAGATTTGGAGTTGAACCCCCAGCTCATGTAACTCTTTCCAGCTTATGAAAAAAAAGATGATTTATGATGTAACAGGTGGCAACATTGATCAGCGATTCAACTTCTTACAAAATTACTTCATTTTTCTTAAAATTTTTGGCCACATTATCATCATTGAGAGTGGTGTGCGAAAAATGTGAAATGTCTGCCCCAAACTGTAATCATCTAACCCCGATACGAATTGCGCAGTTTCTCGATGTCTGGACCTACAGCATGGAACTTGCTACCAGCAGCCATTTGAGACTTATCATCATTACCTGAGTGTTTCTGTCACTCTCTGGAAACTGAATTGTTTAGCATTACCTTCAGCATATTTGTGATGTGAAGCCTGAAGATTGCTGCTGTTAAATGGGTAGCTTGTGTACCATATACCTAACTATGTACATTTGCTGGTGTCTGCAGGAATATCGTATTTTGTTTGAAGAGTCCGGGAATAATCCAGGTGACAAAACACTGGAAGACAAGTTCTTTGAACACGAGGTATGTAGCATATTTGCCCAAGAACCAATAGTCTTCAGTGTACAGACTAATCATCTGTGTTGCTGATGGTGGCAGCATTTATCACGTGTGCAATGCGTTCTTTATCATGTAGCACAGTTTGTAGTCATAAAGCACCGTGTCTCAAAAAGGATCCTCAGCATTATCAACTGCAGGTTGAAGAATGATTATCATATTTTAGATGCAGTGTAGCGTGTTTTGAGCTATTGATTAAAACTGCTCACAGTTAAAAGAATCTGAGAAAGTGTTGCAGTGACTTCGTTATGTATATTTTGCAAATTTTTAGTGGTGAAATGTTATGAGAAGTTGGGTTTTAATTCAAAACAAAATGTTATATTTTAAACTGTGGAATATATGAGTGACAGTGTGCATTTTTTCAGGTGAAGCTCATGAAGAATGCATTCCTGAACCAGTTTCATTTCGGCATTTTTTATGCTTTTGTGAAGCTGAAAGAGCAGGAAAACCGCAACATAATCTGGATAGCTGAGTGCGTCTCCCAGCGACACCGTGCGAAGATTGACAGCTACATTCCTATCTTCTAAACTCAATCACGTTCCGCTGTTTTCTCCCTTTGTAAATCAATGAATTCATGTTGTATTTGTCTGCCTGGCAGTCTTTGTTGTTTAGTGTTAATAATGTCAACATTTTCTGTAAATAGATAGAGTTTATAAACTGTATTCAGTGTTTTGTCTTAGTAACTGCTGTTGTTGGTTCATAGCATTATGTTATAGCATGTTGGAAATCTGGTTATTTTGTACGAAGATTTCTAGGGATTTATATAGCAGAAATTGAACTGTTACAGCATGTAGTGTCACGGTGCCATTTTTTGTTATATGGAAAAAAATCTGCTTGTTATGGCATTATTGGATTACATTTTGCAATTTTAGCAGCATACATTTTTTAGTGTAGTGCTCTATGTACTAATAGTACTTATGTTACAGTAACGATTATCTTTTTCTAAATTTGAATAATTTTCTTTGTGCTGTTTGTTATCCAAACAATGAATGACTTAAGTCCGTGGTTGAATCCTGACTGGAGAGACCGATATAAAACACTTTATGGCGTCATCAGTTACAATGACGTCACATCCGCTTTAAGCTTAGATAAGTTTGGGAGAAATATGCATTTTACTGGTGTATAGATTTTGAAAATTTTTTCAGTCTAACCTATTGACTTGCAAAACTTTTTGAACGCCCCTCGTATGCACAATTATAATCGGCAGTTCTTGAAATTTCAAGTTTAGGTCGTTTTTTGTGTTTTGTGTTTCATAAAGGTTAAACTTTTTTTATAAAGGTTAAACTTTTTGTTCTGTTATTATGTGTATGTGCAATCTTGCCTGGAAAGGCCATTCCGAAATGACCTATACTGTGTCGGATGGGACATTAAACCACACTCACTTACTCACGCGCACAGTACAAAGAACAAACTCTTGAAGTTCACTTTGTTTGCTCTGTACACGTCTTTCACTGGTACTGTGATGACTAGTGATAATGTGAGACGTTGTTGAGTGTGAAATCATGAAGTAATTGCGTCTTGAGCTGTCGATTAACGTCTGTGTTTTGTGGTGAAGCTTTTTTGGAAAAAGTTTCAGTTTTTAAAACATTTTTGAACCCAAAATGCTAGGTTTCTAAAACAAATTTTCCAACCCTGCGTCAACGTCTGCTTTTATGTGCATGTAACTGAACTGAACTGAACTGATGCGGTTAATTTTTTGTCAGTGTGAGCCCATTGGTCATTGGTTGATGTGTACCTGCCCATAGTCACGTAGACATTGACGCTATTAGATGGTGCCTTCTGTAATCCATTACTGAAGCCCATTTTTCCAGTTCATAAAAACTAAACCATGTCAGTTAAATTCACTTCAGTTACGTCACTCTGTACGCGGCTTTAGACTGATGGATCTGTGTAGTTGATGTACTCCAGTCTGTTTTATTAGCATCAGTCAGTCAGTGCTTGTTTTCTCTCACAAGCGCTAAATGTACATAAATAGTTAGATGTTTATGTGTGGTCAGTCCAGTGTAATACAGGCACTTAGCGACAGAGCTAAATACTGTCTTATCCGTTATCTGATGCACCCATTGCCAAGATATGTTCAAAAAATGTGATCGATGAAGTCAAATCCAAACTCTGTGATTAACCCAAATCCTTTGATGACCCCCCCCCCAGTTTTTGGAGTAGTCATGTAGGTGGGGGTAGTTGTGCTGTCTTTGCTATTCCTACCATGACTTTCAGTTCCAGGTACTTGCTGGGAACTTTATGGGGATGGCTGATGGGCCCACATAGCGGCCTATGCCTATGGACTGCATTGACTGGAAACTGGAAGCCAAACCCTAACCTGACATTAATTCTAAGTTTGTAAGTCGTAATAGATGTTTTAGTCAGCTAGGGTGAAATGTTGCAAAAGGGTAAGCCTAATCGATTCATTTATTACAACTTGGAACAAAATTAATTACGAATGGTAAAAAGTCTACTAGCAGGATTCAAACCCGAGCCTGCAACGCCTTGCAGTCCAGCAAGTTAACCACTCAGCTATAGCAATGGTATCTGCTGGTATTGCTTCAGATGGTCTATTTTAAGTCAGAATATAATTATAGCATGTGGTTTTTGGGCCGCTAAGCTGTAAGCTTAAAGGTCGGCTCTTTGTCATGGTTGTCGTCTGTCCGTCGTCTGTCTGTCATGGATGTATTGTAGCTAAAAGGTGCAAGATAGGGCCTACGTTGCTATTAATCACTAATAGGAAGTGGCATACACCCTTTCAGATGAAATGGACATCGTCGACCTTGGATCTCCTTCAACGTCGACAACCAGTTCGGTCGGCCCCACCCTAGCGACAGCTGGGATTTTTGTTCTACCTAGAATGGATAGTATTTTGCGCTGTCACTAGCTGACTGTTTTGTGATTGATTGATTCAGTGATTGGTCCTTAGAGTCGTTGTTATTGTGTTACCGTGAGCATTTCTTTTCTTTCACTCTCACTAGCGTTGCGTGTGTCAGTCGTCCGTGGCTAGATGTCTGTGAGTGGACGAGTCTAAGTGATGCGACGGTAGAGTTGTTATGAGGGGGCTAAGGGCAGATAAGTTCATTGCAACCTCCACGTTATGAAGTGGGGATTGTGATGTATTCCATAGAATTTGAAGAAATCCGTGAAATTTGGCAGCATTGAAATAATACTGCTTTTGCAGTACGAATTAGTGGAATTGCAGAAAAGTTGTCACTCATTGCCTTAGCCTAAATCCGAGGCAAAATTTGTGCCAGCATTTAGCTACAACTTTTCAGCAGATCACTATCAGAGCTGAAATGTACCGCACTGGAGTCCACCATCCCTCCCCCGTACTCTCTCTCAGAACCTTTTTAGATAGGCCCCTACAGAGTTAGCCCATGTTGCTATGTCGCGTAATTGTAATTGTACATACCGTTTCTCTGTTTAAGTCGATGTGAGTGTAATCTGTTGTTGGTATTCTAATGCTGTATAATTTTGATTGCTGATGGCCAGTGTCCGTGTCAGTTCAATCGCCCAGTTCGTTTTTAGGATGTCTCACCAAGTCAGGTTGTAATCTAACTGTATTTTTGTGGTTTTACTCGGCCTTGCCTCTGAAGTGAACTAGTCATAAATCGGCTTTGTTCTGCAGTAATCGGAGAAGTTAATCGCACTTTGCAGACTGTCCACAAATTAGCTATTAATAGCTGCTGCAGTTTGGCGTTTGTTACTGTATAGTGGGGCAGTTTAAGCTGTGGTTTAGGTTTAATCCCCTCATACTACATGCCATTACGTGGTCTGCTAGCACACGCTACTAATGTTATATAGGCCTATGGCAAATTACAAATATGAATTTATATGTCGTAAAAAACCTTTTATGCGCAGAAGGGCTTGGACGTGAATATGTAGGCCTATTATAGCTATTGAGCTCTTCACATGATTGTTGACAGTAAGTACGAGATTTGTTCATGCTTATATAGACTGTCTTCCGTGTCCGAACGCCGTGCGCGCAGCTACAGAGGCACTGGGAATAGACCAGTAGGCCCCTACTAGCTAGAAAAAATTTTTCCATGGACGAGTTGATATCATTTTCGTGTCGAAAGTTATTAGAGTTCAGCAGCGTGCTCGCATGCGACTTCCGCACATGCGCATTAATCAATGGGCGCTGTTTACTCGATGACGTGAATTAAGGTCTTCGCCTTCATCGGTCCCCATAGGAGAATCTCATGTTTACATTCAGTGCTGGAGCAATCGACTGGACAAAAATCAATCCAGAACTGATAGCTATGTTGGTAGTAGAGCTGAAACCTGGGGATTCTATCCCTATACCTGGTGGGCGCAGTTTGCACCCTGTGGAAAATGGGGGGTTTGTTAAGGGTATAGATCAAAATTTTTCCCTAATTTTCACTGCAGGGCAGTCAACACCATTAACAAAACTCCGTCCCCTTATTTTTACTAGGCAGTCTACACGCGGGGAGGTTATAAAGCATAGGAAAGGGGAGTAAAGAGAAAAAGGAGAAGGGAAAAGGGACCGGTGGAGAGGGAGGCACGGTGGGGAAGGAGCCCGAAAGTAGGAGTGGTTAACTTGCGCCCGATTTCGATTACAGATTTGGGGAAGAGAGAAGCCACTAGGTGAAACGGTGGACTTCAAAATACATCGTCACGGACGCTAACAAACAGTCAACAACCGAAGTAATTCGGTGAAACGTGGAGTCTGTGATCAGTGTTGTCTCCATAGATAGGCAATTGCAAGATTTAGCTAGGCGTTTAACCCCAGAAATGTTTCCTTTCTCCAGAAGAGTTCTGGGACTTCATCTAACACTAGGTGTCATTGGACTCCACAGGTGTACCTGCAAAATGACATGAATCCCTCGAGCGGTTTAAACAGGGTGCACGAATGTGACAGACAGACAGACCACGCTGTGGAGAAATGTGTATACTGTAGTTACAGGCGGAATCGCTTGCGTGTAACTTCCTGCAAAAACCGGGGTGGAAAAAATGATGTGGTGTACATCGATCGCATTAAGATAGCCTAAAATAAGAATTGTTCAGTTAAATCATTATTTGAAATAACTTTGGAAAATCTAAAAATACACTCTAAGTAACATCTTGGGCCGTGGTCAAACTACACTGTGTCCCAAAAAAGCATCCCCGACATTTTCGACCCTAACTTGAAAACCAATTATCAGATTTCGATAATTTTTGGTACGAATATTCCTGACACAACTTGACGTAAAATGACCGTTCATTTTTCCACCTCATGCAACGCTTGTATCTGCACTACCGGGGGAAAACACAACCAGCGAAATAGCACTTTATCCAATGCGGTGTGATTGCTTAATTAACAAAATGCGTAAAAACACATTTTGTTTACATTACTGACACTTTGGCTGACATTTCATCCAGCTGCCTATTCTTCAACTGCCTGCAGTAAAATTGCTTGTTGGCCCACTATGCGAACACAGGCAAGGAGACGCTTTCGGCTTTCTCCATTCATTGACAGCAGTATCGATAATGTTCTGCTCCAGACCAATCCAGGCTGTACCAGTCGCTTCTTGACTTCACAAACATTCCGAAACTTCATCTGATAGACATACTGCTGCACGACAGTCAAACCTCATAATAGACTGGCTGTTGGGGCCCACAAATTAGGATAGATGGAATTTATTGACGTTTTTTCATTTATTTTAACATATTATGCTTTGTCTGCTCTCCCCAGGTAGTGCAAAAGCAGACGTTGAGTGAGGTGGAAACTAAAACACTTATTTAATAGCCACTTGTGTCGGAAATATTTCTGCCAAAATTATTAACATCTGCTAATCTTTATTCAAGTTACAGTCGATATTGTCGGGATGTTTTTTCAGGTTTTCTGTTTATTTCAACACATATTTCGGTTGATCTGCTTTCCCTAGGTAGTGCAAAAGCATACATTGAGTGAGGTCACGAGGTGGGAAACTGAATGGTCATTTGAAGTTGTATCGGGAATATTCGTACCAAAAATTATCGAAATCTGAATTGGTTTTCAAGTTACAGTCGAAAATGTTGGGGATGCTTTTTGAGACACAGTGTACATGTAAAAGTATATTTTCGAAAAATGTTTTGCGGATGTTCCATGTTTTATTTTACGCGTAACCGCGTTCTAAACATTTGCAGGAATGTTTTCAGATTATTGTAGCAGTATTTCCCAGGATTCTGGACAGGATGATGATGATGACGATGAATCGATGAAGCTAATGTTCGCTTGCTCTGGTGTAGCCTACAGGGTTCCCAAAAAAGTAAGCTATTGTACTTTTTCCATATCTCCGCTAAATATTGATCAATTTTCACTTTTTTCACCAGTGGACACTAAGAAATTTGCTACTCGGGGACATTCACACCACACTTATTGTGTCGCTACACTACCTTGTAAAATATAAATATCAAAAACATACAATATCTACGGATGGACAAACGATCTATTGTTAAATTTGTGAAGTATTTAACTTAAATGTTAAAAAATGAGTTATAGTAAGTGTCAAAAATATTGGAGGACATATAAAACATTTATCAAATACTTTGAACAATTTTACTGTGCACTAATTTTCAATGTACATTTAATGATGGTCGATGGCTGCAATTTTGCTCAGTTAACTGCACGAACATACAGAGCAATGTACATGTATTTCAATTGCGCGGCCCTACAAGTTGCGCACTATTTTAAAAAAGATGAAAACTTACTCCGTAGCTACACGTAAACCGTTTTGACACTTATTACAATTAATATTCAACATTTTATTTAAATACTTTAAAAATTTATCACTCGACCTTATTATCCGTAGATATTGTATTTTTTGGACATTTATATTTTACAATGTAGTGTAGCGACATAATAAGTGTGGCGTGCATGCCACTGAGTAGCAAATTTTTTACAGAGTCTACTGGTGAAAAATTGTGAAAATTGGTCAATATTTAGTGAAGATATGTCAAAATTACAATAGCTTACTTTTTTGGCCCACCCTGTACATACAGATGCACATATTTTACTCGTGACAGTTATGATCTGCCACGAGCGTAATAAATCACCTGAAAGAGTTACAACCAAACGCAGTCGTAAAGCGCTATCTATACGTTTCTCCCGAGCGCAACACACAAGAAAACAAACCCAATATATCAATCAATCAATAAAAAAACGTTTATATAGCGCCGTGTGTCGCGAACGTAACAGAGGTGTATCGTAACTATTAGCAAAAATTTATTTGATTCGTCGGACGACGGCAGTTTAGCGCGTCAGTGCATTAACTGTGAAGGCTGTGAATTGAAATAGATGACAGACGGAAGCTGGCGTCTGTCGCACATGCGCAGTGAGGCGACCGGAAGTCGTGTGTGCTGTTGATGACTGCGCATGTCATACGAAAAACTGTCCGTCGCTCGGCACTGGGCTATTTTTCACATCTGTTTCTATCTTTTGACCCACATTCGCACATAAACCGTCAATATACATCGGTCTGTCGTGTCCGGTGGAAATGGAAATTTATGCATGCGAAATGGCGTTTTTGAATGAACGAATAAACGTTTATTAAAGTGTTGCGGCCAAATGACTGGATTGCAACAATACAATAGATGCATACCGAATGTAAAATTTTGTGTCAAAGCACGATGTTTATTGGTGTCATTATGTCACAAACCATTAACAGGTCATTAACTTATTACCAGTGCTATTCGACAGGACGTTCTGGGCCAATTTTTACACTGCATTTAAATTGTTCTGGTTAGCGCAGTTACAGCCTAGTAAGGTTTTTATTGGATAATAGCGTATATAATTATAGATAGGTATTTCATATTCGTTCACGACCATTTACACAGACATAGTGAATTCAACACTATCACGCAACTTTTACGTAATCTGCAATTACTGGTTCTGGTTACTTAATTCAGATAGCCCAACGACGTCGTCTGTCTGTGATCGATGAATGAATGTTTTCAGTGGAATTTTATACGACCTACATCTCAGCTCTGTAGGTATAGGCCTACCGCTCGTAGTTATAATGATATCGACGACATCCAGTGTCAGACCGGAGCGACCGACAAAACTAACCAATAACCTCGCGAGTCACTCAGGAGCAAGTAAAAAACAGCAAGAGGCAAGTGTTGAGGTCAGGGAGTGTAGAAGTTCTACACTCCCTGGTTGAGGTGATCATGCGATCAGGAATTGTCGGCGCGAAGCAGACACGATGTGAATGCAAATTGTTAATAGACGAGCACAAAGCAAACTACAGTACGTTGACGATCGAGCTTCGATATATACCGGATAGGCCAGAAAACGCAGCCACTTTGTTATTCAGCTTGTAACTTCGGTAATATCGATCAGATCGGCACCAAGTTTGGCACAAATCGGCGTTACCGTCATTCTTGACAATCTTGGAAAATGTTTTGCAATGCGCTGAATAGACGACCATGAAATTAGTGGCGTAGCCAAGGGGGGCCCAGGCCCCCAATCCTCCAGACAAAACACAAGCATACGTTTAAACTGTACGAAATTTGCCAATTTGGTCGGTTTATTTCCAAGAAAATAATTAAAATCGTTACCACCATATCTCGTCTTTTAAAGCTAGTATGCACCAAATTCGATTTCGGCTCGATGGGGGAGCTCACAGCGCTCCCCAAACCTCCTAGCTGGATTTTAGGGGGTCCTACTTCTAAGGGAAAGGGGGAGGCGAAAAGGAGAGGAATGGAGAAGGAAGGGAGAGGTAAAGAGGGGAGGAAAAGGAAGGGGAGAAAAAAGGGGGAAGGG
>Ga0209367_1012874_pt1 | contig 10859 bp, 12 predicted proteins | sample WorMetLIZISLAND2_FD_187412 | JGI IMG/M metagenome (GOLD analysis project Ga0209367, IMG submission 187412) | Marine gutless worms symbiont microbial communities from Max Planck institute for Marine Microbiology, Germany - Olavius geniculatus... ... | reverse complement strand
TTCCACGAAAAACCTTTCATTTACACCTGAAAGAATGTGAATTTAGATTCAATCATCGAGAGGAAAGCTTATATGATATAATACTTACTCTACTGAGAGAAAATCCTCTCTAAAGTTATCTAGACCCTTTCTGAAATGACCTACTAGCCTAGCAAGCAATTCTTTATTCTGTTGCTCAATCGCGTTCAACCGCCCGGCTTGCTCTGCGGCCTGCTGCAAGCTCGTCGGCGTGCCCTTTGGGATTTTCAAATCTCGGTATTCTACCAGCTTTCGCATCCGCCGCCGAGCCAAGAGAAAACGGGGTAGTGCGTCAGTTTGAACAATTACACCTTCTGGCGACGGCGAGCCACAGCCCGTCGCCGTTTTTGTCCATCGCTTAACCCAACATCCGCAGGGCGTCAGCGAACCGGCAAAACCTAACCAATGCGTATGCACATGCGCCCAAACTGACGCACTACCGAAAACGGAAGCGGAGAAGCTGAGGGATAGCCTCGTTTAGGGAACGGCTCGCGGACGAGAACTTCAACCACAATCACCCGACCGGCGCGTCGGATACGGGATCTGCCCATGTCTCACGATCAGAACTTCAAAAATCTCTTCGCTAATTACCCGCACGAGGCATTGGCTCTCTTCGCCGCGGCCGAAGCCGATAAGATCGACGAGCATACGCGGATTACCCCCGTGCGCCAGGAGCAACTGCAGGAGCGCCTGGGTGAACGCTTCCGCGAGCTCGATGTGCCGCTGCTGGTGGAGTGGCCCGATGGACGGCGCAAGACCATCGTGTTTGTGCTCGAACACGAGAGCGACGCGCGCCGCTTTTCCGTCCATCGCCTGGCCTACTACTGTTTGGGTCTGTCCGAGTTGATGAAGACCGACCGCGTGGTCCCGGTCGTCGTCTTTCAAGGCCAAGCCCAGGGGGTGAGGCAACAACTGCAGCTGAGTGGGGATGACCAGAGCTATATGGACTTCCACTATATAAGTTGTGCCCTGGGCGAATTGCCCTACGAACGCTATTGCCAGAGTGATAATCTGGTGGCGCGGTTGAATCTGCCCAACATGCGCTATCCTGCGGACCAGAAGGTCACGGTCTATGCTCAAGCGGTCCGGGGACTGTTCGAGCTGGAACCGGATCCGGAGAAGCAGCTTAAGTATCTGGATTTTATAGACATTTACGCGGCGCTCGATGATAATGAACGGGCCGCCTATCAACGCGATTATCCCGAGGAGGCGAAGACCATGAGCCGATTTGCCGAACGCTTCCGTGAGGAGGGCATGCAGCAGGGTATCCAGTTTGCCGAACGCTTCCGCGAGGAGGGCAAGCACCAAGGCGAAGCCTTGATGTTAGAACGACTGCTACGCCTGAAATTCGGCGTACTACCCGACGAGGTACAACGGCGAATCGAGCAGGCCAATGAGCAGACCTTGTTTACCTGGTCCGAGCGGGTCCTTACTGCCAGCCGTCTCGATGAGGTTCTGCACTGAACAGAAGCGTCGCCTGTGGGCCGCTTTGGGCCTAGAAGCCACGGATCCGGAGCCACCGAGGTCTGTGCGATCTTTGGCCCCTAAATCATCCCCATGTTGCGGCAACCCGCAACAACCTGGGAGTGGCCTGGCAGTCACTCGGCGAGTACCGGAAGGCCATCGGCTACTACGAGCAGGCTCTGGCGATCTTTAAACGCAAGCTGGGGCCGGAGCATCCGAACACGCGGATCGTGCGGGGAAATCTCGCTACCGTGCAGGCCAAGCAGGGGCCAGGGCGAGCGCGAATAAACCGTCCGATCATGACTGGAACCCTTACACGCGACCGACCTGGAGGCGCGGATCGCCGAGGTCGTGGCATGCGTGCGCGAACTCGCGGACGCCGGCAGCGTGGTTGATAGCATTCGTAGGGCTTTCCCTTCTTACTGGCGCCCTGACGACGCACCAAGTCCTTACTGCAGAGCAGTCATATATCGTCGGAAGCGATGGGAAACTAGGCCTCATGCCTCTCCGAGGACTTATCTTTAAGCGCAACCAGAACGACATAGAGCGCCAGCCCGGCAATGCCGATGACGCCGAGAGCCAGTATGAACACTGCGATAAATGGGCTAACAGACGTGAAGAAGCTTGTTAGTTCCTGGATTTGCTGAGCCATTGGACCCCCTGAATATCAGGAGGCCAGCGAGTACTATGTCACTATGCACCAGTGTAGGTACTTGCAGTACCACACTGTTACCGACTACCCTAACGCTACACTTCACGCAGTCGGGCACCTGTGTCAATTTAGAGTCAAATCTATGATTTATTGACATTTGTCTAGCTATGTCTTAGATTCCAACTGGACATACAGGTACAATCCCCGAATCAGCTGGTTATGGCAATCAACGGTCAGCGCGTCGGCTATGTGCGGGTCAGCAGCCTCGACCGGAACCCGGAGCGTCAACTCGAGGGCGTGTCGCTGGACCGGGTGTTCGTGGACAGGGCTTCCGGCAGGGACACGCGGCGTCCGGAGTTGGACAATCTCCTCGATTTCGTGCGTGAGGGCGATACGGTCATCGTCCACAGCATGGACCGTCTGGCCCGCAACCTGGATGATCTCCGCCGGTTGGTGCAGGGGTTAACCGAACGCGGCATTATGGTCGAGTTTGTCAAAGAGCACTTGACCTTCACCGGCGAGGATTCACCGATGGCGAATCTGATGCTCTCGATTATGGGTGCCGTCGCGGAGTTCGAGCGCGCTTTGATCCGTGAGCGGCAACGCGAGGGCATCACGCTTGCCAAGCAACGAGGGGCTTATCGAGGCCGCAAAAGGTCGTTGTCGCCCGAGCAGGTCGAGGCACTGAGGTGGCGGGTCGCCGGCGGCGGCGAAACGAAGGCCGTGCTCGCGCGCGAATTCGGGATCAGCCGGCAAACCCTGTATCAGTATCTCGGCACAGATCGATCTGTCTGACAGCAATTCAGTGACGATAACGATAGAAGAAAACTGATGGCATACAGTTGTTACTAGTGCAACAGAGCGCAAGTCCTGATATCGCCTTCTCGGGGTCAGAGTGGAACCGGTCTCGCGCAGAGGCGCAGAGAATGAGTTTCTCCGCGTCTCTGCGTCTCTGCGCGATCATTTGATTTCGACGAGAATAAGATGGTATCGGAACTTCTGCTATGTAGCACTAGGTTAATGAGGAGAAACGACGCTACTACCGAGCTCATCTGGTCAAAGACCTATTCGGTGACTGGTCACTCATTACCTGTTGGGGGGGATTGGATTCGCATCGTGGCGGGATGCAATCGACGGCCGTTGCTTCCTATGATGAAGGGCTGGAGCGGATCGGCGTGATTGCCAAGCGCAGGAGACAACATGGTTATCTGGCTACAGATACCGCTGTGAATCCCGTGGGCACCAGCTTATCTGCACGGTTCCCGAAAAGAGACCGACTTTCCCAAACGTGCGGCAACAGGAGATAGCAGCCCGGGAGTGGGGGCAATCGTTGCAGGCAGAGTTAGCGGCTTTGCAGGAAGCGCTCTCCGCTCTCCCCAAACAAACCGAGATTCCAGACTCCCAAGCCCGCATCAAAGAAGCCCTCGCAGAAGCTGCTAAGGGGAACACCGCTCTGGCGGAGGTGATCTTCTCCGAGGTTGAAGAACGCAAGATCGCGGAAGGAAAGGCGGATTACCAAGCAGCGGCGGAAGCAGCCCGCCATCGTGGGGCCCTTGCTTTCCTGCATGACACGGACAAAGCGATCGCGGCCTACCGACGTGCCACCGAGCTCGACCCGGAGAATGCAGATGGATGGAATCAGCTCGGACAGTTCCTCTACCGCACCGGAGTTCTGGACAGTGCCGAGGCGGCGTACCGCGAGGTCGAGTTCTGGGCAAGGCCGAAAACGACCGAACGCTCTTGGCGGTTGCCTACGGCAACCTGGGCATCCTTTATATGACCCGCGGCGACCTGGACCGGGCTGAGGCGATATTCCGCAAGGCCCTCGGTCTCTTCCAAGCGGTTGGAGCTACGCCGCAAGTGGAACAAACCCAGGTATTATTGAAACAGCTGAGATCGATTCAGTCAGGAAGGTAACCAGGAACCTTCGGGATCAAAGTCCTCATCCGGATTGTTACCGAGCGTGAGCCGAGCCGATGGTTGGCGAGCCCTGGTCAAGGAGCGTGAGCCCATTAGCACGTAGCATGAGCCGAACGCCCTGTCCATTGTCCAGGGAGCGTGAGCCCGAAACGGTAGCTGTTTGTGAGCCAGAGCGTTACCGTTGGCGAGCCGCTACACATAGGGCAAGCGCGTATAAATCTGCCCGAAAACATGACCTTGGCGGAGTCGCTCGGGTGTCGGTCAAATCAGAGCAGCCTAGCCCCGCACCTATCGCCTGGGCGCATCCTGGTATCGCCGGATCTCTCGGCGATAGGTGCGGGGCAAGCCCGCGCCTACCGCGTATGGTAGGTCATCGTGGCCACGGCTGACGACTGGCAACCGGCAGCAACCTCAATCGAAAAGCAATTTATGCGCGCCCGCCCCACCCAGGCACACCGGCCGTGCGGCACCCGCCAGATCGTCGGCGATGGCCGTCAGGGCCTGCCAGGGGTCGCCGGTGGTCAGGCCCTTGATCTTGCGGTCGGCCGCTGCGCACCGGACCAGCAGGTCTTGCAGGTATTCCGTGGAGAGTCGTTTCAGTGCCGCCAGCACGCGGGATTGACGCGACTCCCAGACCTTGTGCATGCGAAAGGCGGCAGCGGTCCCGTCGCGTTGGGCGGCATGAGAGACCGCCGCCAACATGCGCAGCTCTCGTGCCAGGGCCCAGAGCACCAGGGCGGGAGCCGTCCCCTCCGCTGCCAAGGTGTTGACGATCCGGTGGACCCGGGCCCGGTCCCCACCCAAGGCCGCGTCCGGGAGAGCGAACAGATCGTAGCGGGCACCGTCGGAGATGGCGCTTACGAGCCGCTCCTGATCCAAGTCGCCGGTGCCGTAAAGGAGTCGGAGCTTCTCCACCTCCTGGGCCGCCGCCGGCAGGTTCCCTTCGACCCGCTCGCCCAGCAGACCGGCTACGCCGGGCTCCGGGCGCAGCCCCCGCTCCCGCAGTCGCTGCTCGATCCAGGTCACCAGGTAGCGCCCTTGGAGCTGCCGTACCTGGAGCAGGACACCGATTCGGTCCAGTGCCTGAACCCACTTGGCCTGGAGCTCCTTGCGCTCCAGCTCCGGGGCCAGGATGAGTAGTCGGTTGTCCGCCACGGGGTTACGGCAATAGGCGCGCACCGCCTCGCTGCCCTCGCGACCGATGCGAGCCGCGTTGAGCCGCAGCTCGATGAGCTTGCGGTCGGAGAACAGAGAGCGCGCCGCGGCAGCGGCCGCGAGACGGCCCCAATCGAATCCCGGCTCACACTCCAGCAGCTCCCGCTCCTCGAATCCCTGAGCACGGGCCGTGCTCCGCACCGCCGCGGCCGCTTCGCCAAGCTGCAACGGCTCGTCGCCGTAAAGCAGGTAGACTGGTGCCAGCTTATGCTTCAGATTCTCCACAAGCTGCCGGGGCTGGATGCGCATGCCATAACCTCAGGTGACCGGTGGAAAATGACACGTATCACATTAAGGAAGCTCTGAACAAGTCCATCCCGGACATGTCAGCGCAGGCTGTGGCGCAAATACAATTTGCGCTTTGCTTTGCCCATTATAAGAGTAAGTTTTTTCTGCCATTGACAGGTCCTTTCTCCTCCTTCTCCAAAAACAGACAACGCTCTCCAAAACCATAAACCGCCTCAACGCAACGCGACCCGGAGACGGGTCAGGATGCGGTCGGCGGCATCGCTGAACATATCCGCGTAGATCAGCTCACTCTCCGACTGCTTACCGAGCATCTCTATGCCGGGATCTTCGTAGCTGCGCACCAGGTTGAAGGATTGTTGCGGGACCAACTGTTCTCCGTCCGGGGTCACCGCATCGAAGGTCAGACCATAGTGGAGCTCGCGCGCCAGGACCTTGCCGCCGCGGTCTACGGCCACGACTCGGGAAGCGCTCCGCTCGTTACTGATGCGTATGATGGTGCGGGCCTGCCGGGGCCCGGCGGCCAGCTGCACCTGGGATCCTTGGAGTTGCCGGATAACCTCGTTGCCCACCGGCGACCCGTGCTGTGGCTGGACGAACACGGGACTGAGCTCGGCAGGGATCTCCACAGTACCCCGCAGCCTGAAGCCACAGGCGCTGGTTGCCAGCAATGCCGCCAGAAGCAGAAGCAGGCCCATCGCGAACAGGCCGCGCGCGACGGATTCGGACCTCGGGGAATGCTTGAGTCCGGGAATATTCTTTCTCATCAGCGTGCCACCACATTGACCAGCTTGCGCGGCACCAGGATGACCTTGCGTACCTGGGCCGCGCCGACAAACCTGCGGACATTCTCGTTGGCGAGAGCGGTCTGCTCGACGGCCTCCTGTCCCGCGTCCGCGGCGACCCGGATCTTGCCCCGCACCTTACCATTGACCTGGACGACGTATTCGATCGTGTCCTGCCGCAGGGCCGTCTCGTCCACCTCCGGCCAGTCCGCGTCCAGGATATCCTCGCCGTAACCCAGCTCCCGCCACAGCTGGTGGGTAATGTGGGGGGCGATGGGACCCAGGAGCCGCAGCACGATGCTCAGCCCTTCCCGCAGCACCGCCAGACCGGCGGGCGAGGCGTCCAGCCGGTACAGGGCATTGACCATGGTCATGCAGCCGGAGACCACAGTGTTGAGCTGTTGGCGCTCGTAATCGAACCGGGCCTTTTTCAGTGCGGCATGGACCTCGCGCCGTATAGCCGCGCTTTCCGCATCCAGCTCACCGGAGCACTGCGCCTCGATCAGGGCCTCAGCCTTGGCCGTGCCCTCACCCCAAGCCCCCTCGTTGCGCTCGGGGCAGGCTCTCTCCCGTGGAGAGTGTCGCAAAAGTCCGTAGCCGGGAGCGCCGCCTTCCAGGCGGCAGGTGTCGCCGAGGCGCCGATCCGAGGATACCGCCTTGCCTTCCCGCCGGCCGGTACCCGCGGAAGCCGGCAAGATGCCGGCGCTCCAGGGGGCTTGGGGTGAGGGGAGCAAAGGGTGATGATCGGTGCCTTTTGCGACACCATCCCGTGGGGAGAGGGGGGGTTGCACGCCGGCCGGCGGAGGGGCCTTGGTCGTCGCCAGAGACCAGAGTCGTTTCAGGAAACGCGCGGCACCCTCCACGCCCTCATCGTTCCACTCCAGGGTCTGGTCCGGAGGGGAAGTAAACATGGTGTAGAGCCGCACCGTGTCCGCCCCGTACCGATCGACCAGGGCCTGAGGGTCAACACCGTTGTTCTTGGACTTGGACATCTTCTCGAGGCCGCCGTAGGTGACGGGCTTCCCGTCTTCCCGGAGCCGCGCCGCCACCAAGCGGCCCTTCTCGTCCCGCTCCACCTCCACCTTCTCCGGGTTGAACCAGTGTCGGTGGCCCGCGGCGTCTTCACGATAGTAGGTCTCCGCTACCACCATGCCTTGGGTGAGCAGGTGCACGAAGGGCTCGTCGCAATCCACCAGTCCTTCGTCGCGCATCAGCTTGTGGAAGAAGCGGGCATAGAGTAGGTGCAACACCGCGTGCTCGATGCCGCCCACGTACTGATCCACCGGCAGCCAGTAGCGGGCGCGCGCGTCCAGCATGGCCGTGTCGCAGTCGCTGGAGCAATAGCGGGCATAGTACCAGGAGGACTCGAAGAAAGTGTCGAAGGTATCGGTCTCTCGAATCTCGCCCGCGGCGAGATTCGAGAATGAAGGCATCCTTTTCAGGGGCGAGCCGGAACCGTCCACGACAACATCTTCGGGCAGGCGCACGGGCAGATTCGTCTCCGGGCGCACGCCGCCGTCCGGGGTGTCGATCGCGGGAATCGGACAGCCCCAGTAACGCTGACGGGAGACGCCCCAATCCCGCAACCGGAAGTTGACCCGTTTCTTACCCTTGCCCCGCTCCGCCAGCCAGTCCGCAATGGCGTCAAAGGCCTCCGCGCTGGTCAGGCCGGTGAAGGGGCCGGAATCGTACAAAACGCCTTTTTGCTCGAAGCGATCTTCCCAGGCCAGCCACACCAGTGGTTTTTGGCCGGGCGCGTCGAGTCCGGGGACGCTTTCCATGCGGTCGGTCGATCCCCCGTCGTGCGTGGTCATGCCGATGTCCAGCCCCTTCCAATCGAGGGGTACGATCACCGGCCTGATCGGAAGCCCGTATTTATGGGCAAAGTAAAAATCGCGTTCGTCGTGGGCCGGCACCGACATCACCGCCCCCGTGCCGTAGCCCATGAGCACGAAGTTGGCGGCGAAGATGGGTACCGGTTCAGCGGTGATCGGATGGATAGCGTCGATACCGAGGGGGTAGCCCTTCTTCTCCATGGTCTCGAGCTCGGCCTCGGAGACGCCCCCCCGACGGCACTCCTCGATGAAGGCCGCCAGCTCCGGGGCGTCCTTGGCGGCCCGTCGCGCCAGCGGGTGCTCGGCGGCCACGGCCATGTAGGTGACGCCCATGACGGTGTCCGGGCGGGTGGTATAGATCCCCAGTGGTCCGTCCGAGCCTTGGACGCCGAACTCCATGTACACGCCCTCTGAGCGCCCGATCCAGTTGCGCTGCATGGCGCGCACCTGCTCCGGCCAGCCGGCGAGCCCGTCGAGTCCATCCAGCAGCTCCTGGGCATAGTCCGTGATGCGCACGAACCACTGCCAGATCTCCCGCTTCTCCACAGTTGCCCCGGAGCGCCAACCCTTGCCGTCGATCACCTGCTCGTTGGCCAGCACCGTCCGGTCCACCGGGTCCCAGTTCACCGTTGCCTCGGCCCGGTAGGCCAGCCCTTTCTCCATCAGGCGGGTGAACAACCACTGCTCCCAGCGGTAGTAGTCCGGGTCGCAGGTCGCCAGCTCCCGATCCCAGTCATAGCCGAAGCCTAGCCGCTTGAGCTGGGTCTTCATATCATCCACGTTGGCTCTGGTCCACTGGGACGGCGGAATCCCGTGCCTGATAGCGGCGTTCTCCGCCGGCAGCCCGAAGGCGTCCCAACCCATGGGTTGCAGCACGTTCTTGCCCAACATGCGCTGATAGCGGGCAATCACGTCCCCGATAGTGTAATTGCGCACGTGCCCCATGTGGAGGCGCCCGGAGGGGTAAGGGAACATGGACAGGCAATAAAACTTCTCCTGCTCCGGGTCTTCTATCGCCGTGAAGGATTGGTGCTCTTCCCAATAGGCCTGGGCCGCGGCCTCTATCCGGTGTGGGTCGTAGTCGTTCTGCATCTTTGAGTTATGTCCTATCACCTGGGCTCAACGGTGGCGATGGCCGTCCGCTATGGCCATTGTTAGCTTTCGATTGCTTTTAATGATGGCTTTACGGAATTTGAATCTGCGATTAATTTGAACTCACGTTTTCTCTGCACACCCATCGAGTCTGTGTAGTTAAAGTATAAAATCGATTCTTTCGGAGGCATTTCTCCATCAAAACGCTACAAATTCCTGGAATTCGAACTCGCCGCTGGACGTATGCGGATTCGGTTTGCTTGCAAAACGACGATGGCGCCATCAAAGAGCTCACGACGATACCGTTCGAGTACCAGCAAGCAGTATTCCCCCTGCTCCCTGGCACGAATGTCTACCAGGCGGATGATGCCGTTGTGCAGTCGCCCTTTGGCAATGGCCAACTCTCCGAAGTCCTTGTCCAAAGTAATCAAGATCCGTTGCTCTCGGCAAGCAAGGGCGATGATTTCCTCGTCTCCCGGATCTTGCTCCCAGTCTCCGCACCAGACGACATCGTGACCGGGCAGCCACCAGATCCGTCCTCGCGCCACCCCAGACGCAGGTATCCAACAGCAGTTTCATGCGAGCGAGCCGGTAATCAGCGGCTCAATGCGTTCATGCTCTATCAGTCGGTGAGCGTAAGCGATACAGGCCTGGATGTCCTCCGGTTCCAACCAGGGGTAACCTTCGAGGATGGTGGATGGGGAATCTCCGGCGGCAAGCATTCCCAGGACATGCTCCACGGCTAAGCGCCGACCCCGAATAATCGGTTTTCCGCCAAAGATCCGGGAATCGACAGTGATACGCCGTAACAACCCGTTATCTCTCATTCGTCGTTTCCTCAATTGATGGGATTCGTATTTTCACCCGACGAACCACGAATAAAATTAAATGTCAACACCATCTAGGACGGAGAGGAAACGTATCGCCTGACGGGACCCGATGCAAGTCGAACAGAGCGTTCTTGGACGAGCACCGCAAATTCGGTATAAGTTCGGAGCCACAATCCGAATCGTTAAGTTCGCGCGTTTGCCGTGCTGAAAAAAATCGAGCTTACCAACTTCAAGAGCTTCCGGGAAACGACGGTGGACTTCGGCACCCTGACGGTCCTGGTCGGCACCAATGCCTCCGGCAAGAGCAATCTGAGGGACGCCCTGCGGTTCCTCCACGGCGTCGGTCGCGGCTACCACATTGCCGAGATCCTGGGTGGAAAATCCGGTCCCTCGTCGATCCTGGAATGGCGAGGCATCCGGGGTGGGATCGGTGAGATCGCTTACGATGACTCCGCCGCATTCGAGATCCGCTGCGACATGGTTCCGTCCCCGAAGGTTGATCCTTTCCACAATTTTTTCAGGTACACCATAAGGCATCCGCTTTCTCGACCTGGAGCCGGATGCGATGCGCGAACCCGCCCAGCTCGGTCAGTCCGTGCTCGGAGACAAGGGCGAGAATCTTTCCTCCGTGCTCCTTAACATTTGGGCACCTTGCAAAATAGCCTGCCTAGCAGTCTAACTGCGGGAAAACTCGGGCCAGTCCAAAGATAAACGCTCAGATGATGGGGGAAGCATGGGCCAGCGCAGCTTCTTTGACATAGAGAACCGGTTACAGCGTATCAGCAAGTTAGGCGACCCGTTG
>Ga0209367_1012872_pt1 | contig 10860 bp, 12 predicted proteins | sample WorMetLIZISLAND2_FD_187412 | JGI IMG/M metagenome (GOLD analysis project Ga0209367, IMG submission 187412) | Marine gutless worms symbiont microbial communities from Max Planck institute for Marine Microbiology, Germany - Olavius geniculatus... ... | reverse complement strand
GCGCAGTTGAGCGAGTTGACGCAGATCGCCAGCTCACCGGACAGTCAATACCTGCTGCAACTTGACACTCACACGAACATTCACGCAGTCTCCCAGACCCTCCTTGACCGACTCTGCAATCCCTGAACCATATCTTCCCGTCCGCGGTTTGTCTTTTCTCGGCGTTTTTTTTGCAAAAAATATTTTTTTTAATTTTTGCCATATTTTACTACCACAAGAAAAATTTTAGGCTTTAGGGAACTTCAGCATTCTCGGTTTCGAATGTTGAAGTGAAGCTCAACAAAGCAAACAAAACCTTGTTTATTAAATAAAAATAAGTACAACTAGAAAACAGTCATAGCCCGCAGATACCTCCGCCATAGCGATGTTATTCGCCAAATGGCGTCACCATATTCACTTTGTCAGCGGTTCCCTTATGCCCCCTTTAACGCAATGGTAACGAAAATTTCAAAGTGATCCAGAATCCAGGATTCCTGCCGGATCATTCCCAAAATTGAATCACTGGTAGTTTGTGCCATGCCCGACATACCCTCAAAATTTTAGAAAGATCCGTTCATAACTTTTTGAGTTATCCTGCTAACAGACAGACTGACAGACATACAAGCAAACAAACAAACAAACAAACAAAAACCGGCAAAAACATTACCTTCTTGGAGGAGGTAATAAAATAAATTTTATAGTACTTATTTTTTTTGTCTTGACTACGCTGCAATTATTATTTTCAAACATTTTAAATGACGACGACGACAACGGTAATGATTATGACGACGGCAAAGTTGATATGATCGTTATCATAATTACCGTAAGAAAAAAGCGATACCGCAATTGGTAGTAATGTTCTTACGTTTTTGTAAATGTGCAGACGGTGACAAGTCAACTCAAGATGCAGATGCATACTTTATCACGTGAATGTTCTGGCTGTACAAACTCATGTCGTGCAAAGACCAGATACGCCGTGTCTCCATGAATATTCGACAAATAGGTTTTACATGTGATAGAGATTACTGTGTCTTGTACGTAGCCTAGTTAACGTGTTGTTAACTGCTGGAGTTGTTGTAAGCTGTCGCTTAAAAACTACCGTTGACTTTCACTGTTTTGAACGCTGTACAGAATCTGTAGTTCGGCCCAGTGAGAGCAAGCTGACCGTGTTTGCAAAATGCGGCGATGTTTGTTTCTTGTTAATGTTTGGGGTTTCGTGTTTTGAATTAATTTCATGCATACTAAGCAGGCCACATTTTATTTCAAGATACAATGGACAACATCGGACCAAAAAATTATGACGCACGGACAGCTTTCTTTTATTTGGTTACTGCGTGTTACTTTAACCATTTTGATATTCTACTTGTACAATCTTCTTTCACACACATCTGTTTCAGTGCCATTTTATACAGTGCCACCATCAGTTACCCTTATGCATGTGATGTAAATGTCTTAGTTCTCTATGCATAGTTTGCAGTGTGCACATCGCAGAGTCGTTGCCATTAATACAGTACTCAGGATGTATTCATCGTCCAGAAAAGAATAATACTTGTTGTTTTCTTGCATATCTTTGTTTTTTTTGTTTGATATCTAGAATGAAACATATAGCTACTACGACTACGTCGAATTATTGTCAACAGTTATTATTTCTTGGTATGATCTTTGATGTGTCGTAGTTAGCGTACGTAGTCATTAGTCAGTGTGAACAATTCAGTGTGATATCGTTTGATGACATATCAAACCTACTAAAGGGTGCAAAAAGGGAACTTGAAATTAGTCTGTGACAGAGTAAATACAAATTGAAATTTAAGTCTTTATGTGTAAAATTTTACGTTAATTTTGGCTGATATATTAGTAATAGTGATTGTCTGCTTAACTTCTGCGAAATTTTACACTTTTGTTTGGAGATATTGTGTAATTTGAAGTTTGGGAACTGTGCTGACCACGCATAGACTGGATGATGGGTGGCAATTTATTTGCTATTCTGATAGCTTTATTATACGGTCACAAAAACAACTCTGAACAAATTGCACATTTAGGACTACAAACAACACAGTTTTCAAATTTTAAATTGCACAATAATTGTCAAACATTTTATTAATTTTTGCTGTAGCAAAAACTAAATAACTTTCGATTGCATCATTTACCCCTAAATGTAAAATAATGCGTATTGCATTTGAGCTAGGGAGTTATCCAAATTTGCCATCGTGTCAATGATTTGCAGAATTATTACTACAAACAAAATAATCATAACAATGGATGAAAATAACATGCTGTTGTAATGGATAATGACAGCGTCTGGCGTAGCTGGACACTGGAACGATTACTGTATAATATAAAGTTTATTTAAGTCAATTAAGTTTGGCTACAAAGTATGCAATGTGTTGGCGAAGACTGTGGCTAAATGTGTTCAATGACTTCAATTAATAGACACGTGACAGCAAGATTGTCACAATAATTTTGTCATTATCGCTCTTATTCTATTTATTATAAATTATGATTATTGATATTGTTTTTATACTTATTATAATAGCCTGATACATGTGTGTGCCAGTGTTGCATAGCAAGCTTAGCGGTTATGTTTCGTGTGCAATGCATTGTATTCGACCTATAATATTATTGCAGTGTTCTGAACAAAGACAACAGGATACAGATTGCTGATGATTGTGCGAAATGTATTACTTTGGCAATTTCGTTTATCTGTTAACTTTGTTCAAACAGAGAGTCTTTTGCACAGTAATGGTTGGTTGTCCTCGTCTTGTCTGTTTTGCTGCGTGTTTCGTACCGGTATACTTCGTTTCGCAAAGTCGGTTTAATGAATGTTCTTGTTGTTGTAATTACGAGAAGTATTTCGTTTATGGTATGCCTCGTATCAACATTTTGCAAAGCAGCAAAACTCTGTCGCTCGCTTATAAAATGCCGACGTACAATAAAATAATATTGATATGTTAATTTCTGTACTCTTTATCGGGAATCTGTACGCGGAACAAATTTACCGTAGCGTGGGGCTGAGTAAGGTCGGATTCAGACGTGTGAACGCCTTGGACAACTGTCAGCAGTGGCGGCCTCTTACCTTGGAATGCTAAAAGTCACATCATCCAGTAGGCTGAAATAGATTTTGCAAGCATGCATCTTAACAAAGCTAAAGAAAATTCTGGTCGGTTCGGCGCAAATGACAAAAGTGGCAGTAAAAAATGGAATTGAAGCACTTTAAGTGCTTGAAAAATGAAACAAACAGTAGTACAGTACTTATAACGTAGTACCTTTTTAAGTTTAAACACATTTGAAACGGCAAAACTGGTCACAATTTTTCACAAAATAATTCTTGTGTAGAGTCGTGCAGTCAGAACGTTCGCAAACAAATATTCAATGACATTAACTTTCCACCGTGTTCGGAAATAACATCCCGGACATTTTCAACTGTAACTTAAAGAAAAATTATCAGATTTTAATAATTTTTGGCAACGATATTTCTGACACAACTCGCGATCAAATGACTGTCTAGTTTTCCACCGCAACCATTGTTTGTTTCTGCACTACCTGGGGAAACAAAACCAACGAAATATTGCATTTTTATCTCATTTCGCCTGTAAGGGTTTTTCCAGGTAGTGCAAAAGCAGACATTTGGTGAGGTGGGAATTAGAACGGTCATTTGATATTAAGTAATGTCAAAAATGTTTGCATTAAAATTAATTACAATTTATCAGATTTTTTTACGTCACAATCAGTAATGTTGGGATGCTTTTTGACGTATTTCTGTTTATTTTAACTCGTGTTGCCTTTGTTTTCCCCAGGTAGTGCAGAAGCAGATATAAGGTGAGATGGAATATTAAATGGTCTGTTGATGGCCAGTTGTGCCAGAAATAATCGTACCAAAAATTATTAAAATTGGAGATCCCTTCTTCAAGTGACAATCGATAATGTTTGGAATGTTTTTTCCGTATACGGTGTATAAGCAGCGTGAGAAAATATGCCACATAAACTGAAAATTAGCGGATGCTATATAACGGATCCTGTCTGCAACAATAGCGTAGCGAGACAGACTACTGCCCGTACATATCACAGAACGTCATAAAGCAAGTCACAGCCGATCAGCAGGACTACAGCAACTTTAAACACAGCGCTGTTTGATCAAGTTTTAGCATTTCAAATCGTTACGAGACTGAAAATGACGAATATAATTACGGCACGTCTTTTGTTTTCTGTGCGGATGCATCGGGCTTAGTTACATTGGATAGTTCTAGGCTTGCCGTTGTGCTCACACCGTTCACATATTATGCTGAGATCGTGGAGTAATCGACGTCATCTGGGCTAGGTTGAAATGATACGATGCAGTTAATATTACAGTCGATGACTCAATCTGTATTAATAAATAAACACACTTATAGTCTGAAATTACCTAGAAACACATTGTAAAATTTGTGGTATAATATCCAACAATTATACAACAATTATACAACAAGTAGCTTTGCCGCAGTAGCATATTCATTGGCACTAGAGTGCACTGTGTGGATGCTTTTGCATTTTCAAGTGTTCTCTTATTTTGCTTGATTACTGATCGAATCACAAGGGTATAGGCCTTAGTCAAAACCATCACAAAACTTTTAAACATTTTTTCTCACTCGTTTACTTATTCAATGTCTTTCTCAAACATTTTGGCCGAACAAGAATGTCACGCAACAGAAGGTGTTTCTTTTTGACAAAAATGCAGAAAAGTTGTAGTTAAAAACCGTTAAGTATGCATATTCAAGAACTGAACAAATTATCGTGTTTGGTGAATGTTCAGAATATCATACGTCGGAATACCAGCTTTAACTATTAATGAAAACTGGTATGGTAAGATTTTTCACGAACACTTTGCTATAAATGACGTCACGCACCGAGGAGGAGAGGGGTTCACAATATATTTGACGATGCGTGATGTAGGGGGAGGGGGTGAAAAGTTCGTGACGTCACGCACATCGCATCTGCGGCAAGGCCTGGCCAGGGAGTCGTGGATAAGAGCGCTAGTACACTATACAGGACTCCAGGCTACAGCACGCATGGCGCAAGCGACGGAGAATGATGTAGGCCTACCGCAGCCGGTGTCCCCAACCACGGTCTCGCGCACAGACGGCCGTGCCCCATCAAATATGTCATGTCATACAAAAAATCTGCGTTGTGTTTTAAAGTCATATAGATCTGTAGACTACACCACAGACTGCAAGGGGAGGGTGTTGAAAGTTTGTGACGTCATATTTGAGGGGTCCACAGCAGCGTCATGAAACGTAACGAAAGGTAAAGGGGGTTATTTTCCCCTCAAATTGCGTGACGTCATTTATGGACGACTTCTTTTCAGTGAAACAAGTTTAGATTCAGTCAATATTCGATGCAGCCGTGACAAAAAGTTCGTGATTTACTTTGTATAAGGCCAACTTGTGGGTGAGCATGCAAGGTCGGGCGGGGTTTCAGTGTCTGTCCAGTTTTCGCAGATGTAATGATGGCAACATCGACAGCAGAGATGCGGGTGCATGTTGATGCCAGTGTCACGCAGACGACTCACTGTCAATACACAGCAATTAGCTTACATTATTACTCTATTGTCAGTAGTCAGTTCAGTCAGTCGACAATCAGATACTCGCTACGGACTGAATGATGACGTTCTTTTGTCTGCTAGTGGGCTTCCTCGGTATCCTGTTCTCCACCGCTGATGCTGCGGCTCTACCAGGTAAATTTTTACTTTCATTTGGCTAGTTCTCGTTATGTCGAAATATTTTTTTCACGTGTGAAATTGTCATTTTAGCGACCATATTAAGTAACGGTCGAGCTGTTGTCATGGTTATCGTCCGTCTGTCTGTCAGTCACGGATGTACTGTGGCTAAACGGTGCAAGATAGGGCCTAGCTTGATATTGATCATTAATAGAAAGTCGCATACTGGCTTTCAAATAACATAAAAAAATTATCGACCTTGAATGGCCGAAGGTCACTGACAACCAGTACGGTCGGCTATCCTAGCGACAGCTGGGCTTTTTGTTTATGATAACTATGGTTAACGCAAACGTCTAGTCGTGTACCAAAATTTCTATGCGCAATAACAAAGGCCACAAATTATGCAAATTTCCTCCAAAACAATTGCCTTCCGATGGAATAAAATTACTGGATGTGTTAGTATTTAACCTAACCAAGTAGATTTATAAGACAGAGTGGAACATGACGATATTGGTGTCGAGAAAAAGTTAACCATTTTATTGGAGTTAAACTTATATCCGCACAGTGTAAATTGATCCGATTTTTACTAATATGTGTGGTTTGTCACAGAGGGGAACATAACATGCGCGAGGGCGGCTGACATAGTGTTGGTACTTGACCAGTCGACAAGTATCGTCTCCGGGCAACCGAATTACGACAACTGGTACGTCCAGGTGCTCGGCTTCGCCAAAAGAATCGCTGGCGCGTTTCCAATAGGTGCAAATCTGACGCAGGTCGGTGTTCTAAAATTCAGCCAAGATGTGGAGATCGTTTTCCACCTCAACAGATACTCAGAGCGCGCGTCTCTGCTGAACGCCATCGAATACATCGACATCAATGGTGGGGAGACGAACATTGCCGCAGCACTGCGCACCGCCCGCACTGTCATGTTTACCCCGGCAAATGGCTCCCGTCCTGGTGTGCCCAAGATTCTCATTCTTCTTACCGACGGCACGGCTAACCTCGAAGAGTCAAATACGTTGCCTGAAGCAGAGATGACAAAAGCGGCCAACATCAAGATCTATACAGTCGGCGTAACGCACGAAGTGGACGTAGACCAGCTCAGAGAGATCGCATCGACGCCAGAATACTTCTTCTTTGCATCGAATTTCACACAGCTCACCGGCGTCTTGCAGTTCCTTGTCGAGAACTCGTGCAAAGAAGCCGCCACGCTGCCGACAACGACCAGCACTACTACGACACCGTCGACGACAACTTCGATTTCAACTTCCACGACAACACAGACTACGACTACACTCTCTACTACTACAACCACAATATCCACGACGACTACGACACCTACAACTACTATGTTGACAACAACGATAAGTATGCATCTGTTAGCAGATTCTGTTGTTGATTGCAACAAAGATAGCGGCATCAGCAGCTAATTAAACAGCTTGCCGTTTTGGCATTTTACCAGGCTATCTAGGCCAACTCAGCCTGGCCATTCGTCGTGGAGTTAAGAAAATAAATAAGGTGAAAGGTTACGGATACCGCTATGAAAGAAATGGCAATTTTGCATGAGAAGACGGCAACGCCCCAACGGGGCTGGTTGTTAACGGCTGAGTTTAAATTGTATGTTAGTTAACTTTAGTGTAACTTTGGTGTAATCCTCGCCGGCTCAAAGTTCTACCGATTAAATAAATCTTTACACAGCCGACCGCAATATGCACGTAAATTATCTTTTTCTAAAGTTATGATAGGTTACGCGGGCGCTTGTCTTAAGTTTAAAATATTTAGAAGTATAATCTGCGGATGGACAATGAACTGTACCTTTGTATTTCATTAAGAGTAGATTTAAGTTCATTTACAACCGTTGGAGTCATTGACATCGCTACAACTCAGACGGCACGTGTTGTGTGTTTAATGCTTTAGGCCAAAAACCAAAAGAACCATGCAGGAAGCAGGCTGACGTACTGTTTCTGGTTGACACGACAAGCAATATGGACTACAATTATTTTCAGACGTACAAGCTTGGCTTTGTCAATGATGTGGTTCAGCAGCTGGATGTCGACACTGGACGAACCCGAGTCGCTGTCATCAGCTTCAGCGACAGCGCACAGGTTAGACAGAATCACTAGTGGTGTCAAGAATATATCAAGAATACATTTGATTGCAGTTGTGCAGTGCATTTTACAACCTTTTAGCATGTTTTGTTTGGGCTCTCGAATGGAGCGAAGTAGGACGTTATAACTTGTGGTAATAAAGTAAAAGTTGTGTTTTGCTAGTCACTGCGTTATCCAATCAACATAATTATCTATCTGCTCAGTCTGTAGGTGCCAGTGCGCAGAATAGATCTGCCTGGCGTATCACATTAAAACACGCTAAACAGAGAATTATTTGTCTGTGCAAACGGGAGATTAAATGCTTTGTCGCTAAATTCGCACAACACACTTGCATACTTCCATGCTTATAGAAACACTAGCTCTCAGAAATTTGGTCACAGATGCTACAAACACTACAACATTTTGAATTTAGTACTCATGATATAACGGTTTCTGCCACGTAGACATACATTGTTCCGTATGCTGTTCGTAGCTCGAGTTTGATTTCAACACTTACAGCCGTACGGTAGACACGCAGTTGGCGGTCAGAAAAGTTCGCTACGGCGGCTACGCAGCCAACCTTCACATTGCCCTGTCACTGGCACGCAACTCGGTTTTCGTAGCGTCAAACGGCGCCCGTCTTAACGACCCGTCAGTGACTAAGTTGATCGTCGTCATCACCGATAACCCGTCGGCCAACAAGTCTGCCACTCAGCGTGAGTCGGAGCTCATCAGGGTCGCTGGAATCGGAGTGGTGACTATCGGCGTCGGCACGTACCTCGACCGCTACGAACTGTCGGCAATCGCCAGCTATCCGTACACAGACAACATGCTCACTGTCAGCACTGTCCGTAATCTGACCGTCCTTGCCGACCGCGTTAAACGCATTATCTGTGGAGGTTCGTTTTCAATTGCCTTTTCATTATTTGTTCAGTTGTCCAATGTTAGTTCATTACTATACGTAGTTTGCTAAGTAATGTAATTTTCATAGAATGTGTAACTTGAATTAGTATTACAGTGCAATAGCTTTCTACTGATGAAAAAAAGAAAATGTTTACATTACGCATGTTTCAACTGAAGTTGGTCTTGAAATGTTGTTGTTGTTGCTACTCCTGCTACTGAGTTAATGACGAGGATCATGTAGAAAATTGTTGCGAGTGTGATATGTGCACAGATGACGCAGTCTGTTCTGACTCAGTCTGTCAGTCTGGAGCACAGTGCAACGAGGTGATGAACCACATCAACTGCCGCTGTCCTTCTGGAACTAGCGGAGAACGATGCGCTGATGGTACGTAGGCCTATTAGTCGATAGCTACATTTTATCCTTTTCCTTTGCTATGCTTACAGTTTTGAGTGTGTGGCACGTTAACAATTAATATTTTCAGAATAACTTAAATCCTAAGGTATTAACTAACAAATGGCATTTGTGTTAATAATTTATACATCTGCAAACAATTAAAAGCACGTTCACGTGGTCTGTGTGTGGCGAATGTGCTAACAAGTATACGCGTTGTACGCGCAGCATGTTCGAACGGCGCGGACGTGGTGTTTGCACTGGATGCCTCAGACAGCATCGGGTTCGACAACTTTCAGCGCATGACTCAGTTCGTCGGCTTGATTGTTCAGACGTTGGACATCGACAGCGTCACTAACGGTTTAACTATCAGCCGTGTTGGACTGGTAACATTCAGCGACTCGGCCGTACTACAGTTCAATTTGAACAGATACACGACGATGATGGAACTGCTTCAGGCTGTCAACGTCCCTTACTTGACCGGCGCGACCAACGCCGCTCAAGCTATCAGGTTTATTACTATGACAATAATCCGCCGCTGCTTGTGTATGCCTGTTTTACGTAGGATCTGCGTGAGCTGATTAGATAAATCTGTATAATGTACGTAATATGTAAGCTTCGTGTATGCAAAATAGTTACTTTTCATTGCTTTCAATCTCAGTTGTTCGTTGTTGTATGTCGTTATGTTTGTTAGATACGCGACAGACGTGATGTTTCAGCCTGGAAAAGGAGACAGACCTAACGTGCCCAATTATCTCGTGATCTTGACGGACGGTAACTCGGACAATGCGACGTTGACGTGGAACGAAGCTATGAGGGCACGCGCTCGCGGCATTAATATTATTACTGTCAGTAACTCCACTTATTCGTGCTTTGTTAACAGTTTATAACTTACATTTGTTGTGCGGCCGTCCTAATGTTTGATAGGGATAAAGCTTTTTGACTAGAGACAGATACAAACATAGACTACATGGCTCAGTAAGAGTGTCGCCTTGTAGCTTTTCTAAAGGCGTTACTTGCCAAGGTTGTCATGCTAAGCCGTTGCATATTTCAGGCTCTGCATGTTTTGTTGTTATATCCCATTTTATAAAAGAAACACTGAGACATGGTTCTGTTTAGTCGTTTTACATTTACTACTGTGATTCTTGCAAATAGCTATAAATAAAAGATGACAATATAAAATTTTCCCACCTTTTGAGACATACTGCAATTGTCTTTCTTTTCTGCTCAACATACAAAGCATATCGTCTCCGCCGACCGCCACCAAAAAACGATGTATTGATATTTTTGAACGTTTTTAAGAAACAGTGTCTGGAGTTGTAAGAGTAATGTACGATGCCAGTAGGCCTATACACGCAGTTTGTGACCTGCCACAATCTTAGTATTATAGTTACCTTCGCCGAATAAGGATGTGGCCATTAAGTTTTCGGATCAGTCCGTTTGCCTATATGTTTGCTGTCACAGAGTTCTAAGCTAAATAGTAAATATTGTCGTTAGCGTAAAGCGGATTCAGCATGAGAACGATAGATATTGACAACATAAACATTAGCCAAGCATCCGCTATAATGAGACAGAAAAAAACAAATCCGTTCCGTGACTTGACTTATTAGGCGAGTCAGCTATGAGAAAGTAGCGGATACAATATGCGATAAAACAATACACAAGGTGCACTTAAAATTCGTCGATTATTATTATTATTATTATTATTACAAACGACAAATTTAACCTGCCGTAAGCAGAGCTTCAAGGACAGGTTACAAAAATTACTGTCAATATACAAATAGGGCCAGGATAAGTAGATGCAGTTACAA
>Ga0209367_1012871_pt1 | contig 10860 bp, 8 predicted proteins | sample WorMetLIZISLAND2_FD_187412 | JGI IMG/M metagenome (GOLD analysis project Ga0209367, IMG submission 187412) | Marine gutless worms symbiont microbial communities from Max Planck institute for Marine Microbiology, Germany - Olavius geniculatus... ... | reverse complement strand
GTCATCATCTTCAATATCTAAACCATGCTCTAAAGAGATTGATCGTTTAAGTTGTCTTGCAGCTGCCATTCAGTAGTGAGAAACAACCACGTAGTAAACACGTCGTATACGTCAGCCAATAGGATCAATGAACTTTTACTGAAAAACCACACGAAGATTACGTGGCTGGTAAATAACCACCGTAGAAGGCGAGCTGAACACAGACGAGGTTATAAACACACTGTAGCACACCTGTAGCCACCAACGATTCGACTCTTGTTTTAGCTAATATCTCCCAATAATTCAGTCGGTCGGTAATCCGATAGTTGACGTGGTGCCTAAACTACTCAACACTAAACATTAAGATAAAAACCGTCTAAAAGCAGATAAAACAGATAAAACGACTTATTGCAAAGTGTGGCAAACCATCAGTCCGACGCTACCACCTGGCGAATACAAACGAGAAGTTGGGTGGACTTCCACAGCGATTCCCCATTTTGCCAAATTACTTTGGTTTTTAGCCGACCGTACTTAGCTAACTGTCGAGCTTTTGGTACGGTTTTCGTCCCTCCGCCCGTCTATCTCTCCGTCGTTGTCGTCTGTCACAGATGTATTGTAACTAAACGGTAAGTCGTATGGGGGTCGGCGATGGTACCACCGGATAGGGCGGTGGCAACTTCCTATAGACTATCAATAGTAACCATGTCTCTATATGCAGCGGTCTGGTTTCAATTTTCACAAAAAAATTCAAGCTACAAGTGGCCGAATCTCGGAAACAGTGAGAGATAAGGTCAAGGTTACTATTAATTACAAATAAGAACTGGCATACGCCGTTTCAGATGAGATGAAAATCATCGACCTTGGACGACATTGAAGGTCACTGAAAACCAGTAGGTCGGCTATCCTAGCGACAGTTGGGTTTCTTGTTTATGTTGTTACTGCTACATGCATTTACTGTTGTTGTTGTTCCAAGACAATAGGGTCTACTGGTGATTCATTTCAATAGCAAGTTTAATGAGAAAAATCCATCATATATCATAAACATATTCTGCGGATTTTTACGCGCAACAGCAGCTACTGCTGTAGCGTCTTTTAGCCATCACAATTATTCTGTTTGCCGTCTGTCTGTCACACGGGTGGATCAGTCAAAAACGGCGCAAGCTACGTCGTAGGATCATTAAATCTTCACCATCGGCTGCCTGGAAGACTCTAGTTTCAGGATCAGTAAAGCTTTTCCATAAATTCGAAAAGGGTCACCCCGAGCGAGGGCGCTAAATGACAGAGGGGTAGGGAAAATTTGCGATTTACAGCCGATACGGCGTTGGCAGAGCGAGACAGGTCACGCCGTCTGGTGAGTACAAGTAAAACACTATAGATAATTAGCCGCCGGTCCCCTGGCGCTCTCTGTCGACTGTAAAAAAACATCGTTGCTAGGAAGGATGAACTTAGATTTTGTTTACTGGGCTGCGCGTTTTCCTTTTGCGTTAGCTGGGCTTTTCTTGTTTTTATTCATAGACTACGCCAAAGATCGGTGAGTTCCGTGCCGTAATATCCTATCATACCATAAGCTGCCATAAAAGCGTCGCTGTGTCGCAGCGCAAACTTGGCTGTCCGACTGACCTGGAGGCTTACTGCAGACTCATCACGGTCGACGTCCGACAGCAACTGATACTGCACGTCCGCAAGGTTGCGCTGGCATTGAGTGTGTTCTGACTTCACTATGACGTCAATCAGTCGTCGCAGTGACGTGACAGCCTCATCGTCATCATCATCAGCAGTGCAGGGCGGCATTCTATTCATCTTTCGCAGCTCCAGAACATCTTGCGATCTCTTCTCATACGAGTACCGTCCGATTTTGATGGCTGCCAAGACAAAAAAACATAATCATCATATGGATAAGAATCCTCGTCGTCATTATCATCAGCATTATTGAGTGGTTCACGGTATCCTAAATAAAAAAGACATTTATGACCACGATTAATTAAATGAGTAAACCCAGGTCTGCATGGGTATGACCGACAAAACAAAAATGTCTTAAGATGCAATTTGAAGACCGAAAGCGACGATGCATATTGCCCGCATTACACTGACTGTGTGTCATTGTGCTGCTGAATGATATTGCCTTTTGTGATTTTTTCTTTAAAATTCAGCGAATGCGCGATTATAACTCTCGGGGTAATAGAAGTAACCGCACGAACTTTGCCACGTGACGTGCCGCCGGGAAAGGCATAACAATGCAAATACAAAATTTTGAAGGCAAAGAAAAATGGGGAGGGCAAAAAACGTGCAAAAATCGGCGAGCTTTCGGATAACTTCAGAATCTGACTGCGAATATTTCTCAAACGAATCAAGATATCAAAAAGTAATTCGAGCAAAGCTCACGAGACGCGCGACAGCCTTAGTAGTTTTTGTTCGCACATCGTCTTGATCTATTTACAGCCATTTGGTCGCAATGCACTCTTAAAGTGTGTACCGCAGCCGAAAATCGCAAAAAAACACTAAAACACCGTAATAACAACAAAATAACGCTTTTAGGAAGAGTATTCCTCTTTGACGCTCTCGTTAAAAAATAACCCCTTCACACAGGGGCACAACATTTTGTCACAAAAAAATACAGTCCTTGGGGCAACCCGTAAAGATTTCGTGATTTTACCTTGCACCGTTTTGATACAATACAGCAGTCTGACAGACAAACAAACAGACAGACGGACGGCCAGACAGACGCCCAGGTTATGGCTAAGACGCGCGAAACATTCTGCTGTTGCGCGTAAAACTCGAAATAGCAAGTGATTAACTACGACCCTCGTGTATTGGGCGAAAAAAATTGGTGAACTTTGGTTCACTAACAAAAAAGTTGACTCACCCAAGATCCGTAATGCGCTCGCTGTGACGTTCGTGCCACGTGACCTTACCGCGATGAGAATGTCAACACCGTAAAATAATTCCTTAATCGGACTTAAGGCGCCTGTCGGACTCTGTCCCAAATTTCTAGTTAATTTAGACTTTTATAATGTACTTTAATATATCATTGTAAGCGTTAGTTATGGTTTGAACGGCATACCGTTACGGGACATGCCGGCCTGTAGACAGCGCTTGTAGCGACAGTGCGAACACGTCAGTATCGCTTGTCTCCCATCGGCTGTCTCGTCCACCACGCATCTGTATGGGTTCTTCCTAGTCAGACTGCGCTGGAAAAAGCCCTACAGTGACATCATCATCATCATCAGCAGCAGCAGCAGCATCAATACCAGCACCACCAACACAGGGTTGTCCGTGCGTCCATTTCATCGACCTTGACCTGACACTACCCACCAAATAACTGACCCAACCCAACCAACCCACTGCCGGGTGAATTTATAGACCCACGACCAAACTCAGCCCATACTCAACCCAACTAACATACTACAAACAACATCGGCCATGTGTAAAAAGATAAACTAATGCACATCATCACCACAGACAGCATTATCATAATCAAAATCACCACCTCATCACCAATAGCAGTACAGTCAACATATGAGCCCTGCACGCAACCCGCAACGAATGAGTTCGACCGATTCAACTTTCTCGCTCCACAATCCAGACCAAATGTTAGTGGTGGTGTGACCAACACATGAAAAATCACGTTCTGGTTGTGCAGAGCTGGCCGAGATAAACCGAACGCGACGGGCAACTTCGGACCCATGACTCAACCAACTCATTATAAACAAAAAATCTCGACCCACTACCAACTCAACCCAACCCAACCCGGTGGATCAACCCAACCCATGGACAACTCTGCACCTTCATCAACAATAACAAAAACCAAAGTAATTTCATAAGATGCGGAATCGCTGCCCGATGCTGCCACCTGGTAAATCGAGTCATCTTTTTCGTGTATTTCATAAGTCAGAAGCAATTGCGCGTTTTTGCTGCGGGTTGGACCCCAAATCTGTAGCTGCAGTCGGAATAATCTGTAAAGTGTTCGATGTGATAACAACGCCATATTTCAATTCGTTTTAGGCGGAATTAGGCCTACTGTCGACTATAGCTATACTTTTCTACGTAACGTGATCTGTCAGTCGGTGCGGATACATTTTACAGTTGTCGTATAAAACTGCAAGTTATTGTATTTTAACATGTGTTGTTTTACGGTTGGCGCGAATTCTTTTGCCGAGCGCTGGATTCCTTCATGACACTTGACGGTCTCGAGAGCGAAATTTACGGCATTTTTATTTTTAAAAACCTTAATAACTGTAATTATAAACATTCCCCAAAAGTGCGAAATGATAATGTAGGCCAAAAGTCGCGTGTTTTTATACAACAGCCACGCTTTGTGTAATTTAGAACGTTCAAGATTGGTACGTTTTGTAGGCCTAACAGTTTTCCATTTTCGTGCTGTGGCAGTATTGACCCAGCCCACCTTGCATAGTACGAGATAGGCTATCTGCCGTTTGCTGTCGGTTTTATGTTGAACAATAAACTACAGGCATATGCACACAAAGCTTTATTCAGCAAGTATGCACAAGTCTATTATAGATCAGGATGTTGAATTAGAACCAGTTTACACTTTAATCACAAAACCACTTTAACACGCTTGACGTAGCCTACAGCCTATCGGCTATTGCCGTGACCTCTATTTCTTTGTGCGTCAGTTTGTTTCCCTATCGAGACGAAATTCCCTGTGTGAGCTAATCGTTACTATATTTTCCGTCAGCATTTTGCATAGGGCCTTCATCGACTTAAGTGTAAGTATTACGTTCCTTCTATACTATGAGCCATAAAAAGATATAAAGATATACAACTTTCATTTTAGGCTATTGCATGTCAGCGACTTTGGTAATTAGACCACGTATATTCAAAACTGATCAGCTGCTAAAAAGTGAAAACAACTGATGGAAAATATTAGCTGCATGTGACTCAAGAATATTCACATTGGACAAGCCCAAAATATGACAAATTGAACGACCGAATGTATCCATTTGCCGCAGTAAAAATTATGCAGACCTATGTATAACGACGTCACAAGTTCACAGCAGGACGTCTTCTTGATTCTAATTCGCACAGAACGCCATGAAAGTGAGATGGTCAGGTAGAAAAGTAATGTTCAGCTTCGCAGTATCAGGTCGTAGGCCCCCTGCAGGACTTCAAAACGTGGAGATACTGCCGGTGAATGCAGTAGTTAGCCCTACAATTAATTGAAACTTTAATAGCGCCTATCCTTACAATAAATGAATACAAAAGTTTGAATATATAAATATAGTAAATTTAAATGCTTATTGAATGACTAAGCATAATATATAATTTTTTACATATGTTCCGTAAATGAAAAGGCCTCATACTTAGTAAAGTAACGTGAACTTGTGTAGCGAATAACATTTAAAAACCTCTGATACATGTATGCTCACATAGGTCTAGCCATGGTCCTGATTACAGCTTGTCCAACAATGCAGCAACACAGTTTGGTCTGCCATTGTCAGGTCCCGCATTTTCAGGCGACCCGTTTTAGTGGCAGTTTAGCGAAACGTTCTGCTGCGTTGGGATTTTATTGGTGTCTTTATTGCAAGTTGCATTTTTTGCTTGATTATGTCAGAGAAAAAACATATGACAGTTGTGCGACTGAGCAGAAGAATGGTGGCTTGGTTTTTGGATTCAGAACGCAGCTTGTAGGCCTGCGAATGAGCGTTCAAATTTCGCAACTACACTGTGTCAAGAAAAAAGTAATCCCTTAGACATTGTACAATAAAAATGTCAAATCTGAACGAATTTAAATAAAATTTTGGAGATGAAATTCAGAACAAACTGCTGAATATATTACCAAATTTTGTTGAAAAACATATCACTTGTTAACGAAATTATTAATTGTTGATTATTGATTACAAAATATCTGCGTTAACAGCATGACATTACAAAAAGTAAACCCCTCTGTAGTCTGTAGGCCTACATTTGCGTAACTTTAACAAACAACAACTAATCTTTACAAAATTCTACATCAACAATGCGTCATCTATTGGCAATCAAAACGCCAAATTTTAGTTAAATCAGCCAACGCAAACAATAGTTACAGGGGCTTTTGTGAGGTCAGCTTAAAAAGTGAAGTGTCCGACAGTAAGCAATTGCACGGACATGTGGGCCTAACTGTCAAACAGTAGCCTACACGATAAACTTTTTAGCATAAAACCTTTTTTTGTCTTAACAGTGTAACTAAAACAGGAAACACAATCGTCTGTAGAAAATACCGTTTGTTATTCTGTACGTTATTCTTTGTTGATTGCGTCAACAGATGTCACTCCCGATCGAGCGACTGCAGTAAACATATGTAATGCCGTACGGATAACGCAGATATTTTGTTATCGATATTTAATAACTAATAACTCAGTTAATAAATAATATTTTAAACGAAATTTGGTGATCGCTTTAGCTATTTATTGGTAACTAAAACTACAAAATTTTATGCAGATTTATTTAGATTTGACATTTTTATTGCACAATGTCTAGGGGGTTACTTTTTCCGGACACAGCGTAGTTTGACGAGGTGAGGTACATTTCGTTGCAGCTCTTTCTACAAAGTTTAGTTTTCGGTTCGCACTAAGTTTTGAGTTAGGCCTATTGTAAAAAATGTGGTGCATGTCAATAGCTTACGGTGCAGTTTATGGTTATCATGACAGTATCTACACTGTGGGACATAAAAACACACCAAATTTTTTTGGCCAAAACTTTAAGAAGGGTTATTCAATTTTAATATTTTTGGTACACATATTCATGACACAGCTGGCCATCAAATGGCCGTTCAGTTTCCCACCTCACCCAGCATCTGTTTCTGCACTATCTGAGAAAAACAGAACAGAAAAAAGATGCATTAAAATCAACAACAAAAAATTATAAAATTTCATCTTTCCGGATATGTGGCCACCAACAGCCAATCAATTACAAGGTTTGACTGTTGTGCAGCAGCACGTCCATTAAATAAACATAACATTCAGGAATAGGTATTGATGAATTCAAAAAGTGACTGGTGAAGTCTGGATTTGTCTGGAACAGAACGTTATCAACGCTGCTATCAACGAATAGAGAAAGTATCTCCGAGCCGAGCCCATGTTCGTGGGCCAACATTTTAAACATTTTTGTAGGCAATTAAAAAATAAACAATTAGATAAACTATTAGCTAAAATGATAAAATTATGGACAAAATGTGTGTTTTGTGTGTTGTTTTGATTAACCAGTAATACCAAAGTGGTTAAAATGCAATATTTTGTTCGTTTTCTTTCTCCAGGTAGTGCAGAAACAGACAGTGGGTAAGCTGGGCAATTAAACAGTCATTAATGGCCAGTTGCATCAGGAATATTCGTTTCAAAACTTATTAAAATTAGATCACTTTACGTCAAGTCATGATAAAAAAATTTAGTGTGTTTTTTATGCCCCACAGTGTATAAAGCATAAGGCTATCCTATTATTTTGCCAAAAAGTAGCAAAAACACAACACTGTAAATATTGTAGGGCTACAAAAATTAGCCCTATCCGTTGACGTTTTATTTTACGATCTGTGTCAGTGGGTTTTCCTGTGGTAATTACACCCCACAATAGTGGGATTTCCCACTGCTCTTAATTCATTCTTGATTGTTGCACAAGGCGACGACAACAAAAGCACCAAGTCCACTGCAGTCTGCAGGCGCGATGTTTTTAGTACACAATAAACATTCCAAACTGTACACAGTACACACGAATAGGCTAGTCTAAGCAGCTTAAAAAAGCAATAAACGAAAAATAAACTTTAAAAATGCATACTTATGCCAAAATGCTATGAACAGTTTACTGAAATCAATCTTACTGACTTGATGCATTTAAATTCCAAAATCACGTCGATGAACTTAAGGCTTCAGCCACCCTAGACAAAGTGAAAACATATAAAAAGTTAATGGGTGAAAGGTCAAAACCGTGGAGTCATCGTAGAGCAAATGCAGTCCGCTAACTGGCTGTTGAGATTCTCAGACTTGGGGCGAAGCCCAAAACTGCAAAGTCATCACGGCAAAAAATACCAGAAAACTGTCTTAGTAATGTTCGCTTTTGTGGGCAATTTTAAGCTTTAAATGTTACAGTTTGAACGTTTCCTCGGTTTGTATTATCGCTATCGTTTCTGTTGAGTGGAAGACACTGGATGACCCTGCGGTTTCAAAATCCGCCATGCAGAGTGTAGCATAATTTCCGCGTATATGCACGTTCGTGATGCAGAATAAATTAACGCAGTACTTTTCCTGTTTTCAGGAGAGTTTAACATTGCTGGCAATAGTTTTGCAGTTAGGCTATGAATCATTATCCAGGGATGTCGGTCACGACTCACCAGAGCGTCATGCGCTTCACCCCTGCACCAAATATCGCACTGCCATCCTCCTTCTAATCAGTCAATCGGTAATAGGTCTATTTTTACTCCGGAAAGCTGCACGAGAACAAACAGCAAACAAGATCGTCAAGCTTTACTCAAGGCAAATGCAAATGCAAATACTGTCCGTGGATAGCCCCAGTATCATGCACACACAAAACACTTGGCCTTGATCTTTGATTATGACCTTGAAATTTAATAGGGTTTTGGAGGTTACCGAGGTACACTGTTCGTGCAGCGGTTCAAAATCGAGTTATCGCGTTCACAGACAAAGACAGCTGAAAACTACTACCGTCGCTACCGCGACATTAAAAATGCACGGCTACCGGATGAATAACTTATTCGTCTGATTGCCGGATGAATATCCTGTGCCTATCATCTTCGCCAACCGTATTGTTTCCGTAAAAATATGTTGTTGATAGAAGCCATAGTCTATGGTAGAAGCTGATGTCACGCTGGCATCAGTGCTGGCAGGTGGTTGATGGTTGGTTATGAAAACGAAAGAGGAAACCGCAGGCGGCAAAATTCCGAGAGAAATTACGTCACGAAATTATCATCAATACGCTGTAATCACAAATAAACTATTTCTTTTTGGGATCATTGTATAGGGTGCTGACAAGCTGTTATACAACGGTGAGTAGTACGTAGCAGCAAGAACACATATCGTCAGTATTGTTGATAAACTTAGTTAAATGAAAAAAGCCAAAGAACAGCTGACGAACACAATTAGGCCTAAGTCTACAGTAGCCCCACGTAACGTATAGGTGAATAGACATTTTTACGACGATTCTCTACTTCTAGACGTCAAAAGAGCCCACTTTGACTTTTACACGCCAGCCATCTTACGCTACACTAGCTGCATGAAATTTGGAAAAATATAATGCAAGCATAGCTTAACTAATCCATCATTCCATCTGACTGGAGAGAACTCAGAATTATTATCTAGGTTCTAAGCTTATTGGTTTGAACCTGCATGGCTACACATCAAGGACGATATTTTAAACATCCTTCTGTTGTGACTGTGTTGTATTATTTCACTTTCTTGTATGAATCAAATGTGGACTTTTACGCTCTCTTGCTGGCTGCTAATATAATGGTAAACATGATCAAAGTTGTCGTCTAGATTTGCATTATAAACTGAGAAAAATAAACCATTTTGAGACAGTGACGTACAAAAAAGTCTATGTCCTTTCTATGCAAATGAAATTTCCAACTGCATGTTTATCTGACGTGCCGGCAAAACGCACCATTTTTAATTGCCGGGAAATGTTTTTCAATACGTCACAATAAAGTAAACGATTATAGAAGAAAGAAAAGAACAAAAAAGCGAAAAGCATAAGAAAAATAAACAGAAAAAAAGAAAATCACGTTTGAGGATTGGTGTCAGAGTTACTTGTAAGACATTATTAACAATTTTTGTTCGGTGACTGACTGACAGTAAAGGATACGGCTTGCAAAGTGAACTTAGAGTGAGTTCTGCAAAACAGTAGCACCTCAGACAAAGGCGCTAGTGTGAGTCGTATGCCAGAGCTTCGATACTAGCTTTTCGCCCGTGATTCGGAAAAATATTGCTGACCGACATCTTAAACAATCGTTTCCGAAAGACTTTGGTTACAACACAACGACATGGGTTATGTGTCTATAATCCAAATGTTCGATAATCCGAAGGTGTATACTGCATCATGCGTTTTCTATAACCCTAACCCGACTCTAACCTTAACCCAGAGCTTTATCTCTAATCGACATGAAATGTGTGGAGATTGAGTCAACGTCCGAAGAAGCGTATAAAAAAGAACCGTAAAAATTTCGGACTATTAAGCCTTCAGATTATCGAGCTATCTTCACAACATGGTATTGTGCTCTTCTTTCGGCCTACTGGCATGACGGTATCAACAAGGGACTTTTTCTTGTGCGGTAGCCGTATTGATTTCAAAGCCGTTGTCCAACTGTTGTGCAGGCAAGCGATGGCGTACGCCGCCGCGTACCCCGCAGGTGCCCGTGATCACGTGATCGAGGTGAGCGACCGGATGCTGGCGGAAGTGGACGGACGAAGGTGTCCACAGTGCGACTGCCGCGACTCCCGGCCCGTTAACGGCGGCGACGACATGCCGCTCAGAGTGTGTTCCGCCTGCGACGAGGTGTACGGCTTCGACGATTCAACGAACGTGCCCGATCATCTCCTGCCGAAGACCTCGCCCCCCGGCGCCGGCATCTGGGACAACCAAGAAGACGACGAGCCGGTGGTCTACCCTCGTCGCCAATCCAGCCCATGCTTCAGGGACGCCAGGACCGCGGCGGACTACAGCTCGGAGAACGACGACGAGGAAGCGGCGGCGGCGGAGGATCGCGACCAAGAAGGTCATCATCTCGCCGAGGAGAAGGCGTTCTCGACGGATGCGTCCAGGAGTGGAAGAGGAGGGGGTCGCGGAAGACGTGGTGGCGGTGGTGGACACGGAAGAGGTAGGGGACATCAGCATTACCACCATGGCGAAGATCGCTCTCGCCACTGCCAACAACACTACAAT
>Ga0209367_1012870_pt1 | contig 10862 bp, 5 predicted proteins | sample WorMetLIZISLAND2_FD_187412 | JGI IMG/M metagenome (GOLD analysis project Ga0209367, IMG submission 187412) | Marine gutless worms symbiont microbial communities from Max Planck institute for Marine Microbiology, Germany - Olavius geniculatus... ... | reverse complement strand
GACATCGAAAACAGCAAAATTACAAAAGGTGATATTGCCCGCATCACACTGACTGCGTGTCAATGTGCTGCTGAATAATATCACCCATAAAATTTTTACGTATATTTCACCTATTTGCTGAGAAGCCCCCCTTGTGCAGATTTACATGAAATTTTGCATGAGGGGTCATCTAGATCAGAGGTTTTGATTCTGTGCGGGTCGAATTTTTGGCTTTCCCATAAGAAAGAGAAGTCGCCGTTAACACATGGCTTGAACTACCGTTCAGCCTGTGATAGAAAACAGGGCCAAGCACTGAACCCTGTGTGATGCCGCTAAGAACATCAGACCAATGTGACAAAAATAAGTGGGCTCCAATTACTGCATCACGGGTTTCGGTATGTCAATAGCTAATGTTCAACATTTTTTTTCAGTTTGTCAGTAATAAACCGATAATGAACAGAATTTATTAAAATCCTCGGTATTATGACCGAGGACTTTGTCTCAAGGCCAAGGAATTGGAACCCGAGAACGAGGACAAGGACTTGAGGCTGAAAACAACGACGAGGACAAGGACAAATGTTTTTGTCCTCAAGGCACCTCGAGGACGAGGATAAGTCCTCAAAGACACATTACTGAAGATTAGTGTAGAAAAAAATTCCAGTACATATTGTAGAAATCTGCCACAGATCTGCATTACTGGTAAGTGTCATCTAAAAACTGGTGAATAAAATGATGTAAGCAGATAACGACAGCAAACCAACATTTTCGACAAGTCTTTCTCAAAACACATAAACCAAATCAAACCAGCGACAACCACAAAACGACGACGTCGTCATTTCAACATGCATAGCAATCAACTAGCAGCATTAACCAACATCTACAACTACAACTATAGCAGATAACACATCAACATCAACGGTATCAACAATCAACGCTTGCCAACGAGCAACACATTCACAGTTCAGCACACAGTCACCGTAACGTTTCACGAATACGGAATGGCAGCCGGTAGGTAACAAGCTCCACCACATCAAGCATAGATAGCTCTAGAGTACAACAGTAAGCAGATCAGGAGCAGACAGAAGAAGCTTCTACAGAAATAACCCTTCAGAGAATACAATTCTATGGAAAGGACAGCTTCTAAGAAACTTGCAAGACATTACACAATGCTGGACCAGATGAAATACGACGTACGCTAATTAATTATCGGTCTGAGCATGTATTTACACAACAGAGAAACGCTAACATATAGCATAACAACAGGCCACAAACACACAACAGCTGCAATTTCTACTCTAACTAGCCACATATTTCAAATCCGACTGACTGACATCTGCCTACACAAGCCCTATACTCTAACTGCTTTATTCCAAAATGGGCAAAAACCCAACATGAGTACGCCTGGCGCCCTAAGTCCAACTGGGGAGTTAATTCAGGGAGTTGAAATTCCACCGGTAGCAAAGTCACGTGGCCCAAAGTCAAATGCGTTAGCATACGCAGAACGTGCATTATCGACTTAGGGTAGACACCGCACTTGTAACTTTTATGTTTGTGCACCAAAGTTTACCAAACTTTTTTGCTGAACCCAGCAGGGATCATTATCGATCAAGTTCATTTCTGATTTTTGATATCCCGATCATTTCCTAAGATATTTGCGGTCAAATTTGAAAGTTGTCCGAAATCAAGCCAAATTTTTGACTTTTTGGCCATCCCAAATTTCTGGGGTGCAGGCCCTCCAAAATGTGTACCTAAGTGATAATGCCCACCTTATGGCCCGTCATGTAACAAAGTTTCATGTGGGTAAGTTACAGGCACAGATATGTCAAAATTTACGCCAATTTGTGACCCCCTTTAAAAAATTGTAAGGGGGACCTCAGTGCCCGGTGGGGGGTGTGCTAGCAAGACTTGGGTAACTTTCTAGCATGTGTAAAATTTGGGGGGCGCAGCACCCCATATGAGCCAAAATATGGTCTTCCAAAAAGGCGCTTTGCATGGGTACAATTTGACCTTCAGATCTCCTTGGTTACTGGATCAAAGTTCACCGAACTTTCTTCGCCGAATGCAGGAGGATTTGCGGTAGATCAGGTACTTGTCCGATTTTGAATATCTCTGTTCTGGAGATATTCACCATCGAATTTTGATGTTGTCCGAAATCGCGCCCAATTTTGCATGTTTCTGGCCCCTAAAATTTGTTGGGGAGATGACCCCCAAAATTTTATACCTGGATTATTTAATAGAACGCACTTCCCATCGTGTTGCAAAATTTCACAGCGATCAGTTGACAAAGCTTGGAGATCTCATGGCATAAAAACAAAGAAATGCCAGCAAAATATAAGTCCACTCCGAAAACTATCGTTTCTGGGCAGACTAACTAGTATCGCTACTGAGAAATGACACTAATAGGCAGAAATCACAGGCTGAACGATAGTTCAAGTCCTGCGTTAACGGCGACTTCTCTTTGCTATGGGAAACCAAAAATTCGACCCCCCACAGAATCAAAACCCCTAAACCGATTGAGATAAAATTTGGCATGGTTGACTACGTCGGCGAGTGGACCCGTCATGCAAAATTTTATGCAAATCTCTCCAAAGGGGGCTTCTCGGCAAATGAGTGAAATATACGCAAAAAATTTTATTTATATATGTTCATATATGTTTGACACAGTCGGTGTGATGCGGGCAATATCACCTTTTGTGACTTTTGCTGTTTTTGATACGCGAGTTCTTTAATGTTGCCGTTAACAAGTGTAAAAACTGATGTTTTGTACATTTATTATCAGCAGAATCAACACTGACCACTGGCAAATTATCACAAAAAATGAACGGCAAGGTGACTATGCTCCTGCCAGAGTTAAGAATAAATGTTAACAAGTGACAAAGCCTTCTTTCTAACTTACCCAGTAATTCGCGTACTAAGACATGTTCGAAGCTGAAAATATATGTATAGATCTTGTAGCACACTGCCAGCGAAAAGTAGCAAATTATTTCACACTAGTGTTGACTATAACAGCAACACCAAATACTGTGGCACAAATGGTTGAGGAACAAAAAATATTCTCATCAGCAAAAAACTAGCAAATCAGCTTAAGGTACAATATTCACGTAAGATCGGGTCATGGCACATTATAGCATAAAAATAAATTCTTCCACTGTGATTAATCACAAAAGGCACATATGAAACACAACTAGCATTCAGAAAGTTGGCAATAAGCAAGATATAGAAAACTGAACAAAAAACAGAAATTTGTTTAGTAAGGTACAACTGTAAGAACAGCATGCACCAGATGTTGAAACATGTGCATATTTAAAAAAAAAAATGTTCCAGCTCACTTTTATATACATATCATGAATCAAAATTAGTGCAAATTAAAGCAAACTCTGCCAATGTATGAAATGGCCAAAAAAACTTATGAAAATAATAAAATGAATGTGTATATTTTTTTCATAAATGTATCTGTATTTCTGGCATGCTCAGACTGTTGTGTGATTTATATTTTATTTATTTATACACAAGTTATTCAGAATGAAACTGAAAAAAACAGACCTAGGGACCCCATCAGAAAGAAACAAAGAATTCAGTCTAATGACCAAATTTTGTTTCAATAATCAAACGACTTTAGTAAATTCTATGCTACATTACCAAAAAAAGTTTACAAATAACAAACATCGACATGTAAAAATGTTCGCAAATGCATTTTTCAATCTTTGAATGACAATAGCAACTTACGTTTTTGTTACATTTATGCTGTAAATAGGAAAAGGTGAACAAAGCAATAAAGCAGAAAGTGAAGCAACTCGAAAGCGCAATCTGAACAACAGAACCCCATTAAAAGCAAAAACGCCAAAGAATTAATAATATTAGTAAAGACCACAAGGGTTAAAAACAAAAGCTAAAACCAAGTTACCTATTTGTTTTCAACCCCCCAAAATCTCTACTACTGGGGAGTGCTAAAATTTAGAAAAAAAGATAATAATAATAACAGCTGGTGAGCTTTGTAAAAAAATAATAAACAAACTTTGCTTTACACCTGAATGACATATATAAAGTTTGTAACAACTGAAAAACTACAAGACATGCAGCAGGCAGGTTTCAATATCAATGCATGAACTAGAATATCTAATGTAGTAACCCATCCGAATATACAAGCACTTTATGAATAATAGTAACAGAAATTATACAAAGTCTCGATGACAAACTTAGTTGCCAAATGACAACGAAACAAATGGCACAAAAACACCAACAAGACACGCACAACATGCAGCACTTTGCACTAAAATGACTACTGCAACTAAATGTCACTTCCATAACAGCACAGTGGCCAAGCTATTAAGATAGCTTACGAGCCACACAGGCCTGGGATGTGCCTTCAACCCACCCACTACATAAATGTCTGTAATCAAAGAGGCCAGTAACAGTCGGCAACAGGTATTGATATATTCTATATAACCCTGTGCATTCTATACATAAGTTGAATAGATTCTTAACAGGCTGCTGGTTCAACCCCCAATTTTTTTCTTGTTTTAATTTCTTTTTGTAAAATTCATGAAGTGAACTTTACTTTCTTGTAACATGATGCCAAAAGTAACAAATTAATTACGATTTTGCCACTTATTCACCAGAAACTTATATCTGAAACATATCTGTAGCATTTGCATGATAACAGAATAAACATTTACTTCCTGTCCCGACTGTTGCAAGCCTGTTACAATTAAAGTGGTGCATTTTATGGCACCAGCACAGCAGACCCAGATAACGAACTGCAATAGTGCATGAGCCAATCAAACAACGACAACAACAGTATTATCACTCATAGACTAAGAATACATGACTCAGCCTATCATCCTAAAATGTGTAAAAATAGATGAATTCACCCAAATTTTTAAAATTTGTTTTTGCACAACCCCAGTAACCAAAACGTTTAAAATTCATTAAAAAATCATAATTTATAAAAAAACTAGAAATTTGGGGCAAAGCCCAACTAAGTCCACCCAGCAGTGTTTAAGTCCGATTGGGGGAAAAATTTAGGGGGCTGAAATTCCCGCAGTAGCAAAGTAACGTGGCCCGCATTCAAATGCATTCGCATACGCAGAACGCGCACTGTCGACCTAGAGTGGGCAAACTTTAGCCATGCATTGGCATGCAATCTCTGGTGCTAGTGGACCAGAGTTCACCAATTTTTTGGTTCAATGTAGGATTAATTATGCTTGATAACGTCATTTACCACTTGTCGATATCTTTATGTGTTCCAGAGATATTCGCAGTCAAACATGAAAGTTGTTGTAAAATGCACTAAATTTTGGGCCCCTCAAAATTTTGCACCAAGATTATAAAATCGAACACACTTCCGATCATGGTGCAAAATTTTGCGGTGATCAGCTCACTGAGCTCGGAGATCATGTGGCAAAGAAGAAAATATTAAACCACAGCAAAATATAAGTCTGCTCCGAAAGCTATCACTTCTGGGCAGACTAATAAAATTTGTACAATTTAAATTCTCGATCAATGATATTACTCGATACCAATCAGCAGAGAAAACTACAGAATGCCAATGTCCTTTGATGACACCAACTGTACAGCAGACGGAACGTTGTCACAAAATATACACCGTAATGCCATGAAGATGAGATTAGTTTTGTTTGTTGGTTGCTCATAAGAGACTTTTGTCAGTCAGTAACAGGTAACAGCAGTTTTCACAATCTCAAACCAAGAAAAATACATGAAAGCATCATATACTGTAAAAACCATTACAGTCTACTTTCAGTATAGATAAGAACCAAATTTGAAGAAAACCAGTGGCAAACGTAACAAGTGTCCGAAACAGACCAGAAAATGACGTGCACGGAGCTGACTGGCTGTAAACAGTACAACTAGGGATTGCAATCCTGGGATACCGAATCCCGGCCGGTTCCGCCAATCCTGAATCCCGGGATTGGCAGCATCCCAATCAAGCATTACAAAAATTAGCTAAAATCGTACTTTTTAGCATCCCCACCATGGTCAGCCACCTTGTCGTGGCTGTGAACAGTACAACTAGGGATTGCAATCCTGGGATACCGAATCCCGGCCGGTTCCGCCAATCCTGAATCCCGGGATTGGCAGCATCCCAATCAAGCATTACAAAAATTAGCTAAAATCGTACTTTTTAGCATCCCCACCATGGTCAGCCACCTTGTCGTGGTGGTGGGGCTTTGCACTGATGACCCGAAAGATTTCTAAAATCTGGAGGGTAGGAGCTAGCTAAGAGCTGACCAAACCCGTGAGAGCAGACTTGCTACACGTTACCAGTGCTTTTGCGATGGTTTCGGCTTCACAGCCGACTACGGTGACAGCTTTATAGCCGTTACCTGTAAGCTTATGGTTACATTCGGGGACACGCATTGGGCCAAACTGATACGGCCTCAGCGCTGGGCAGGTGTAACAGTCTAAAACCCAGGAGTTAAGGTAAGGTAGGGTAAGGACTTTTTAGCATGTTAAATGATAGAAATAAGAATTTTAGCTGTCTGGTAAATAAATATATTATATGCACTAGAGTCCCACTCTTAGCTGTGCATTGTAATTTGTATTTTGACAGTCACTGTCACTCCCTACAGTTTGGATATACCTTAAGGGCCTACAATACATCATATGCATGCAATAAGTCATTTAAAGATATCAAACTGACAAACAATCTGTAAGCCTAATACCGAAACGAGATCCCGGGATTACAAATTTCTCAATCGCGGATGCCGGGATTGAAAATTTAATCCCAGGATTGCAATCACTAAGTGCACAAATGGCAGGGAGGTCTTAGATCTGCTGCTGCATGTCAGGCGTAGACTGCGGAGGCATTGTAGGCGGCATGTTTGATGCCTTGTGCCACTTGGTCTCTTTGTAGAGGAACCACAGGTTACCAGCGAAGACACACATGCACAGGAAACCAAACACCTAGCATACCGCACACATGCACGCATACGGATAATTGATGAAAAAAACAGTAATTAATGAAAAAAACTACGTCAGCCCAGTGCCAACATATTATGCAGATATCTACCTAGAGCTATGCAACCCAACCCCAACCCAAACCTTTGCCCTTTTAGACTGAAAATTGACACATCGGTAACTCCTGCCCTAAGGTTTATTCATACTAATTTTGCTTTTTTTCTATGCCTTTTGTTTTTCAGTAAAAAACCCATATGAGATGAAAAGGAAAGACCCAGCATGTAGCATGTCAGATGACTGCATAGCAATAACTACTTTCAATTATTTTGTGGCAGACTAAAGCGAATGCCAGACAAACGACAAAGTCGGTCGACTTTTGTGGGCGTGGTTTAGTTGCCCGACAAAATCGGCCGATAAATCGGTGAACCATGACACATGGCTGATATTTTCATCTGCTGCTTCGTACAATATCAGCTAGCACAATAGCAGAATGCAGATTGCAAGATGATATTTGCATCATTTTTTTCTGCATCTAATAAATGCAAATAAATATCAAACACAATAAATAACTAAAATAAATATTCATCTTCTGTTGTAAACAATCACCATGGCAACATAAACAAAATTTGTTGGCTGATCCACAAAAAGTCAGCTGACAAAATCGTCGAAGATAGAACATGTTCCATCTTGGCCGACAAAATCGGCTGATTTTCATACGCGACAGATTTCTGCCTGGCGATTTTGTCAGCAGATAAAATTGACCGACTTTGTCGTATGTCTGACATCCCCTTAACTATTCAGAAACAACTATCATTTTATAGATATCAGAGCCTTCAATAGAGACAGTGTATGACTTTAAACGGCACCTATTTTCTAACACATATCTCTAGTCTTTTGATGCCACTAGCTAGGTTACAGAACAGCCATCTGAGGGCAAGAAGCACTGCATGTTTTCTACACTATTAAAGACTGGCACTTTACAGCTGTTGGTCAGAGTACCGGTACTGTACCACCACCAAAGAGTTCCCAAAACTCACCGCTTAACCTAAAATAACTGTAGACATTGGCAAGGTAAACAAAAATTGCACATGGCTACAGAGATTATAAAAATCACTACTGGTACTTGTAGTGATAAAACATAGTACCAGTACTTATACTATTTGTGCTGTACAAAATTACAAGTTGTGCCAAATTACTGCGCTGCTGGATTACGAAACAGACACAAGACAACCTAACGCTAACAAAACTGTATTGGGTACATTCAATACAACGAGTATTACATTTAAGAAGTACATGTTAAAGGTTAAACAAAGATTAAAGGTGGCGATATAGCTCTTAATAGGAAGCCCATCTCAGAGCTACAGAGTGTCATCTGCCGTATGGGATCACACAGTGTTACCTGCCACCCGACACAGGTGAACATGCCCCGCCTTAACCCCAGCCTACCTAATCCCAGCCAGATAGGCTGGTACTCATTTACCTACCCCGGAGGGATGGAAGGCAGAGTTGACCTAGGCAGTTAGGTTGATGGTTTACCTGCCCTGCCCGCAGTCATGTATACAGTACTCGTGAAAAAGTCACACATAGGACCAATATGCTAACTGGACTGCACACAGAATGCCACATGATGGAGGCAACAGAGGAAATGCCCACAGATAACTATTTGAAACAGAGTCAAAAAAGAGAAAAATTTTAACTGACTAAATGACAGACGAGGTATAATGAATAAGACTAATCAAAACAGCAGGAGTGCCTAGGAAACTGCCATTAAAATGTCTCAGCTACTTACAATTGAGACATTTAGTGTGGCAAAGCCTGCATCCAACGTCACAGGACACTCTTTCGCCAGAGTGCACCCAGAGCTTGGAGCAGCAGTAGCGTCACACTCGCAGGCAAAATCAGCAACAAAGTACTCCTTCGGATCTGTGTATATTTTGATCTTCGACACAGCATCGGCCCATGCTGACGATGATATCAGCCACAGAAGAACATAGACTGCTGTCACTATGAAGTCCTGCCAACAGCACAACACTACCGATAATGAAATACTGTTAACTAGAAACAAACGCAACCAAGTGCCAATATATTATGCAGCTGCTAACTTGCCTCAATCTTTGACCTTTTGTGGAAAGTAAGTAAGTAAATAAGTAAAATGTAAATTCATATAGTGCATATCATTAAATTAACCTCAAATACGCTCAGTAATAATTGGTACGAGGGGCATTCAAAAAGTTGTGTAAGTTGACATGTTGGACTGAAAAACTTTTCAATATCTATGCATGAATAAAAAATGCACATTTCTCTGGAACTCATGCGAGCTTAAAGCGGGTATGACATCATTGTAACTCATAATGTCATAAGGCATTTCATATCAGTCCCTCCAGCAGGCTGCTACCACAGACTTGAGTCATTCATTGTTTGGATAGCAGACACTACGGAGAAAATTTTGCAAATTTAGAAAATGATGTAGTTACTGTAAGTCAAGTCTCTGCTGTATGTAGGGTGGTCTTATTGTATGAAGCCAGAGTCACGAACAGCTTGCTGGGTAATTTCAACTTTGGGATTGGGCTGCAGTGCCGGGCACTGCCTGATTTAGGAAAGATCTTTGGGGCTCGCTCCCAGGCCCCCACATATCAGAGTTCCCTAGGGCGTACATTGTAAAAATTGTTTAATTTTTCACAAAGACGATAAATATCACTGTAAACTTTTTAATATAATTTTATGAACAATGTCAAATCCTGATGTGACATCATAATTAAGAGAAGCGTTCTTATTAATGGCCAGCGCAGATTTCCGCTATTGTATATTCGTATTGCAAATGAAAAATTCATGAACATATTTGTCCGGGCTTCCACAGAATCACATTTCCCAGGGTCTCACGTTCGTACATCCGGCTGCAGACTGGAGAATTGTTGTGCATATATTTGCGCTGTTTGCGTTAGCCCTCCAAATCGTATCTGTTTAATGCTTTATGACGTCATAAATTTCAATGACATCATATCCACTTTAAGCTCATACAAGTATGGAAGAAATATAACTTTCACTGGTGTATAAATATTAAAAAGTTTGTTAGTCTAATATACGGAAGCCTATCTAGTGTTTGAATTGTGAAAAATTTGTTGGGGGAGGGGGTTGAACTTTATGACGGTCGAAGCCTATCAAGTTGTAAACTTTGTCTATTTTTTCTCGTACGTATAGTTTTTTCACGGCTGGCACAGATTTTGGCTGTTGAATATTTATAATCACAAATGAGAAATTCACAGACGTACTCATAAAATCTCATAAAATCACATGTCCCAGGGCCTCGTGTTGAAAAATCCAATGGTAGACTAAAGAAATGTCATGCAGCAGTGAGTCCAATTTTTAGCTGACTGCGCTGGCACTCAAAATCGTTCCTGTTTAATGCTCTATGACGTCATACATTACAATGACATCATATCCAATTTAAGCTTATACGTGTTTAGGAAAAACATGCGTTTTATTGGTGTATAAATTTTGAAATGTTTTTCAGTCTAAAGTTGCAAAACTTTTTGAATGCCCCTCATACACTGTTTATTTGTGCCCTAAGGAACGCTAAACCAAATTCTGGTCTCTCTATGCCTTTTCATTATGGTATAAAGTTAGAAGCTTGCACAGAACTGAGTAACAGACCGATCGGCTAAACACATCATGTGGCATATTAGAACAGCAGCATAACAATACTATGTTACCTTATACGTACACCATGAGTGGGACATAAAAAATGTGCCCCTTTACTTTTGTCCATATCTTCGCCAATTATTGACCATCATCATCATCATCATCGACAACCGTGGGCTCAATGCCCGTTGGTGTCTGATGCCATTCTTACTATCGCTGCCCACCGCTGCCTATCTAGGGCAGCGTGGCTTAACTCCTGCAGGGTTGTCCCACACCACTGCTCAATGTCATCTGACCATTCTCGGTGAGGCCGTCCTCTTTTGTTT
>Ga0209367_1012868_pt1 | contig 10862 bp, 8 predicted proteins | sample WorMetLIZISLAND2_FD_187412 | JGI IMG/M metagenome (GOLD analysis project Ga0209367, IMG submission 187412) | Marine gutless worms symbiont microbial communities from Max Planck institute for Marine Microbiology, Germany - Olavius geniculatus... ... | reverse complement strand
AGGAGGCTCCGCCCCAGACCCTCCTTATAGGCTCGCACTCTGCGCGCTCGCCATGGCCCCCCCTTGATTGCGGCCTGCCAGCTGGTGGAAAATTGAGTAAGTGGCCTGCGATGTCAAAAAGGTTGGACAGTACTGCTTTAGAACTAACCACTTGATGATAAGCAAAAAATTATGAAGATGATGATGTACAGTGGAATTTTAGACGGGTACAGCGCTCTATTCCGACAGCCGTTATTTTGACAGCCGAGTGACTGATGACCTTGGCCATAGCTTCACGAATCGCCAGTCGACCAACTAAAAAAGGTAAAAAGGTGAAAGTCGTCAATTTATATAGTGCATCGTCGCAAACACGCCTCTAATGCGCTTTCATCACTAACCAGAGCCGCCTGCCGCATGACCACCGCGTGCAGCCTGCAGACACAGGCTGGCGCAGCGGCCGGCTAGGCAACCGCAGTCAGCTGTACCAAGGTCCCGACCTTCCGTAACCCATGTAAATGAGTTACTACTCATTTTACCATCCCACGGAGGGTAGAAGGCTGAGTCGACCCAGCAAACTAACACCTTAAGCCTGCCAAGTAGACTGTCTTCACTGGATAGCCAGTTGGCAAGTTTTGTATTTATGTCCACCACCACCGAACTTATTACCTATATTGTATGCTAACTTGTGGTGTGCATTATTGTCACATAGATGTTTGAAAAATGCTAACCCTAACTCTAACCTTAGCCGTAACCATAACTGTAAGCAAAAATATATCAAGTGCAATATTAAGTGCAAAATCTTACTCCATTACACACGAAATTGTCGCCCCCTGGTGAATGTGAATCTAAAGCGGAATGACGTGTCTGACGACGTGAATTTCAGTCAGAATAAAATTTGTCGGAACAGAGTCTGCCCCTCCCCCATTTTACACAGTAGCTGGGAATAAATACTTTGCTAATAACACTGTTTAAGAAGCAATGTTCACCAACTTGTTTGCATCTAGTGCTCTGTATCCAATGACCTTCACTTTGACATTGGAACCGACCTTGAAATTCTTCAACGGATTGATACCCTAAACCAACATTCAAAACTTGCATCAAATATGCAGTGTCCCAAAAAACATCCCACTTTTGTACTGTCCATATCTTTGCTAAATTTTAACCGATTTTCAAATTTCTTTCACTGATGGATTCTGTGGACAATTAGCAATCAAGTAATTATTGAATATCTTACAACACATTAACTGTGTCGATACACTACCTCGTAAAATATACATGCCAGAAAAACTAACAATAATAGACAGCAAGCATGGTAGTGAACAGAATACACTCCCAACCAAAAATGCAGTGAACGATCTGCATGATGCTACAGTTTGTCAGATTTGTTTCTTTGCATATCTGGCATGTTGAACCATAGGTCTTAGGATCAGCGGCCGAAACCAAGGTGGTGAGTTTTGGCTACGACACACCAGTGACCACTCTTGATGGCACTCCGCTTGAAGTTGTGCCTACCTTTGTCTACATGGGATCGTCCATTTCCGACGATTTCATTACATCTTTGGATGAGGTGGAATGTCGAATAGGCAAAGCATCTGGTGTCTTTGCCAGACTTAAGGAGTGTGTCATAAGTTTAAAGACAAAGATGAAGATCTTCAACGCTGTCGTCAACACCACTTTGTTGTACGCTTCTGAGTGCTGGACGTTCACAAAAAAGCAAATGGCATGATGCTGACATCGGACGGTCAGAATCAGAAAAGCCAATGTTGCAAGGGAAATGGAGGACATATTCAGCACATTTTCTGCTGATCATTTGATTGATGACTTGGCCTGTTGTGACAACTTGTTGTAGCCGGCATACGAGCAGCAACATAAATGATGAGCCATTTGCATAATTTGCTATATGAGGTGTATGTAACACTATTTTGTTTGTATCTCGGCTAATATGGAACTGTCTTAAGCAAAAATTCCTAGACATATTCGAGAATGTTTGCTTATTACATGTGTCCTTTTCTGCCGCTTTATTTTGACTACTTCGCTGCGTAATGCATGCAAATGTTCGGGATATTTTTTGGAGGCCACCTGGCTGGTATATACATTATATTTAATGGTGTTGAGTCATTACTCGCATAGCATGCAGAAAACAAGTGAAAGCAAGTGACTACCTGTTTGACGTCATCAACGACCTCAGTGATGTGAACTCTGCCTCCACGTCCGTTCACTCTCACGTTCATCTGCAGCTCATAGACCTTCTGCACTCTACACACGAGATTACCAGCCATCAGCTCGGCAAAAATTACTCGGCATTCGTCGAACTCTGACTTGTTGTTGCCTGTCCGGCAATTCCGCAATTTTTCGTGTTTCTCGCAGTTTTGCGCTATAAGCACCATTTGGAAAATCCGTGATTGTGACGATCAGACATATCGAGCGAATTCTGAATCAGCACTACTTTAGGACTAGAGGCTAGGGGTCACGTGACTTGTTAGGCGTTAGCTGGGGAGTCGAGAGTATGTTTATGTTTTGGTGAAAGTTTTTGCTGGACATTCATTTTTTTGTTATTTTTTTGGTTTGATTATGTACATATCTGTAAATAATAAAATGTCAGTAGACGACATAAAAGACCTATTTCATCGGACACCATCACAGTGATTTAGACATTTGCAAAATGCATCCACACGCTGATTTTGACACCAGCGTTTCATTAGTTACAAACTCCAAAACTTTTTCTATGACTTAGATTTCAGGCTACCTTAAAATCCCATCCTTTTGCATCTTAGATTTGGTGGGCTGCAAAAATTTACTCACACAATATCAGAATAACTTCTAATCATTAAAACTAGAAGCACGATGTTATAGTGGTAGAGCAAATTCAAGTGAACGAATTAATGTACTGTTATAAATGTACATTTTTACAACAGGAATCTAGGCAGCCATTTTCTGCTCCAAAACTCACTCCAACATTAGGTTGGTCCATGTTATAACTAACTACCGATACATATGTTTCGGTACATGTGTTTCGCATTGCTTCTCTGCGACGAGATTAGTCTGCAGTGTCCGCAGTTCTGTTTCACAGGCAGTTTTACTATCGCTTGTCACAGCGCTTGTTCTGTCGCGTGTTGACTACGGCAACACAACGCTCGCGGGGCTACCTGCTCGCCAACTCTGTCGGCTGCAGTAAGTCCTCCACGCCACTGCTCAGATTGTATTCCGTGCCCGGAAGTTTGATCACGTGACACCACTTCTCCGTGACCTCCATTGGCTTCGGATTCCGGAACGGATTACCTTCAAGCAGTCATGCCTCGTCTTCCAGTCTCTCAACGGCACAGCACCTGTGTACCTCGCCGACAGCATCAACCGTGCAACTGACGTCACCACGAGGCGGAGTCTGCGTTCCAGCTCATCAACGGCGGTCGTTGTTCTAGTGACTCGTTGCAGCACGATCGGGGATCACGCTCTCCTGGTTGCTGCTGCCCGTGCATAGAACAGTCTACCATCGTTTGTCACGTTATCGTCGTCACTGTTGACTTTTAAGCGTCATTTGAAGACGTACTTGTTTTCAACTTCCTACTAGTGACGCTCATTCTAGTTTTCCTAGTTTTCTGTTTGCCGAACATGTCGACTCTTAGTGTAATTATGCTACGTGTCCTTGAAATCTACTTAGACTAAATGCCACGATAATAATTTTCATGCATAGTAATAATAATAATAATAATAATAACAATGTGTATAGAATGAGAGATATCAATCCAAACTCACTGAGCGGTGACAACACTGCCAACTGCTGGCAAACCAGAGACGTTCTCATCTGCTGGATTGCTGGACACGTCCGTCTCATGCATCTCCAGATTGGCCAAAATTCTTCCATCTTCCAACCTTTCAATAACATCATGAATGCGCATGTACAATGACTGCTGTTACCCAGACCGAATTGCACCATATCTGTTTCACAAAAAATCTTTCACTCGTTCACCTGTTTCCTGCTCAAAATGTAGTCGGACCTGGTTTTAAGGAGACATTGAGCAAGACAGAAGCAATGGAATCTAAGCACACCAGCGACTCAGAGTATCTAACTGATGCTTTGCAGATAACTAAGACCACGATTACATCTCGTCTTTCAGGAGTGACTTCAGCTTTATTACACTGCACTGAAATCTATCTTGCATCCCTAAGTAACTATGTGTGTTACAACTAACTTTTGTTTTTTTCTTTTTAGCTGCTTTTGTTGTGTTGTGTGTGTTAATATGCGTTGTTTTGCTCTGGTTTCTGCCTGACCGGCATACATTAACCTTCAGTGCTATGAGCCAACAGAATGCAACTTCATGTAAGTGACAACAGGACTGACTACTATTACGTGACTTCACTGTTTAGGCTTATTATATATCCATCTTTATTCACCCAGAAGGTAGCAAACAACAGTACAATGCACACAAAAAAAGAAAATAAAAAACAGAAAAAAAACAAAACATACGACACAAAGAAGCAATGTCCAATGTCCAGTTACGTGTCCTTGTAGTCTTAGAACTTAACGCCATGCTAAAGTTAATTCGTCCTTCATCATCATCATCATCAACAGCCTACATCTGTGGCAGTTTATCACAATCAGAAAACAACTGTCATCCTCACCGTGATCGCACATCACAATAAAGGTAAAAGGTAAAGGTCGTCAATTTGTATAGCGCATCGTTGCAAACACGCCTCTAATGCGCTTTCGTCACTAACCAGAGCCGCCTGCCGCACGGCCATTGTGTGCAGCCTGCAGACACAGGCTGGCGAAGTGGCCGGCTAGGCAACCCCAGTCAGCTGTACCAAGGTCCCCACCTTCGGTAACCCATGTAAATGAGTTACTACTCATTTTACCATCCCACGGAAAGTAGAAGGCTGAGTCGACCTAGCTGGCAGGCTTCGCACCGAAATGGTTTACCTGCCCACAGGCAGTCACCCATCGCAGTACTAACCGGGCGCGGCGTAGAGTAACTTTGTTTCAGCCGAAACGCGTTATCAACTACGCCACGCCACCAATAATCATCATTTTGTCGCCATCACAGTCATTGTTGCCAGAGACTACACCCTGCAGTCATTATCCCCACTGCACCAATCATCAATGTGACCATTGGCACAAAATGCAGTATCGTGCACAAAAGTACCTCTTAATGACGACCGTGTTATGCTGTGTGACCGTGAACTGCCGCCATTCTAGCACGTCGTTCAAGTGCTGCGTCAATAATGATACACAGGTATCGTAAAATCATAAAATTAGGCAATGTGGTATAAACAAGAAATTTGAGCTAATGCTCACGGGCCGCGCGAAAGCCTATAGCAGTTCATGTTTGCAAACTGTCAGTCTATCTCCAGCCATTTCGTCCCGACTTTTACCGCTCTTTGATGCCCTCGTGCGCAGGTTTCCCTGAACCTAGAAAATCGAGACTTGGACCATTGAAATCTACGTTCAACGCTGAAAATTTCATACGCAACTTGTCCATGTCTATCTCAACTGTTTTCGGCGCAATTCGCTCTTGCAATGTGTCTCGCAGCCTGAAATCACCAAAAAAATCCATAAAACCCCTTATTTTGGCGTTCAAAGTCATCCAAGGTCATTGAATTGAGCGCCAATCAAGAGCCAGTATATGACTTCTTATTAGTGATTAATAGTAACCTAGGCCCTATCTCGTACCCTTACTGAGATACAGTGACTTATTGGCCAAAAATCGCAATTTTGCCCACCCCCCTCTCATTTAGCGCCCTCGTTCGGGGTGACCCCCTTCAAATTTATGAAAAAGATTTACAGTTTCTGAAACTAGAGTCTTCCAGGCAGCCAACGGTGAAGATTTGGTGATTCTAGCTTGCACCGCTTTTGACTGATCCACCCATGTGACAGACAGACAGATGGACGGACGGATGGACAGACAGAATTGCGATGGCTAAGACGCGCTGAAAGCAGTAGCTGCTTTCGTGCGTAAAAAGTGTGAAATATCACAGAAGTCAAAATTTGGATGACTGTATGTGACACATTGGGACGATGGGTGGTCTGTTTACAGCGGCATTACTTGGGGGGTATAATTACACTCACGCACGTCCTTGCATTGTGATGCCTCAATAAGTGCAATGTTTGAAATCGATTATTTGACAGGGTCATCAAGCAACACCTTTGAGATGTGGCAGCCTCTGACGTACTACAAATTCTAATAATGGAAAAATTCTAAAAATCGGCCAATATGTGGCAACGATATGGACAAGAATCTGAGTCTTGCTACTTTAGACTCAGAGCACACCATATATCATAATAGACAACATTTAATCATACTTTACATATAGAATAATGTCAACTATGAACAACGTCAAAACAGAAAGACAGTCATACCCGTTTAGCAGGCAGGTAAGCAAACTGTCCAGCAGCATGACCCTTGAGAAGCACAAGAACGAAATCTTCGGTTGCAATTTGCACTTCAGACTTGATCTTCTGACCTTCCTTCACCTGGCAACAGCAGCGTCAAAAATATAAAGAATACCGCAAACAGAGTGGAAAGTGAAAAAATCAGAAATTTTAGTCCGACAGCAGACTCTAAGGCCCCACCGAGGTCAGCCACCTTGCCGTGGTGGTGGGGCTCAGCACTGATGACCCGAAAGATTTCTAAAATCTGGAGGCGAGGAGCGACTAAGCGCTGACCAAATTCGTGAAGGCATATTGCTACACGATACCAGTTCTCTTGTGCTGGTTTCGACTTCACAGCTGAGTACTGCGTTATAGCCATCTATTTACGGCTTTACAGCCATCTGTTTATGGCTTCACAGCCGTTACGGCTTTATGGCCGCTACCTGTAACCTTCTGGTTACGTTCGGGGACGCGCATTGGGCCGAGCTGATACGGCCTCAGCGCTGGGCACGTGTAAGAGCCTGTCCAGCTCGGAGGTAAGGTAAGGTAAGGTAAGGCAGACTGTAAGGCTGCTTTCACATAGACACGACTATGAGTCGGGCACTGTTCTGGTGGTACCCGTCGTGTATTTCGATGGCAGACTTCGGCTTACGGTTCATAGAAGTTTCACTCCTATGAGTGAATTGTTTACGGTCACTTGTACAAAAACGTAAATCAATGCATGTCGGCCATACCAAATGAAATCGAACTGAGGAAATAATGCTTCGCAAACAGAACAGCAATATTCCACTATACGGTTATTATTTATACTAACCACGCACCTCCAACGATGAACAGTTTTATGATGACGTCAGTTCTGACGTCAAATATGTGCCGTAGTTTTTATAAACTGCGTTAATGCTATTTACGTGTAGTTTACTTTGCACGGGTTGGATAAAAACACAACCTGCACAGAAACTACTCGTACGAGTGAAATTTACAGGTAATTCGTACTCATATGTATGCAAACGGCCGCTGTACCACCGTTGAAACACATGATGGGTACCCAGACAGTGCCGGACTCGTACTCGTGTCTATGTGAATCACCACCATCATCATTTCTGGCAAGCACCACTAAGAGTGCGTAGCGCCGAACGTAGACATCAATCTCCAGAGTGGACGGTTCTGAGCCAGGTCAACTGCGTCGTCCATATTGAGGTCGCTGGATTGAATGACGCAGTTGACTTGGCTCTATGTGAATGAAGCTTGTTCTATTTGCTATGTTGCAGCACTGATATGTGCCATTCTGTGCATTTCATTTGTTCCTGAAACAATAATGCTGTTACAAGAATGCATGTTGACTAAAGCCAGAAGCTACAATGCTACTCTCAGAAATTTTACTAGCAGCAACTAAAAAATCACTGCATGGAGAGCACAAACCAATGACAAGACTAGTGCTGCCACCTGGTAAATAGAATGACTAAACACAATCTGCTATATGATGCAAAGTGTGAAGCAAATTCACGCTAGAATCCAATTGACTGGTCCAGTGCAAACAATTTCAACAAAAGCTACAAATGATCTTTAATACAATCTAGTTGACTGACAATTACTTATTATAAAATCGTACTCGAAGTACAAGCAAACCAATAAACATATGTACAACTTAACTGGTACAAAAAAATGCCAAACAAACTAATCACGTCAGATGAAGAAAAGTTAGGTCTATTAAATGCAAAATAACCATCACGAACAAATAATAACTCGAGTATCATCTGCGCCTTGCTAATCAACTCAAAGTTAGTAGCTGCGCAGAAACTGACAATGTAAGCAGATGTAACAGACCAGACATCATTGATATCAACACAATATCGCTGGCGACAACAAAAAGCACTACTCCAGATATTGCAGATATATAAACAGATAAATAAATCCGAGAGAAAACATAACCATAATCGCTCAGTGGAGATAACCGTAAGTTGAATCTCCGAAGTACAACTGTTTTGGACACTTCACCGACCAGTGTAACGCCTAACTGACTGAGCTATGCCATGGAAATGTGTTGAGATCAAGAGACGGTCGGTCGTGAATTATAGAATAACGAACAAAACCTGCCTGGGTGAATTTGTTCTCTTTGAAGGCACGAACTGCCTTGATTGTGTCTTTATTGAGCGTAAGCTGAACACAGCATGCCACGGGGTCGACGTGCAAAACAACTGCATTTCGCTCGTCACCGACTTTGCAGACTATGCCTGACAACATGCATGCACCCAGGGCATCAGAAATAAACGCCTTCAGAAATAAATTCTGAGGTAGCAGACTAACTTCCTAAAAGACTTAATGGCAAATGACACAATGACCTATATAGCTAGAGCTGGCCCTTAAGTTTTGTCATTCCAAACAAGCAACGTTCCCGCACTTCAAAAGTTCTCCGCAAAGTGTTAGTCACAAACGTGACAGCGCCCTACGCCTAAATATCAGATGTGAGAGGCATTCAATAAGTTTAAGTTGATAATATGAAATAATAAGAAATGAAAATTTTTCAGTCTGATATACTAAGTCTCCCCCACCGTGGTCAGCCACCTTGTCGTGGTGGTGGGGCTTTGCACCGATGACCCGAAAGATTTCTAAAATCTGGAGGCAAGGAGCTAACTAAGAGCTGACCAAACTCGTGAGAGCAGATTTGCTGCACGTTACCAGTGCTTTTGTGCTGGTTTCGGCTCCACAGCCGACTAAGGCTTCACAGCCGTCTGTCTACAGCTTCACAGTCATCTACGGCTTTATAGGTAAGGTAAGGTAAGGTAAGATAAGTCTCATAATTTATTGAATGCCCCTTGAATGCATAAGAGGCAGACGTGTGTAAATACCAGGCATGTGATCTGTAGTAACGAGACCACGAACGCCACGCTCAAGCGAACACAGCACACCATCGTCAGTCACGGACGTGATTTTGACTTTGACAATCTGACCCACGTTCAACTCAGCCAACTGTCGCTGGATCACGTCTGCAATGAAAACACATCATAACAGCACAACATGTGATGTAATTTACGTAATTGATGTAATGTAATTTATATAGTGCATTAACTGTAACTTTTGACAACATCTGCCTGCGTCGTATTCTCCGTATACCATACATGGATCATGTAGCCAACGCCACGGTTCGATTTTGAGCTGGCTCACCGCCGCAGCTGTCTCAGCTGATTCAGCGAAGTCGGCTTCGACTCTTCGGTTACGTGGCAAGAATGGACGCGTCACTTGACATCTCCAGAGCACTCAAAAAGGCAATCTGAGGTCTGCCCATAGAATGGAAGCGCCCTCCCGGACGCCCTCGCCACACGTGGCTACATACCCTGGGAGCAGATCTCCAGCCTCATAATCTTGGTCTCAACTCGGCTTGGAAAAATGCCCAGGATCGAGAACACTGGAAGCACCCTGTGGAAACCGCTACGCTCCAGCTCGGGGCACGCGCTTGATGATGATGATGATGATGATTAACTGTAAATAACCCACATGCACTTGGTGCGACAGTAGAAAAAGAAGTAAAGCCGATACAAACTACAACTGTTCTCTCTTAATAATAAAACAAGTAATTTGAGCAAAGCTCACGAGACGCGCGAAAGCCTATAGCAGTTCCTGTTCGCAGGTAATCGTAGTCTATCTCCATCCATTTCGTCGTAATTCACTCTTTTGCAGCCAAAAATCGCCAACAAATCATGTTAAATCAATATTTTTAGGGTTCAAGGTCATTCAAGGTTATCGATGTTGACATTAGTAAGAAGCTCCTCATCAGTGCTTGTTATGATAAGCAGCATGGCAGTGCCTATCTGCAACCATGTACACACTAGACAAGCCAACAGAGGATAAATAACCACTTTTTACAGGGGTACCTCTCGTTGACACCCACGTACGCAGGCCTCCTTGAATCGAGAGGGTCCGGACTTGGACTGCTAAAATCTACATTCCATGCTGAAAATTTCATACGCAGATTGTCTTGGGCTATCTCCAGCCATTTTGGCGCAATTCACTCTTGAAATGCGTGTCGCAGCGCAAATTGCGCAAAAATTCACTAAAAACCCCTTTTTGGAAGGTTCAAGGTCATTCAAGGTCATCGATGTTGATAAATTTAAAAAGCCTGTCACCAGTGCTTGTTATGATAAGCAGCATGTCTGTGCCTATCTGCAACTGTGTTCATGCTACGAGAGATAATTGCGGTAAAATAACCACTTTTTAGGGGGGTAGCTGTCTTTGACGCTCGCCTGCGCCGGCCTCCTTGAACCTAGGGGGTCGGGACTTGAACTGCTAAAATCTACGTTGAATGCCGAAAATTTCATACGCAGGTTGTCTTAGTCTATCTCCAGCCATTTCGTCGCAATTCGGTGTTGAAATGTGCGCTGCATCCAAAAATTGCGAAAAATTCACTAAAAACCCCTTTTGAGGGTTCAAGGTCGTTCAAGGTCATCGATGTTGATAAATCCCAAAAGCCTGTCACCAGTGCTTGTTATGATAAGCAGCATGTATGTACCTATCTGCAACC
>Ga0209367_1012867_pt1 | contig 10863 bp, 8 predicted proteins | sample WorMetLIZISLAND2_FD_187412 | JGI IMG/M metagenome (GOLD analysis project Ga0209367, IMG submission 187412) | Marine gutless worms symbiont microbial communities from Max Planck institute for Marine Microbiology, Germany - Olavius geniculatus... ... | reverse complement strand
ACAAAAGAGGACGGCCTCACCGAGAATGGTCAGATGACATTGAGCAGTGGTGTGGGGCAACCCTGCAGGAGTTAAGCCACGCTGCCCTAGATAGGCAGTGGTGGACAGCGATAGTAACAATGGCGTCAGACACCAACGGGCATTGAGCCCACGGTTGTCGATGATGATGATGATGAATTGCTATTACCACTTTTCACGTTTTGTATTTTTTAATAACTTTCGAAAAATGATTTTTTGCAAAACAAAGTGAGACTTTTAAAAACTACATTTTACAATACCTAACGTTAAAATATTAGCAATTAGTTTCCCATCTCACTTAAAAAGTAGCAAATAACGATAATAGTTGATGGTGATTAAAATCAGTAACTGTAATTCTGAATCCAGGATAGTATTTAAAAATTTTTATCATTGTTAGATAAGGCAAACCTTGGCGAATACAAGGAGAATATGTACATAGCTTTTTAATACATGTGAATTACTCAGATGTTGAACGTAGGCGAAAGTTTGCCTGCACTCTCCATGTGCCCTTTTACATCGTGTCTCAAAAAACGTGCCACCTTCATTTTTTTACCAACTCCATAAAACACTGGCCAATTTTGATAATTCTTGGCATGCAATATCATGAAGAAACTTGACGTAAATAACTATAGTTTTGGCTATTTCACCTTAATACTGTCGCTACACTATCTTGTAAAATGCAGAAGTCTCAGTTTAGCCGTGTACAACAATGAATTAATACTGGGTAGCTCGTGTGTCGGCTCAGAAAATCAGTGACACCAAAAAATTATTAGAAATCTGTTACTTATTTAACATTCATCGTATTTATTTTATGGTCGTACGTCGACGATCTGAAATGACGAATCAACAACGAGTGAGCCGCTCTGGGTCAGCGGTTACTGAACGTGCTGTTGGCGAGTGGCGTCAACGTTCACCGCTTGCGTTCGTGCTATAGGTGGACATTTTGAGCACTTGCAGATGATGTGATGCAAACACGTGTGACATTTTGAAAGATAATGACTGTTACTCGTGTTTGTTGCTATTCAGTTAATCATTTCTGAGCCGACGCATGCACTACCCAGTATGAAGTCATTGTTGTAAATGGCCAAACTACGGCTTTTAATTTTCACAAAATAGTATAGCAACAGTATTGGAATGAGGTGGCCAAAACTAAAATCAATTACACCATTTACATCAGATTTCTGTGTGCCAAAAATCATCAAAATTGGCCAATGTTCCACGGAGTTATTCAAAAAATAAAAGTAGCACAAAAGTCTTTTGAGATACGGTGTAGTTGATGGTTAATTTGAATAAAAAAATAAATGTGCGTGTTTTGTTTATCCATGTATTATTTTAGTTGTGAGTGCAATAAAATTGTCCGATTAGTGATAACCAAAAATATCTTTGTCAAATGCCAGCGCAATGACCACAACATATACTATAGTCTTCAACAAACTATTTTTTAAAGTTCAAAATGTTTTACTCATTCTTTAGCACTTGCGAAGTTAATGCCCTTTCTATTAAAAATAATAAAAATCTTAAATCGATCTCAGCGACGCCTCTTTTAGGATTAATTGTGCGATCGTGCATAATGATAGTACGGCTTCAGGAAATGCAGGAATTGAATCTCCAAAAAGCTCATCTGTGTACAAATTAAAAGCACAGCAACATCCTTAAACGGCAAACGCAGCGTCTACTAAGCCCTTTAAGTCTCGAATAACAACTTGATATCTTGTCTGTAATTACTGTTTTAGAAACAGAACAGTAAACAAGATTTGTCTTACCTCAAATCGAGAATGGCATCATCGTTTCTTGAATAACATAGGTCACTGTTCCATGACTGTCTTGTGTAATGACGGCTGCCAGCAGAACGAACACAATATTTATGACCGATAGCAGATACTGTTCTGGGCCTAGTTTTGTGCACTCTGAGAAATGTCGCCAGACAATTTTAATCACTGAATTGATATCTGTTGTACATCGATACCGATACGGCTAGTCATGTTGAGCTAAACGGTGAGTTGGCGAGCTTATAAAGAGCATTCTCTAATTTCCACGACGACGACGACGACGCAACGAGACGACGACGAAACATATATAAATAGCACACAGAGAGAGACGAACGAGCGACGCGGAACATCTGTCGAAGTCGATTGATGAGACCGTGAATGGCAGACAGACAGACAGGAAGGCTGCAGTGACTGGCGGCTGGCATACACTGTAGGTACGCGCGCCGCAGCTCGACTGACAGACAGCCAGTGCTCACTGTGTTCCTGCTCACTACTCACTGATCTAACACTGCCGTCGGCTTCGTCGACTGCAGCCGCAGCGCTGAAAATGTCGTCTTGTCAACGCGCTACTAATGGACTTTTAAAAGCTGCTCCGTTCGCTGGATTAATTATCGGATAGATACGCCGCTGTTTTTAAGACCTTCAGCATCAACGACTACAGTTTGAGCAAGACTTCGCCACCAGATGAGATGAAAAGAATTAAACCGTGAAACCGTTGTTACACTAAGTGCGTAATTAAAGAAAAACACCATTACAAGAAAATGTATAAGCCTTTGGTAATAAAAGTGTAAGCGCAGTTGCTGACAAAAACTGTACTAGTCATATGGTAGGCTGTATTTCATCATTTATAATGTATAAATACAAAATTTTAAAATCTATCAAAGGACAGCAATGTATATTATGACAATTCGTTTATGATCGACAAAATATAAAAGTGTGACGACTGACGACTAACTCTACGTTTGTCAGTTAAAGTTCAAAACATAGACCTACGGTCGTCTGTTCTTTAAGTAGGCTAGAAGTTTTAGCCTACTTTTAGAAAAAAAACAGAACTAAGTATCAGATAAACTCAGAGATCCAGCGTGTGATTCTGGCAGCTCAAAGCAGCTTTCTAAGACAATCCTGTTTAGCATCAGCTACTTAACTAACGCATTAGAAATTTCTTCTAAAAAAGTAAAAATTTATGTTTACTTACTTACGAATAGCTCAATGCTTAGGCGTTACAAGAAGTTTGCGTGACTGTATGCGATCTTTGTGTCTAACGCAATCTCGTCAACAACATTTTTTTCGTGTTCATCGAGACGATTCTTTGTGCCGACAAATGAAAACGTGACAGTTGTTGTTTATTTTATACATCTTCAGTTGTAGCAGACATCGACATGCAATCGTCACTCGTTAATATTCCTAGACACGTTCTGTTTTCTGTAATCTAACTCGGTGTGCAGCAGCTGCCGGAGTTTTTTTCTGGAGCTTGATGATACAGAATATTACAGGGTAGTGTAGCGACGCATTTGAAGTGTGTTATGCTTCGTTGCAAATTTTACGAAGATTTTAGTAGTAAAAATTAAAAATCGGTCAATGTTCGATAGAATCATGGCAAAAAGTTGGTGGCGTAGTTTTTGACTCTCACTGCATTTTATCAGAAATGCGAGACTGGAAGTCATTGAAACAACAGAAAAAGCTTCAAAGTCGTCTATGGAGAGTACGAAATACAATCGGAAATAGAATTTACTGGCATCACACAAACGTTATCAAGTTCAAAGCTGGCATCTTAGTCGTGGGACATTTTGCGACTGAAGATCTGTAAACGGATTAACAATACCTTCGATAGTAGTAAACGGAAGACCAAGCAGACATTCTACCGCCAAACAAAGAAAATACTTTTTGTTATTAAGTAGACAATAATTGCCAATTGGAAATCCCAGAAACCACAAAACGGTTGAATTAATAGATCCCAGTTGAACTCACTGAAACGGTGGGCAGATTCTAACAAGAAAAACGTAGGCTCGTGGGATTTTTGACATGAATGAAGAAGTGAAGATATACACTGTACTTCAATGCATTCTCATACACACAAGTCGAAGTAAAAAGCCGTTTTCAATGTAAGTGTTGAAACTACGTCTTGAGACAGACACCATGCTCTTAAGGACTACATCACTGGCGATCACGTATGTGAGGCAGTGGTGCGCGCAGACGGTGCGCTTCAATTATTATTGATGGTGCAGCGTCTGCAACTGATGCAGGAGCAGCAAATGAACAACTAAACGTGTTAATGTCGCGCGTCGTCAGACCGTCTGCAGGGTTATCACGTCACAACAGTTATCTCTCGCTACGTGAGTGCCTCAGTCTCACCGGTGTACATTAAGTGATCGCACGTTCACCGCGTGGATAGTCCGCATTATCACGCACGTCGCTTTAATTATTACCTCGCCCGTCAGCTTCCACCGTCATCGCAGCTTGACGTTATCTAGCTCTGCCGCTTTTTTGTCTTTCTCTGTTGTATATCTTGAGCCGTTTACTTTTTGGTCTAGTCTCAGTCCGTTCGAACTACCTCAAAATAGACTACTTCAGAAGCAAAAAAAATCGCAGTGCTGGAATAATTAGAAAAAAATGGGATTTAAAGTGGGTTACCGTGTAATTTAATTTTCGTTCTTAAACAAGATCAAATATTAAACAAAAATATAGCCCATCGATAGTCCATCAAAAAAAAAATAAAACACGAAATGATGCATGTTTGAAAAAAAATTGCGAAACTAGCTATGAATGTGTCTTTCGTATCGCCATAATTGTTATTCAAGAAACATTCTGTTAAATTTCTTATCTTCCACCCAATTTCGTAATGACGCTAGACTTCTGTTAGGCCTTTTTTAGGTGCATATTTAAAATGCACAATGTCAGCCAGTGGCGGAATAATTGCTTTCATGTGCAGTGGCTAAAAGACATCTTACTGAGTAGTAATCATTATTGGCAGTATCCGGGAGCTACGAGAACGCTTGGATTAAGCGTAAGCTTATAGCGCTGGCAGCCTCGCTGACTTCTGCAGCTGATCAGAGTGACGCAAGTTGTCGAAGGTGTTAAATTTCGAGGTCCACAACAAACGCCAGCGGTTAGCGTAGGCGTAAGCCGCTGTCAGTCAATAAAGATTTACTTGCATTTTATAACAAATTAGCAAGCAGAACTAACACGTTCCGTTTGATTCTTGGCTGGCAGTTTTTGGGCCCGACAAACTACCTACCTGCATGAGACTTACAGTCCGGAAACTATCGGAATATAAGCCTATAATCATTTCGAAGAAAGTCGGCTTCATTCTTTTTGCATGTGACGTAGTCTAATTTTATATGCCGTGTCCTGCAATCCACTGACCATTTTAGTTTTCTTACGTTGTACTTATTCAACTAAAACAATATCGCTGCGATAGCAAGAACGGCACGTAGAAATTGTTATGCATGTGCGCGTACCTTACGTAATCTTGCGGTTGCACGGTCGCACCAAATAGCTTATTTTGTAAAGTCGGTTGTATCGTGCTTTTATGCTAACTGGTGTTATGTTACTGTAAGAGCAATATGCACCTTGCACGGTAGAGCGTTAAATTGTTTCCTCGCATCTGTTGATTTGCTTGTTAAAAGTCCTTATCTCAGCAGACTGCGATGTCAGTTGGTGTTACGAGTTTATTTCGTGTCTGTCAGACAGAAATGTTATGGTGTTGTATTGTCTGTTTCTGATCTGAAGACGTCTGCTTGATGGCCCTGCGAGTCAGTCGAGTTAACTTGACGTTATAGTCGTCCATATCAAGTTGTACGTTACATCCAGCCACTCGACTTATGCATCTATCAGCAGCTAAAAGCTTTCGCTGTATATGAATCAAGAGTAGATTACTTAATCCTCATACTTGCGACGCGGCATTTTGCAAAATGCATAACGTAAATTGAAAGCCAGCTTTTTATAGTCATTTCTAAAACTTATGAAGATACAGCAACCAAATACATTTTAAAATCGCTGTTATCGACCACCCCACTGTCATTTGAAGCGTCCTCTCAAAAGAAAACGTTAACGAATCAGCACTTTTACCAGATATTATAGTTCATGACAAACATTTTTATCGTTATTTTTATGAGAAATTAAGGCAAAAAAGTCCAGTGAAACTGGCGCAAAAAGACAGATTTTAACAGAAAAATGGCATCTCAAGGTGATTCAAGGTCACGCGTTCAAGGATCACTTGAAAGTCAATAAGCTCACTCATAAAGTAGTACTTCATGTAGCGGTTTAATAGTGTTAGCTTAAAGGCTCCAGAGATATGGGTCATATGGCGAGAGAAAATCACTAAAAATCTTCGTTGTCGACCACCACACTGTGACACTTTCGTTTGACGCCCCATCTTTTTGTCTACCTGCCTGTGTAGGTGCAAGTGTTTAGTGGTTAGTGTCGACTCGTAACGTTCGATTCTCACTGCCGTCATTTGCAAGCAAACTTGAGGAAGTTGCTAACCTACTGTGTGCTCAGGCCAACTCAGCCTCCTACCATCCGTGGGATGGAAAATGAGTATAGCTAACGGGCTACGGGGTAAAGGCTTAGTGTGGCTGATTGGAGCGGTGGTATGTCTGCTACGGCAAACAGCGGGTCCAATTGCTCGCTTAAGCGGGCATGGACGGCCGCATACTGTGTTGCGGTATTATTAGCTCATGCCAATCAGCTGTCACTTCCAAGATTGTAAAGCGCTTCTGAGCTACTGTAAAAAGCGCTATAGCAAGTGTTGAACTTTATTTTTACCTTTACCTTTACTGTCGCAGTCTAAACCCTCATCGGTTCAAAGCGCCGAAAGGGGAGTGAGCTGCATGCAATGCGAAATTTTCTTCTTTTTTTGGTCTTTTTACGCGCGAGAGCTAAGCATAGCGCGTATTAGCTATGGGAATTCTGTCTTGGTGTCTGTCACAACCCAGTACCGATTGGAGCCCAGGTGAGATAGAAACTTCTTAGCTTAAAGTCTCACTCTGTAGTATTTTGTGACAAAATTTCATGCCACTGGATGAAGGGGGTCCTTACGAACGAAGGGCAAAAAGAGAAGCACTCCCCTTTAAAAGGCGTTATTCTACCGTTATTGGCTCATCTAACGTAAAAATAGTTGAATATAGGCACAGACATGCTGCTTATTATAAGTTATAACGAGCACTGGCGACGAGCTTCTTAGGAATGTCAAATCGATAGGGGTTTTGGTGAATTTGTCTCGATTTCAAGACACGCATTTCAAGAGTGAATTGCACCCAAATGGCTAGATATAGACCAAGACAACCTGCGTATGAAATTTTTAGCATTGAATGTAGATTCTAGCAATACAAGTCCGGACCTTTGAGGTTCAAGGAAGCCTGTGCACGCGGGTGTCAAAGAGGGGTACCCCTCTAAAAGTGGTTATTTTTTCGCTGTTGGCATGTCTAACTTGACAAGAAATCTGAGCTAATGCTCATGAGACGCGCGAGAGTCTATGGCAGTTTATGTTCGCAGGTAATTTTAATCTATTTCCATCCATTTCGTCGCAATTCACTCTTTTGCAGCCAAAAATCACCAAAAATTACTTAAAATCAATATTTTGGGGTTCAAGGTCATTCAAGGTCACCGATGTTGACATTCGTAAAAAGCTCGTCGTCAGTGCTTGCATATTATGATAAGCAGCATGTTTGTGCCTATCTGCAACCATTTACACGCTAGACAAGCCAACAGAGGATAAATAACCACTTTTTGGAGGGATACCCCTCTTTGGCACCCGCGTGCGCAGTCCTCCTTGAATCTAGAGGGTCCGGACTTGGACTGCTAAGATTTACATTAGGATTGTCAACATTGATGACCTTGACTGACCTTGAACCCTAAAAATAGGAGTTTTTAGTGATTTTTTGGCAATTTTTGGCTGCAAAAAATGAATTGCGACGAAATGGATAGAGATAGACCAAGATTGCCTGCGAATAAGAACTGCTATCTCGCGCGTCTTATGAGCATTAGCTCAGATTTCTTGTTTTATCACAAACTACAGTATTTGCGCCTTGGAATCGAGCGCGATGGCGACCAGCAATTGCAATTATTTGGCGCGCGATGAAGGCTGATACGTACGACAGGCGATAATCTACGACTGGCGCTTCGTGTCGATCAATAGACGGATAGACAAACGAGTGACGGTAATGTTGTTTTACACTTTGCATGCCCAGACAATAGCGCTAGTAATAGACGTTTGAGGACAACTCTTAAGAAATCTGAGACGACATTTTTTTCGTTCGTATTTCACACGTAGCCTACTGCGTATACACGTGCGAATACGAGGGTCATCCCAAAGTTTTCTGGCCTCGACGTGTTAAACAATAATATTTTCCATAGTCTATACATCAGTAAAACGTGCACTTTTGCGAACTCTAATAAGTCTGCTACAGATATGACGTAATTGCTATTTATGACGTCATAAAGCTCTAAACCGAAATGATTTGGACCGCTAACGCAAACAGCATAAAATCAGTCTCACTAGTCACTACTGCGTGACATTTTTACAGTCTGCAGCTAAATTTGTAAAAGCAGAGTTTCGTGGCATCTAATTATCTAAAAACTCTGACAAATACGCTTATGAATTTCTTTTTCGAATCTGTGAATACAGGATAGCCAAAATCTGAGCTGATCACAAATAGAAGCATTTTAGTCAGGTACGTTGCCAAGTCAGTATTTGACGGTATCGGTAAAGACTTATTAAAAAATTGACAACAATAATTTTAGTTTTGTTGACGAAGTACTAACCAAGATTTAACTTGTTACATGGGGGACTTTAATGTGCACGGGAGCCCAGGAGTAAGGTAAGCCTCACGCGCCTTCCCCTAAATCCCTCTACACATTGCAGTCCAGTCCAAATGTCTACAATTACCCATACGGCTGTTCGTGACTATGACTTCGTACACTAAGACCACCCTGCATACAATAATATCCTGCGCCTTAGTGACTACTAACTGTTTTGAAATCTAATATTTTATCTTGGTGGTGTCCGCTATCCACGATGCCAAATGACCTGAGGCCGTTTGCGTTGGCGCTGTGAATTGTTTGGGTTTAAGGCTCTATGACGTCATAAATTGCAATGACGTCATAACCGCAGCAGACTCATTAGTCCGCAAAGGATGCACCTTTCACTGATGTATAGATTGTGAAAATATTATTGTCCAATATGTTTATTGTTGAGACCGGAAACTTTTGGGATGATGTCGTATATTACGATTGAATCATACAATAACAGCATGTGGAAACTGTATTTCAATTTAACGATGACAGATTAATTGCTGCAGTGTCTGAGCAGGTGGCTTAAACATTTCCTTTTCCTCTTTTATTTTTATTATTTTTTTTGCTTTTTTCTTCTTTGTCATTCTCAGAATACGGCTATGAGCACTTGAGCACCGCAATTTAGACGCCCATTCTCGGCTTCCGACTCCGCAATAAGCGTACCGCTTATGAGATTTAGCAAAGTTATTGCATAGTGGCGGCACCGTGGCACTACGAAGGTCAATATAATTCTGCAAATGCAGCGGTCCTTAAAACCATGGTGAAGCCCAGTAACATAGCTTACGGAGCAGTGTTGGCCTGTGTGGTCAATTTTTGTTCGGTGTAATATACTTTTAAAGTTAGTAGTCTAGCACTAGCTGTTCTACTTATAAGCAACTATTATATCTTGCAAAATAGAAAGCGTAGACAGAGAAATGTTTCTGGAGAATCGGGCAAGCCCCCTCTCCACCAGCTAAATTATTCGAAAGAGCGCTGTAAACTTTCCCAGCGGTTTCTGGGGCAAAGCCCCAGCCGTACACGAACTCGATGCATAGAAAAGGTCAGAAAATGCATTTAGCAAGTCAGACATCACATTTAAAACTGCAATTCAGCATACAAGGCTCCTTAGTCCCAGAATTATGAGCCTCTCTTGGCACTTTGTGTGGCTTCAGCCCCCCAACCGTCCTAAATAGGGCCTACGTCATTGATGTACTCCGTTACACTAAGCCTACTTTGTACCACGTAACAGGCGGGCGGATATAACTGGTAGAATATATTGTGTACTTCGGGAACGCATAATACAAACGAAAAGTATACAATACGCGTGCGTGCCGACATTGGTACTGTTGTAAAACATTTGGCCTTAAAATTACTAGTGATCATGACGAAAAACGGTGGGACACAGTTTTGAAACCTCGTTAGATTTATAGATCATACTATAGGGCCTACAGGTTAAAAGCTATCATGAATGCAATGTTCGCAATGATCTTCAGTTATTTTAACGGGCAATCGGCCGGAAATTCATTTGTTTACGCCTCCAGTCAAGTCGCGGCTGTCTTTCATGCGATATCGGGCCGACCAATGTCAAACAGGTTTATTAATTACTTCGCCGCCCTTCGCAACCGTACCGCTTGGACGAATCGATTCAAACCGGAAACGGGTAAGAACAATCGAACTTTACAGAGCGTGCAAGCGACACCAGCCTGCCAGGGCGGTCAGTGACAACAATCGATCCAACCATTGATTAATAGCGTTCGGGGCCAAAAGTCGCCGGTGGCCGCGGGCCGCTAGCGGTTCGATACGTATCTAGCGGGGCAAGTCGCTGGAAGCAGTTCTTGTCACGCCCGACTCATGGTCCGTCCACCCAGCAGCTGTCTTCTTCTTATCCCCAGCGGTGTGAAGGTTTACGGGGTCCAGATTAGGTGGTTAGGGTGACTGATGTCCTCTAGCAGCGTCAATGGACAGAGACCCTGTGGGGTCTCGAAAGTGAAGGCCCCAGAACTGATAGCAAAGGCGGCCAACAATGACGCAAAATTTAGCCGTAATTAATACATAACAACTTCATTTTACCCGTAGACAGCAGTAATGCGGAATATTGTTGAAGAATAATGTATATGTGCCAAACAATAAGCAGTCCTTTAGCCTTCTCACCCACCTTAGTAGATTATATTTAGGCACACGGAGAGGCCTATAAGCCCCGCCCACTGTTTTGGCCTGTAGCCTGGTCAGTGGGCGGGGCTTATGGGCCTCTCCGTGTGCCTAATTATAATCTAGGGCTATGATAGGCTGCAAGACCAGGCTA
>Ga0209367_1012866_pt1 | contig 10864 bp, 3 predicted proteins | sample WorMetLIZISLAND2_FD_187412 | JGI IMG/M metagenome (GOLD analysis project Ga0209367, IMG submission 187412) | Marine gutless worms symbiont microbial communities from Max Planck institute for Marine Microbiology, Germany - Olavius geniculatus... ... | reverse complement strand
TTGACTTTGTCCATGGCTCTCTCTAGATCCGCGATGAACACAGTGGGTGATATTGGATCTCCTTGTCTTGTACCCCTGCTGGTTGCAAACCAGCTTCCTTCTTGCCCACATACTCTCACTGCTGCCACTGCCGAATACCACTGCCGAAGGCTATTTCAAAGAAGGTACTCGTGTCCTGGTTTATTTTAGAATCGTATATTTAAGGACACGGACACTCGTACTACTTAATACTGCAATTATTGGTTGCAACCGACGGCGAAGGTGGCCATGTAGCTAATAGTAGTATCATATACAGTATATAGACCCACGCAAAGGCAGCATGCGTTCGCAAGCATATTGTAGCCTACTGGGCGTCATGTTGCGAGACGGCGACTACGCACGCGCACGCGCGTAGGCCCTGTACGTGCGTATACGTGCCTGCGTGTTCGTTGAGTCCGTTAATATTGATTCCGCACGTGCGTAGACTTAATTTCGTCGTTGTCGTGGTAGTCGTTTGTTCTTTGCAACCTGTGGCAAACTCTCAACATCTGGCGCCTATAAATTACGTTTGACTGGGTGCCTTTGCGGGGGACGGCGATCAACCTGATGCCCAGACTAATTTTACCGGCAGGGCGGCGCCGGCGACAGGTTTCTATTCTGACCACCCGAATTCGTGACAGTGTTGGAATTTTACGGCCGCGTGTACGTCGCGCCGGCGAAATTAACCTCACGAAACTTTTCCACTTTTACGCGAGGCAGGTAGATGTGAGAATTTCGGTACAAAATTTATGTGGCTCGCACCCGTAAAATTTAGGGAGGCGAAAACATTTAAAAATTCGGACTAGACCGCATGCGCGCGTGACGTTACCAGAAGCGGAATTTTAAATCCCTAATCGTTTCCACAGACGGCCGTTACGCTGGTCTTTTTTCAGATTTCTAGTTCTTTGTGCATTTATTCCGTTTTATTAGTCTTTCAGTTTTGACTGTTTGTCTCTTACTTTTACAAAGCTCAGCATGCAGACCGTACCGAGTATTGCTATAAGCTAGGTGTGTCTGTCTATCTGTCCAAATGCCATATTGTGTCGAAATGACGCGATATATAGGATCCGATTATTTTTTAATCAAGTGACCGATTAACAGAACAATTTATCAAATTACAAATTTTATGATCGTAGTGATTTGTTAACGGTTCGGCAACCGCTGTTGCCTTTCTTGAATCGATTTCTGTTCGCCTCCAGATGTCGCTGCAACGAACAATAGTGTCATAAGTAAAAGACCATTGATATGACCTCCCGTGTCTATTGATATATTAATCCGAATGGCTAGCGGCAACGCAGACAAAACAACTTAAAAGCTGCCGTTTATCACAATTAGTCTCATTCGACGGCGTCTATTTTTTGAATTTCTATAGCGTCGCCTTTTTCCCGCCGCCTCCATTTGCTCGGAATACGGTGGGTAGTTACCATGGGCCGGGCAAGGCCTGCTATAACTGACTGAATGATGTAGAAGCAATATCGTGACGGACGCTTCGTATTTATTTTCATTGACAACAATCGAACCACAATGGATGGTAGACCAATGTTCCGCCATACATTATATCCCATCTCTCTTTTTCTATTTATCTGTTGTCCAACCAACTGGCCATTAGGCCTAACACCGGTGTCGTGGGAAATGTGTTGCACCTAGAAAATTCTTCCCACTTCCATATTGTTATTTCTGTGTTGTCAAAATTTGTACTAAAAATCTTCGGCTGGAAAATTGGATTAGGCCTAGCAGCAGTCCTTCGTTTCACGCAAGTCGAACCAGACACGTGGAATTTTTTTGTCTGGTTCTTTCACTCCAGCGCATACTATTATCATCATGCCGATAAAAACGAGAGGCGACAAGCGAGAAACAAAGTGACGGCCCAGCAAGCCTGGCAGTTGTTAATTGTATGCGGTGCGTATTAATGACGGCGGTGCAGTCCAGTCAGTCGTCCGGGTATGCTTGATGAGCGTAAGCTTACCATAGTCGGTTGCGCGTATATCGGGCCGGTGCGGTAATACGTCGTCGTCGCGCGGTGCGTACACGCGAAATGATACGTGCGTCTTTGCCCGCCGGTCGCGTGCAGGCTGCGTGGTCTGGTGATTTCATGGTTTACACGAAAAAAACAAAAAAAAACGCAAAGTTCTAGAGCCTTAAGACCCACTGGCCGGCGCTGATCTCCCTTTCCTTTGCTCTCAGCTAAACACCAGTTTACACAAATACGGGTATAGCGAGAGTAATTATCCGGCGCAACTACATCGTTATCTTGGATCCGAGGTACTGTGAGTGACTTTATTTCATCATCGTCGTCGCCGTGTGTCGCTTCCACGTCACGTGGTCAGCGGCCAGCTCGGGCCTGCGCGCTGGGCCAGCCACGCGTGAAGGACGTAAGGTCGCCACGCTGCAGTCAGTGTGAACACGTTGGTCGTTCTGTTTTGCTGGTAAAATGGCAGTATTTACGTTAGTCGTGTAACTGACGGAGCTTCCTACGGACTCGCCGTGTCCGTATGTCGACCTTGACACCAGTGAAGCTACCCGTGTAGCTGCCGTGAACTCAGGAGGCGCCGAACTGCGTATCGTTAGTGTTTTGTGTGTGTTTTTTTTCTTTTTTGCCGGCTGTATTTAGCTTAATGTTTGTACATTTAAAATTATATTTTGTGTTTTACATAACAAAAACTGTCTTGATGTACCAGCCTCATGGGGCCCACGCTTACAAAATTACGCACACCACACCTCAGAAGAGCTAAAGGGTTAAACTCGACACCTATCGGAACAGTCTAGCGGACTGATCTAAGTGATTTTCTTGCACTGGCCAAATATAGGCCCAGGACCTACCTAAATACGGGTGTTTGCTAGCAGCAAAATTTCTGTGGCCCAAAAATAAAATGCATAAAATACATCATACACAAGCTAGTACTACATACCACAATATAATGTCTTTCAGAAACGACCAGAGCGACAGTTAATGCAACAGTGATTTAATAAGCCTACAATGTTCAGTTTATAACTTTATATACAAATTAAGCGCCTTCTGGCGGCCAGGCGACGAACTACGCCTAACAGCGGTAGCGGCGTGCGGTGGGTTTTACGACAGCGCAGCGCGCTGCAGCAAATCAGGAGCCCGATTTACAAACATTGTGGCATAGTGCATCGCGCGGTGTGCCTGCTTACGTTTCAGCTTTCACTGGTAGCCTATTTATCGCGCCTACTCAAAAGGGATGGCCAGGCTGAGTTGATCTGGTTGGCTGGTTACATACCGAGATGATTTGCCCCCGGTTATACCCATCCAAGTGCTAACCAGGCCCAAAGTTGATTAACTTCGTTGGTTTGACAAACGACATTACAAACTAAGCCAAACCACCAGACGGAACGGTTTAAATGTTTAACGAATAAAACGAGACAAAACGAAATTTCTGCACTATTTTAAGCAAAGTAATTGAGTCATATAATGTTTCAGGCAGAACGGGCAAAAGTTCAGATTCTGCACTTGGAACAGTCGAAAATGTCACCGTTTCAACAGTAACTGTTAGAAATCTACGTTTACCTACACGCTGTTTTGATTTCAAATTTTAACTTTTTTACTGTGGTTTTGCAAAGTAAACAAACTGTTTTTAATTGCTTTGAGTTTATCTGCTAAATCAACGCGGCAATGAGCGTAGCTAATTTCAAGCTGTCTGTGCATGTGACACATGGTTGATTTTATTTGCTGCTTTTTGAGACTGTCTAAATGTGCCTGGACATTAAAGAATTGTTAAGAATAATGTTACCAGAATCCAGAATTATGTTAGGAGGGTAAACGTTTTGCAACACCCGTGCTATTTACGCTGTGAAGTTCAGGTTGTGTGCATTACTTCAATTTTTGAAGGTAACGCTGGCCAGTGTCCAGAACAAAACACGCGTCAGAACTCGTGCTAAAATGATATTATTAATTGCGCAATTTACGCGAACAGAAAATGATCGTTGAACAGCTGCAGCTACGGTGATCTGTACGACCTTTCTCCGTGTCCGTTCGACTTTCTCGTTTAAAAACGTTAAACGTTGAATCATCATTCAGTTAAACGTTTAGGCAGTTATACGGCAGTAGCATGCCTATGGCAAGTCGGTGAAAGCTCGGTGTGCGCTTGTCGCATCGATTTTGCATCAGCTGCGGCGGCGGCGGCGACAGACGACGGGCGGCCGGCGCGCTAGAAAGACGCAAGAAGTTCATCGAGAAACCGCGTCATCATACATCCATAGGCTTTCATCGATTCGCGCCTCAAGCAAGGTATACCGCCGCGTCTACGATATACGTGACTGACCTCTAGTATAGCAGTTTCTCGCCGCTTCACTGTGCGAGTTCGGTGTTTCTCGAGTTATCACTGGATCGCAGGACGGTGGATCGGCGGTCGTGACAGCCGTTAAGTGGCTGAAATCACAAAGTATCAACTTTAGACTGCTGACTGCTGAGCGCTTCGTCACCACGCTACGGGTTCGAAGAAGTGGACGTGAAGTTTATCGCTGTGGAACCGTTGACGCTGACAACGATTAAACCAAGTGTTGAACTTCAAGTGCTCAGGTGTACACCAGCTCTGCCTTCCTGCCTGCTGTCTTGAATTTGTGTTGTCACATCTCGGGATCGAAAAACGGAAAAAGACTTTATCGTCATTCGTAAAAACGACCCATTTACGCAGACCATAAACAAACCAAGTGTCCTTAGCTACACCTCAGCGTAACAACGTGAGTCCGTTTCCCCGGCGCGTTGGCGTTGTCTCCGCTTTATTACGTTGGGACAGAAGGAACGACCCGCAAAACGAGAGTGGCTCATAAAATCATGAAGTGCGAATTTTCCTGCGTTGTTGTTTTATCAGGTATCTTTTCAGCAGTGTGAAAATTGATTCTGTGCAGCTATTCATCATCATTATTATCGTGATCAGGAATTTTTACTGGCTAAAATCACAAAACACCAATCTAGACAGCTTCCCTCCAGTGTTCTATTGCTACTTTATTACCGATCGTACTCGGCTGCGCGATCGAGCTGAAGATTCGCTGAAGCAATTGATTCTCTGCAGCTAATTGCCATCATCATCACCGTTGTGGTGCGATGTCGGCGCCGGGCGGCGGATGCGATGGGGCAGCAGGCGGGGCGGCGGACTGCGGCCTCCAGAAGGTTCCAGACACCGATATGACGACGATAGCAACGGCAGCGATGCTCACCGCCGCAGATAACAACGAAACAACGACGATCGACGTACATAGTTTCACGCCGGGCGTCAGCATGGTCCGCCTGTTTTTTACCGTCGCCATACTCGGCGCGATCATCCTTGCCGCTATCGTCGGCAATATCTTCGTCATCACGGCCATCGCGGTCGAGCGCAACCTTCGTACGGTCGCCAACTATCTGATAGCGTCGCTGGCCGTCGCCGATCTGCTCGTGGCGGCGCTGGTCATGCCGTTGGCCGCCGTGAACGAGGTCAGCGCGCGCTGGTTTTTGGGCCGCGAGCTCTGTGACGCCTGGGTGTTCCTCGACGTGATCTGCTGCACCTCTTCGATCCTCCACCTGGTCGCAATCGCCCTGGACCGCTACTGGGCCGTTACCCGAGTGGATTACATACACCGACGGTCGCCCAAACGTATCATTGGGATGATCGTCGCCAGCTGGGCTGTGGCGTTGGTCGTCTGCATCCCACCGCTGTTTATTCAGAGCGATCCGAACTACGACCCCAACCAGACCGGAGTCTGCCTTATCAGCCAGGTGAGATTTGGTCGTGGTTTAAAAATTATGAGGAGGAAGAGGCGAATCTTTGCCAAATCGTGACCGATTTTTAATTGCTATTTTCAATTGCATTTTTTTCGCAGAATGTGTCAGTGAAAGAATTTTGAAAATCGGTCAACGTTTGGCGAAAATATGCACAATAGTTGGAGGCTTACTTTTTTCGCCTCCGTGTACTCGCATAAAAATATTCTAACTTAAATAATCAGGTGATTAAAATGTCCACTGAAGTGCGATAATAGCTACATTAAATAATATTCGTTTATTAGTGCCTTATCAACCGCAGGTAAGATTCAATTGTATAGTGTTAAAATTATGCAGCAGTGGGGAAGAAACAATAGTCTTTAGGGTCTAACTTGTGCTTTCATCTTCGCTAAATTGTAACCGATTTTTAAATTGTAATTTTCGATTTTGCAATTTTTTACCGTATCTGCTAGCAAGAGAATTTTAAGAATCAAGCAACTCATGGCGCCACGCGTAGCGCAATTTTTTTAAAATCATTATTTTCGTCAGTTTGTGCTATTTGTGTTTTGTATTTTTTGGTTTTAATTATATGTATGTATGTAGTTTGACGATGCAAAAAATTCAATCTATTGTTTAATTTTTTATATTTTAGCCAACGTTTGGCAAACTCTGGTCTGGAATATGTTTATGTTATTTTCCAGAGATGTACGATAGTCGCCCAGATTTCTGGAATCGTTAAATTTAATGTTACAGCCAAAAATTACTGTACTATACAAGTTGACAAAAATTATTGCCGTCTTCTGATTTTATGAAAAGTGGACCAACAATGGTACATCATTATTTTTATTTACTAATAATAGGCAACGAAACGACGCCATTGGCGAACAAACAACGAAAACATCAAAAAAGTCAAACACAAATGTATGCTCAATGCTTATACGGCAAAAGGACTGATAGCGTCCTTGGCCGTCAGAAGAATGTTGCAACGATTGGTCCGCAGTATCAGAGTTACAAATGTCCGGTGTTATTCTTCTAAAGCTTGTATATTATTTACCAAGTCCACGAAAAACCAAAATTAAACCAATGATATAAAGAAGCTCTTAATATACGCATCACAAAATGCCTCGCACGCATAGTATAGAGCTTCACCCATCATCATCACATGACGAGCTGAGGGCTTAACCGGTGCGGTCGCGATAAGTGGCATCCTCCTATCATGGACGGAAGCGGATAAATTCTTTTCCTTTCTCGGCGCTATACGAATCCTACTACAGCTCAGCTCCGTTCTATCGGCGCATGCGCAGTCGCAAATCAACCGCGGCCAGTATCCGGGCGCGTGGAGATTTAAGTTAACCGACCCGCGTTTCCGCTCTTCCACTTACCGCCTCTCTTCCCCCGTCTCTTCCGCCTCCGCCTCGGTTGGATTTCGTAGAGTTGTTATGGAGTACTCACAAATCATGGCCGATCGTCGGTGGTTGGTTGTAAAATGTTGTTTCCTGCAGCGCCTGGGGAGTGGGGACCAGGGTTATACGGCACTGCGTTTCACGCTGATAATATAATGATCAGAGTATTATCGCTCGGAGAGTAACTGTTCACGGTTGGATGTGTTGTAGCGTCGAGCAAACTGTCGTAGAATATTGCATTCAGACGTGTCTGCATGGACACGTGGAAGAAACAAGATTGGCACAAAAACAAATAACGCTTATGTTAACAATGAGCTAGTGTCTTGGTCTGTCTCCAGCCATTTCGGCGCAGTTCACTCTTGAAATGTGTGTCGCAGCCCGAAATCGCAAAAAATTACTAAAAACCCTTTATTTTAAGGGTTTAAGGTCATTCAAGGTCATCGATGTTAACATTTCTAAGCTCGTCACCCCAGTGCTTGTTATGATAAGCCGCATGTCCGTGCCTATTTGCAACCATTTTTACGTTAGACGAGCCAATAGCGGTAAAATAACGCCTTTTAAGGGGAGTGCCCCTGTTTCGCCACCCCGTTCGTGGGGACCCCCGTCATTCAGCGGCATGAAATTTTGTCACAAAATACCAGAGACTCTGTGGTATCATAATTTGAAAACCAGAAGTCTCTATCTCATCTAGTCTTCGAACGGTACCGGGACGTGACACTAGGACAGACGGGCAGACAGACAGACAGACAGACAAAATTGCCGTAGCTAATACGAGCTATAGCTAGAGTATGTTAGCTCTCGCGCGTAAAAATCGCATTTATTCAAAACAAGCAAGCATGATACAGATGTAAATAACATCAATTTTGCTTATTAAGGCCAAAAAAAACTGAAATTCCATCGGAAGGAAAACCCAACAGAACAAATTCCACTAGAACGGCACTATTTTTTAAGAAAACGATTTTTAGCCGACCGTACTTAAGTAACGGTCGTGCTATTGGCACGGCTGTCGTCCGTCTGTCCGTCCGTTCGTCCGCTTGTTTGTCGTCTGTCGCGAGTGTATTGTGGCTAAACGGTAAGTCGTAGGTAAGTCGTAGGGAAAAACGTTTACACGCATAATTAGCTTTGTGTCAAAAACCTAGACCTGCAAATTTTCACTGATCTAGTGCAAGGGGAACATTTTTAAATTTGGGGTCGAATGGACAGGGGTAGGAAAATGTGCGTTTTCAACGGAAAACTGGCCATATCTCGGAAACGGGGAGATACGGCCGAGGTTACTATTAATTACTAACAGGAAGTGGCATTCATCTTTTAAATAAAATGATAATCGTCGACTTTGGACAAAAATTACTCATAATGTCACTGACAACCAGTACGATCGGCTATCCTAGCGACAGCTGGGTTTCTTGTTTTCGTTTTATGGGTTTTCGTTCTGTTGTGCTAAAGTCAAATCGATGTGTTGTGTATTTTTCTTTTCTTTTTCAGAATCTTTTTTGTCCGTTGGTTAAAAGCCGTTGGAAACAGACTTAATCTATAATCTTGTTTCAGTCTTGCAGCTTCACACAAGGTCAACTCAATCCACTCTGTGATGTCGTCAGTTCAATTCTTCGGAGGTCTTCCTCTCTGTCGTAAGCAGTCGACCGATCGCAGCAGAATCCAGAAACACAATTCCGTCTGGACAAAACTACCTGAACAAAATCGCCATAAAACTGGGATTTTGTCTAAGGAATAATGTTCGAGGAGATTTTTTGTCCGTTTTCAGGGTCGTTCGGAATTCCCGGCCATTATGAGAAAATACGGCGTAAACACTGGTCATGCACTATTTGCGACGTATGTCACTCGGCGGCGATTTGGTTCAGGATCCGGATTTAAGTTTTTTGAATCCAGATTCGCGTATCCGGGAATTTTCTATAACTAAAGGCGGGCACAAAGCAAAGCGACAGAACTGAAATGAACTGTAGGGCCAGTTTAATTGCGTTGCGCCGACTGGACAAATCAGTTCATCATTTCTGTCGCTATTACACTTCTTAGAGCGGCACCCACTCGTTCATGCGATTTTGATTCGTTCGCGACATTTGGCGCTATACAAATGCGTTTTGATTGACTGACTGGCTGACTCAAACTACGTATGAAAATAAACAACGCAAGGACGTATACGTCCGAACGTTACGTACACGTTCTTATATTATACGTTCGTATAATACGGAGTGGTTAAGGGCAGCACTGCTCCGTGTACGGACATCAATGCGCATACGGTCGTAACGAATGACTCTTAAGACGCTGACGTTGCGATGACGTCACTTTGTCTTTAAGACATCAGCAGCAGCAGCAGCATCAGCAGCAGCTTGCCAGGCTGACCCACCCATGCCGTACCGTGGTGTATCGAATACATCATTCATCGACTGACCGATCGTTCGATCCTATAGCCCGCGGATGAGCTCGAGACGGCGAAAAATGGATGACGCGAGCAGCGCGGATTAAGACCCCCGACTAATCGCTCATCACCACGCTGGACCACCCACACGCCGCGTGATAATCTATTCTCGCGTTTTTTTTCACCAGTGCATTAAAGATCAAGTTGCCAACTGGCATCTTATAATAGCAAACAAGCTACGTTAATTTTAGCATTTTTATTTTATTTCATATTCGTTTTCACAGCGATTTGTCAAAACGCATGTACGTAATGTAATGGGTCAAACTCTTTAAAAGTTTATAGGCCCATAAAAGGTAAAGGTGGTGTGTAGAAAATCCACCACAACGCTACGCAGCGTCATCTGCCATATGGGATCACGCAGTGCTAGCTGCCACCCGACACAGCTGAACGCGCCCCGCTGTAAACCCCAGACAGATAGGCTGGTACAAGATTAACTATTCCTGATAGACGGAAGGCTGAGTTGACCCTGATATTGGTAATTATAATTAGATGGTTTACAGGTTCGCTGACACGCACTCATCTAAATAGTAACCACGTGATCGCTTTGCCGAACCGGGAGTTGAATCAATGACCTATCGATCGTAAACCCGACACCTGTGACCTTGCCGTTACACGGTATGCCACCAAGTCAGTAGGCTAATAAAGCAAAAAATATCAAGAAACATGTCAGGTTAACTTTAACAGAAACCTGACAAGAAAAAGGGGGACTGGGCTGAAAAAAATTGCACTTCTGCAGTTTTCCATTTTTAGCAGTCACACAAAATTTTGACATCCGTTTGGCATTATTTTGACAGTGTCGAATGATATAAATTATCGTTGACAGTATTGTTGAACATTTGGCATCTTTTGTCGGTGAAATACGTTGCATTTGGTTTCGGCCAAACATAGTTGACCACCCGAAGCACCGATTGACATTTAGTGGTTATCTGTGTGGCGTCGGCATAATATTTTTCGAAGCATTGTCATGAGTCGCGAATGCAGCAATTATACAATGAATGCAACGCGGATAGAACGATCGAAATCGCTTAACAGTACTTTGATTCACTTTTCTATATTTTGAAACATCATAGTTTATACGGGGGTGAAAATGAAACGTTTCATTTTCACCCCCGTATAAACTATGATGTTTCAAAATATAGAAAAGTGAATCAAAGTATTGCAGCATGGTGCAGTGACTGGCAATTACAGATCGCTATTAAGAAGTGTTGTTTTCTACGTATAGGCCCTATACCCACTGGCATTGATCTATACATTAACGGTAGTCAGTTGCCTGAAGTCTCTACTGCCAAAGACCTTGGCATCACCTTTGACGGT
>Ga0209367_1012865_pt1 | contig 10864 bp, 5 predicted proteins | sample WorMetLIZISLAND2_FD_187412 | JGI IMG/M metagenome (GOLD analysis project Ga0209367, IMG submission 187412) | Marine gutless worms symbiont microbial communities from Max Planck institute for Marine Microbiology, Germany - Olavius geniculatus... ... | reverse complement strand
CGCCTACATTGTCTAGTATTGTACGACAATATTGTATTTTATGTTTTTGGCAATTAAATACTCTCTCTCTCTCTCTCTCTCTCTTTCTCTCTCTCTCTCTCTCTCTCTCTCTCTCCTGATCGCACTGTACAGCGGCAGTTCCCTAGAATTCTCAGAACAGATAATTTGCACTGGAAAGCTGACAGGCTAGCTGCCAGTGTAATCTATCATACAAACTAAAATAACCAAGACTGTTTTAAACAGAAGTAAAAACAATCCAGAAGCAAAAGCTTCAGATAAGAAAAGTAAAATGAAAGAGAATAACAAATTGAGATTAGAAAAACCAAAACAAAAAAAAACCCGCATAAAAGAAAAATTGTAGCGCCCGCTAGAAACACGTGTGTAACGTATGTTTCGGCTGATCGTTTGACGCCAGTATGTACGCCGTGTAAATAACTGTGTGTGCAGATTTTCACGTCAACTACAACTCGCTGAAGTGCGACCATCTGGCGACGTTTGTCTACCACATCAACCAGTCTACCATCTCTACCGTGTGTGCCAGTCGACATCGTCACGTTCATATACCATGATGCCACACCTTCATGTCATGCGGATGACACCATCGTGACATCTTCGTGATATCCCCGTGACTATTCATCCCACCTTTGGTCTACCACGTCAACCAGTCGATACTGTTGTCGTCACTACGTGCCGGCGTGACGGCCAGTCACGGGGGTGTTATGAGGGTGACACAGGGGTGTGATTGGGTCAGCAGTCACGGGGGTGTGGGGAGCGCCTTGGGACCATCCCAGCGTCAGCCGGCCACCCAGGAGCGCGGTCGGCTGGCGGACGCCTGTGCCGCAGTGCAAGCGTTTGACGAGCACAGTGACGGCAGTGACAGCGACGACGGCGACGATTGTCTGCGGGAAAGCAGTCTGCTGTTCCTACTGCTGATGCTTGGAACCGTCTGGCTCGGGCTTTCACTCTATAACTTCACCAAAACGTGCGTCACTGCTGTTTATTTTATTTATTTATTTAATATCAAAATCGTACAGTAGTACATAAGAACACAAAAGAAAAAGCTAATGAAATGAAAAAAATGAAAAGAAATAAAATACACAGTAATACCAAACACAAAATACAGTGTGCTATATGAGCACTAATCCGTACATAACGATGCAATTGCCTGGCAAATGTCTAATGACACAAAATTATCATCAGTCAGCTTATACAACCCGTCTCTGACCATTACTAGCTTCGCTACATAGGCCTACTGTCTGCATGCGAGACTTCGCACAATTCTTATATCAGCCAAATCCGCAGTTCACGACAAACGTTACTGTCGCTATATAGAAGTATGGGGCTCTCGCGTACGAGCAGTGGGCCTACTTTATGAAGAAACTTGATATAAATTGCGCTCAGTTTTAATCATCATTCTCATTATTTTATCGATAAGTTAACATTAATTTAAACTGTCCCTTTTATTTATTAATGTAAACTGCATGGAGACTGCCATCGGGATTTCTATTGCACTTTAGTTAAGTATGCTTTTGACTCAAATACCTAGGCTATCGGCGGAGACATGTGCGATCGAACACGCGTCTCAAACGCATTGGGGAAAATCGATTTAACTGAACTTCATTGATGACGTACGTAAAGCTACGTTAATTGAAATTAGCGTGTTTGTAATGATAGCTGTGTGTGTGTTGCAGGCCGTTTCTGAATGCCGGCAAGCGAGAATTATTGGCCGACTGCGCTCTGCCAGTGTCCGTCCTGCTGATGTCTTTCTTCGGATCTTACGTCTTCAGTGATGTCAAAGGTACGTCACACTGCTACTAGCCAGTGACCACGAACATAAATAATTATTATCTGTTTCATTATAATATTTATACAACGCCTTTTGCAGACCCCATACGTTCCATCCCTAAGCTTATCTGATGGGATACGATACGATGCTGGTATAGTCAGACTGCCAGTTTAATTCAGCGCACAGAACAAAATTAAGAAAACTAAAATGAGAACAATTGCGATTCGAATGCGTACTTAAATTTTATACAGAAAATCAAAAAGTCAACAAAAAACCCAGCTGTCGCTAGGATAGCCGACCGTACTGGTTGTCAGTAACCTTCAAGGTCACCCAGTTCAATGATTTTCATGTCATTTGAAAGCCGATATGCGACTTTTTATTAGTAATTAATAGCAACCTAGGTCCTATCTTGCACCGTTTAGCCACAATACATCGGTGGCAAAAAAACGACAGAGAGACGGACGATAAATTATGCCAATAGCTCGACCGTTACTTAAATACGTTCTGTTAAAAACGAGTCCAGTAATGGCAGTCATCGGAACCTGAGACTAAATATAAGTAAGAAAGAAAAACTGACGACAGCTAATAATGGAAAAATGCAAAAACGAAAAAAACGTCGAGTGTAGAAAAAAGCGCTGAACAATTCAAAATGCTAATCCGTCGATGCAGTGCTGAAGATATTCTGCTGCGTTCTACACAACATAACCAGATGCCGACTCAAGGGACCTCTTAGCTTCAGTTACTCTATAACATGGTCAAAAATATAATAAATTTGTCAAGTCTCGGCGGCTGAAATGACACGGAATTGCTGCGATTAAATGCCAAATTTAAGACGATGCCGGATAGGCTGTCAGGTCACCCGTGCGGCGGCTAGGTTAGCCCATTTTTAATGGATTTGTCCCATCGTAAAAATAAGATTAGTTTTTCCCTACAGGCACAGTGTTCTATGTGGGTTGGCGCATGTGCAGTGAAATAGGTCGACAATAAAACTGCAATAAAACAGTATCATTGGAAGCGGTCGTCCGTCGACTCTGTTTACTGTTTATCACAGAGCAGCAGAACATGGCGTTAAAGGCATTCAGAGAACTTTATTTTTGTTGCGCGGGAAAATTGTCTTATTGCAGTTTTACTGTTTTTAAAAATTGTTTTATTGCAAATGTGCAAGCCTAATTATATATATACTGAAACTGATCACAGTAATTCATCAGTCATTCTAAGCCTCAACGACGCGTTTATTCGTTGATAGGCTAAATTATACTGGTCAAACCGTTGACACTGGTTGTCACAGGCGCGCGGCAGCGCAGCACAGTGTTAACGGCGACCGGCTAAGTTATAGGGTGCAGACGTCCAGCAAACGTCCAGCATCAGCACGTGTATTTTGAATACATTTGCTGGAAGTTTGCTGGACGTTTGCTGGATCGTGTAAACACCGTATTAATGGGGAATGGCCAAATTCTACCCCTTAACGGATAGACAAAAATTGAAACAGTTGAATTGATTACATTCTCGAGACGACCCCTTTGTGCTAAATTTCGTGCAAATTCGTCTATCGGGGACAATGAGGTGAAATTAATTTAATGATCGCGTGTTGTCTAGTGCACAAGTTCAAAGTGATCTACGGCGAGATATTCAAGCCAGCGCCGCTGTGGAATTTGCAATGGCCGGCGATCCTTGGCGCTATGGGCCTTGGATTCTGCTTGTCTCTGCTGTTCTTCATGGATCAGAACATTGCCGGAGCAATGGTCAACAGCCCGGACAATAGGTATGATCATCATGGGCGGCACTAGGAATTGGAAGATATGGGAGGGGGCAACGAGGGGGCCAGGACCAGGGCACAGGGAGCAATAACGTCTTGTGTGGGCCAAATGTCGACCTTATGTTATCAGTTATGCGCATCAGAACGAGATAGCGGGGTTCAGGGGCAGAGACACTTTTTGCTTGGACGTGCAATGGAAGCTGTAAATTTGCCTGTTTTTTTAATATTTGGAAAAACAAAAATTACAGATGTCTGTGTTGTCTTCGCAAAAAATGACGTTTGATAAGTCACACTTTGGTATGTGTATGGTTACCAAGGAGCACTTTATCACCATCAAAATTTTTTCTGGAGGGGGACAACCGGGGGAGCAAGGGCAAGATCACAGGGGGACCCTTTTCTGGCGCCCTCTATGATACATTGTACGTATCATAGGCCTGCAAACGTATAGTTGGTATGTTTTTCAGCAAACTGTACATACTATAACATTGAATATCAAATTACGACACACGAATATTGACACGTAGAGGGTTCTTGGCGTACATGTCTTCAACCTCGAAGATAGCTCGAGGATAAAAAAGTCGTAATCTTGGCCTTGGCCTCGTCACCAGTCTGAAACATTAAAACTGTTTTTGTCTGTTTTAAATAACGGTTTGAATAAGAATTAGCTGGCTTTTGCTGCGCAGTATAAAATTGTTATATTTTCTTTGCCGTGCTTACTTACTTACTTAATGGCTTTAGCCTTGGCCTCAAAGACCGCTGGCCTGGGCTATGAAAATGCAGGCGTCGAACACATCTATGACATTTAATGATGTCCTGCAAATTTTTGAAAAAAAGTCGTGGTTAGTACTTGGATGGGCGACTGTCTGAGGACTGATAAACCATCCGGGTAAGTAAGTAAGTAAGTAAGTAAAGTGTAAATTTATATAGCGCATACTCAAAAAGATCTCTAATGCGCTGAATACATTTTGTCATCAATATTTCACAAAAATGTATGTCTTCAGCTGACGTTTGAAAGTATCGAGACTCAGTTCTGTGTCACGAAGACTGTCTGGCAGCGAATTCCAAGTCGACGGGCCCGCCACAGAAAAGCGCCGATGACCGAAACTGTTCAATCGATAGTGCGGTACGACCAACTTCCGCTGAGTGGCAGAACGCAGATGTTGATGGCCAGTGACTTCTGCTGTGAGTGTACAATTGTCCATCAAGTACGGCGGAGCAGTTCCATGGAGACATCGATACATGAGCACTGCGAGCTTAAATCGTACTCGATCGGTGACATCAAGCCAGTGGAGCTCGTCATGCATTAATTGCGACAAACCACTGTCGTACTTCCGTGTGTCAGTGACGACGCGGGCAGCTGAATTCATCACTCTCTGCAACTTGTCTGTTATGACTCTCGGCGACTCAGCCAACACAGCGTTACAGTAGTCGACGCGAGATGTCACAAATGCTTGCACGAGGGTTTTAGCCGACCCGACATCCAACGACTGCCGGACACGACGAATCTGTCTGAGATGAAAGAAGCAGGTAGCACTGACGGCTGAGACATGTTTCTCAAGACTCAAATCAGACGACATAATAACTCCTAGGACGCGTACGTGTCCACTGGGCTGGATGGTGTCAGAGCCAAGCTTGATTGCCGGACCAACGCGAAGGTCAACACAGCCTTTGACCCTTTCCGGGGTAGGTAAATTAAATACCGACTTGTCTGGCTGGGGTTGGCAAGTGATACTGTGTGATGTCATATGGCAGGTGACGCGCCGTACATGTAGCTTTGCGATAGGTTTCTCATAAACATCACGTTTAAGCTGTATCTGCGTATATGGTCTGTGGAGCGTGGACACTGTGTTGAGATGGCTGTGGCTCAGCGGTGGTGTACAGTGTATATATTTATGTTGCATAGAATGAAGAAAGGTCCGGCGTATCATTGGGATCTGATGGTCGTTGCGTTGCTGAATGCAGTGCTGGCGTACTTGGGTCTTCCGCTGCTACACGGCGCGCTGCCACACGGCGCGCTGCCACATTCGCCACTGCACGTCCGAGCTATGGCCGACGTCGAGGACAGAGTCTGCCAGGGTCACGTCTACCTCAAGTCAGAACTGTTTTATAGCTGTCACTTTGCGTAAACAAAAAGCCCAGCTGTCGCTAGAATAGCTGACCGTGTACTGGTTGTCAGTGACCTTTTAGGTCATCCAAGGTCGATGATTTTCAAGTCATTTGAAAGCCAATATGCTACTTTCTATTAATGATCAATAGTAAGCTAAGCCCTATCTTGCACCGTTTAGCCACAATAGCACTTAACGGTTTTCAAGGTCATTTAAGGTGAATGATTTTTATCTTACCTGACAGGGCGTGTAACACTTTCTGTTAGTGATTAGTAGTAACCTTGGCCTTATCTCTCATTGTTTTTGAGATATGACCCCCCATTGAATTTCCTATACCCCTTTAGGCCCTATTCAAAATCCAATTTGAAAATGTTGCTCTTGCAATTAATGGCTGAAATTTTGCATGCTTAAGTACACATATAGCTAAATATTCGTTTAAAAAGTTTACCCCTACGACCTAAAGTTTAGCCACAGTACATCTGTGACAGACGGACAGACAGACGAACGACAACCATGCCAATAGCTTGACCGTTACTTAAGTACGGTCGGCTAAAAACAAATGTCCGGTTTATTTTTTAAGCATGTCAGTAATTAAGCATTTACAAGTAAGTGCAATTTACAGAAATGTCACAATGCGGACGCACTGCAGCTTCAAACAAAACAGGAGCAATTTGAGCATTTGCCACAAATGCTCCAAACTGCTGTTGCTCTGCCTTACCACCGTCGGTCATGACGCCACGCCACTGCCTGCAGCAGATAGGCTAGTAGAAGTTTCGTTGCTGCTTTTTTCTGGGCGTGTGTAAGGATCGTGTGCGTGCGCGAGTCGCGTGTGACCGGAATCCTCTCACACGTGCTGATCGGTTTGCGATGAGACTTGGGTATAGAGACTGAGTGAGGATTATAGAATTAATCCTATAATCTACCTCACGTGCTGATCGGCCTGTCGGTGTTATTCATCGAACAACTGAAGCTGATTCCGCGCCCAGTTCTCGACGGTCTTTTTCTCTACCTCGCCATCACTGCACTGCACAGCAATCAGCTGTTTGAACGAATCATGCTGCTCGTCACCGAACAGGTGAACCAACATGCTCCAGAGTAGTATGGCATGTCTGAATATAGGCCTGATAGGCTAGACGCGTTATGTTAATCTCAATTTGCGTTTTAGATATTTATTTTTATTTATTTTATTTATTTTAATATGTAATAAACACTCGCGACAAACGCGCGAAAACAATAACATAGAAAAACAGTAAAAGAAAAAAACTGGAAACATTACTAAGGGAAACAAAAGAATGCAGAAAAAAATAACATGATAAATAAACAGACTATAAATAAACAAACTAATAACAAACTAATAACAGTTGCAAAATAGGAAGGCAGGAATGACAATTTTGCGATCACATCATCTTGAATTAAACTCGCAGCGGAATTCTGACAGTTTTCAAGTGCAATTCCATATCGTATATAGGCCTATAGTATCGTATCCAATGAACTATAGGCTAGACAGATTTGGAATAGCACAGTCGAACACGTGCATTGTTCACGATAGACTTTGGATGCGTGTAAAACAAAATATTCGTGCAGCATTTTCACATAATTGCTTTTGGAGAAAATAACAAAAAGTTTGACGGGCGTATCGGAGATGGTACCGTTTGATAGCGTGTTGTTTCAATTTTTGTGGGAGATCGGGGCCCGTATGTATTTATTGGGCCACACAAATTTTCCTGCCAAAAATAACATATCACTCCGTTCAGCGGCTTTAGCAGGATGCACGCGTATGACAGACGTACAGACGTACGGACCACTCTACGTAACATTTGGCACAATAGCCGGGTGTGTGTGCTATTGTGTAGACGGCGTATCCGCCCAACCACTACATTCGCACCGTGCCTCAGCGCAAAATCCATCTATTCACCTTCCTACAGATACTGCAGCTGGCCGTCCTGTGCGGATTCGGCTTTGCACCGATTCCTTACCTCAAGATGGTTTTTCCAGTCCTACATCTCGTCATGCTGCCAATACGGTAACCATATACCTTGTTGTCGATCGTTACATTGCTACCCTGCTTCGATGGAAAACTTAATCTGGTTCGCTGGTGAAGAATGTTCATCGTGTCGGCAGTAAGCAACATGCGGGCATGAAATCAGGCGTCTCGCGATCCAAAAACGATTGCAACCATTTTGCAAGCTCGGTGTGCTGTCTTGCTCGAACATTTGAAAGTCCAACTATCTCCACAGACACGTAAATGTGATTGCTTTGCATGTTTTTTGTGGCTGCAACTGTAAAAAGTCAAAAATTTGTCATAAAGGAACCAGACTTTTTACCATCAAAACAGGGTAGCAAGTAACAGCATCAGTTGAGACTAGCAAGCTTGTACCCGTGACACACTATGACGTCAGCATTCCGTCATGACTAGCAAAGAATATTTAACTAACATCCGTATTTTGTCCAAATATTTTGCATTAGTATTTCTTTACCTACGTGTGGTAAAAATTTCGTGTAAATTGATCATCATATGAGTGAATTATGAAAGAAAGAAAAGGGGATCCTTTTTATGAAACACCGTGTAGTTTGTATAGTCCACTGCAATGCAACTGAACAGAACTGAGATTCCCGTTCAGTTCAGTTCAGTTCGGTAGCTTTGTGTACGTTATGCACTGCCGATTGTCCTTATGCTATACGTTCACCACTGATTCTCATTCAGTGATTGACAGTTGTAAGTAAGTAACTAAAACGTGAATTTGTAAGCGCATATAACGTTGTATTGGTGTTACGTATACATGTAAGCCTATTGGTGATTGGGTCGTCTGTCATTTCATCTCTGTTTCATTTAACGTCTAGAACGTACTCAGTCGTGTTTTAAACCTATATTCTTGATCCATGATAAAAAGGATCACGATCGTTTTCTTGCGCTACGCTTCACCCTCGTCCAAACAAATTCATCGAAGTCCGTTCATAATTATTATCCGTTACTCTTGCGTACCGACAAACAAAACAACCTAATATTTATTTTGTGGAAGTAAACTAAATATGTTGGTTTTTAATGGCAGTGTCTGTTTGTGATTGCAGGCATAAGCTGGTGCCGCATCTGGTCGAAAGGCGCTATCTCCACTCACTCGACGGCCACTAGAAAGAACTTAAAACTATCTCTGTGTCAGCCTGTGCATCGTTGTGCCTGTCCGGCTGTTTGTCCGTTCATCTGCACTGCACAAGCAATACGTTATGTTAAGGTGCATACAGAGCCACGTAACTGAACTGAGCTGACATGGTTTAGCTTTTGGCGAACTAACCAATTGGCAAGCAGTAATGCATTACAATAGGCACTGTCTAACCAGTGGCGGTTCTAGGGGGCATGGTCCCATGGCGAGCGCGGTAGCGCGAGCCTATAACGGAGGTCTGGGGGCAGCTAGAGTCCCCAGCGGGGTCGAGGGGCAGAGCCCTTGGTCAGGAGCATAGGATGGCGAACCCCCTGAAGCTGAAGCACTTTTGGTTTTTGGATGTTCAATGGAAGCCGCAAATTTGCCCACTTTTCTAAAATTTGGAAACGCAGATATTAAGACATTTGTGTTATCTTTGTCAAAAAAATCATCCCGGTGGCCACGAAACTGGGGGGGACTGAAGCAAAACTGCGGGGGCTGTGCCTTCCCTGCCCGGGCCTAAAACCGCCACTGCGTCCAACGGCGTCGGTGACCACGTGACTACGCGCGCGTACGTGTCAATCAATGATCAATGGGCTCGCCCTGGTCGCCATCAAAAAACTAAACCGTGTCAGTTCAGTTCAGTTAGGCCTACGCCATACGCCCGGCGTTCCGTCCGAGTTTTCCTTCGATCCGTTCCACGAATGTAGATGAACGTCAGGTGAACGCAGACGGGAAAAGTTTTCTCTGAGGCAGTAGCTTACCCGCAGCCGAACGCTGCAAGCAGTCGCCGAAAATGACGTGTTTGAAACGTATAAAGATAGGAAAGTACACAATTTGTCGAAGTCTGCATAGGCCTATAGACAGAACCAGGGCACGTACGTAGGCTTGGGGAAAATCGATAGGGGTTTGGGCAGGCAACTGTAGATTAAAGTGTCTTCAGAATGACGTTCGGATGTGACTGAAATTGATAGCAATTCAACTGTAGGGCCTAACTGCTTGATGTGAAGAGGTAGCGAAGTGCAGGTATTAGGTGTAGAAACTCGAAAGTTTAGCCTAAATAACAGGTTGAGTGTCTGTTGCACCAGACGAGTAGTGGAGTAGTGGATTAACAAATTGGCATTGAATCCTCTCTGGCTAAATTATAGGATTTCGAGGTACGCGCGTGACAAGGCGGCAAAATCCCTTATACCCCGTTTACACGATCGAGCAAACGTCAAGCAAACATCAAGCAGGCTTCATGGCTCCATGGCTCAAATGTAGGCCTAGGCTTAGCCCCAGCTGATCACGTGTTATATAGGTCTTACAACCCGCCCGCCCTCCTAATTAGCATGTTAATTACCATAGCTCATCGAGCTAGCTGGATGCCCCGTTTACACGATCGAGCAGACGTCGAGCAATTAGCACATGTATTTTGAATACATTTGCTCGATGTCTGCTCGATGTTTGCTCGATCGTATAAACGGGGTAATAGGCCTATTGGCGATCCAGACTAAAAGTGGTTTTGGTGCAGACAGCTAATAAGCATGCAGACAGGATTTCGCATGGGGTTCGGTTTTTACTCCCTTTCTGTCAAAATGTCTTACCACTTTAATACAGGCCTATACCGTCATTTTCAGTTATCACTTTCAAATACTCGTAGCTAGGTTATTTGCACGATTCGGATGAGTGGCCTTGTGAAAGACCGGTGAAAGCAATTTGCTCTAGCATTCATTTAGCTTACTCAACAGATCTGTCTACTTGCACGGCTAGGCTATCACTGCAGCGAATGAATAAATATCCCGGTTTTAAGGACACGACGTTAAGGCGCGTACACAGCGACGTAGCCTAACCGAACTGAACTGTCATGCTTTAGTTTTTGACGAACTGACCAATGGGCAAGCAGTAATGTATTATGGGGTGTTTACACGATCCAGCACTCATCCAGCTAGCTGGAAGTTATATGGTAATTAGGAGGACAGGCGGGTTGTAACCACAGATTTATAAATATTAATGATACTGGTAATAGGCATATTGGAAAGCCTATATAACACGTAGGCCTATCAGCTGTGGGCTAAGCCTAGGCCCGCCTACGGCTTAG
>Ga0209367_1012864_pt1 | contig 10865 bp, 4 predicted proteins | sample WorMetLIZISLAND2_FD_187412 | JGI IMG/M metagenome (GOLD analysis project Ga0209367, IMG submission 187412) | Marine gutless worms symbiont microbial communities from Max Planck institute for Marine Microbiology, Germany - Olavius geniculatus... ... | reverse complement strand
TCCTATAACCTTTTGAACTCATAGTCTATTTACAAAATTATATTGTGTACGTTCTTACGTTTTCAACCTTTTGACAAATAAAGGTAATAAACGAAAATAAATGAATAAACCTGCAGCCAGTCTATTGCGATTCGATGATTTCAGTATAACAATTTTAACGTGAAACTTTGGCCATGACCTCCCAAAAGGAGGACTTTGCGCATTTTTTTAAATTTAAAAAAAATCGGATTTTTTGCAGACTTTTTGACAATCGCAAACCAGTTTATTACTCGGTACCAAACGGCGACGGCTTCTTGAGGTCTTCTTCAGCGAGTCAGTAAACGATAGTTAAAAACAAGCTATAACTAAACGCATAGTTAGTGCGCTGTTTTCAACGTGCTAGCTAATAAACTTCTTGTTTATCGAATTGTTATGTCGTAGGCCTATTGTATCGTTGCCTATAGTACAATATATCGTATCAGAAGCTGCTGTATAAAGCCTCCGGCTTAATGTGAGCGTGAGGCAGCATCAAAAATACGACCACGGAGAGTAGGACTATAGCTGATTAGCTACCAGAAGCAACATAAAGCAGCATCCGATACGCAGTGGAAGATATAAATGCTTAGCCAATCCAAGCGTCGACTGTCTTGTCATAGATAATCAAATCGCGCTGAAAAGGTGTCATAAGTCGAATTGGCTTCAGCTGCAGGCGTATATAGATGCGGTGTAAGATGAGTTCTTTAGTGGGGGGCATTCAAATGCAAAACGAATCTAGATTCTGTTACAATTTTCATTTTCACTACCTGTACTATAAAGCATTATTTGTATTTCTGACGTTATTTGCTTCAAAATTAGTGATTTTCAGAAATTTAAAATCACAAAAATATTTTTGAAACTTCAAATTTTTTTGGAGTTAATCTTAAAACATTTATCTCGGTCGAAATAAACGTTGTTTGTCATTGTTTTGGTTCAATTTTTTTCTACTGTAGCTGCAGTACTTCATTTTTGTTTGCGAATGCTTCGCGCGTGCCACAAGATGTCTGTCGTACTGATAGTTGCTTGGGGAAAGCGACGAAGCGCACAGAATCTTGAAGTCTTATCAACTGCACTATTGTCACACAGATCGACGTCTGTCAAGCTCCATCTTTTTCAACAGACTTCATGATGACCCTGGCCATGCAGCAGTTCATAACGGAACGTTGACGTCTGCTGTTTACCCGGATTTCGTAGCGCGTACGTCGCCCGTGAACCAAACGAACATCGTACGGCGATTTACGACGGCAAGCAGCCAGTCTAGTCCCGTCGCGGCGCAGTTTTCGCTTTACCGATCTGCGAAATCTACGCCAACCATTAGACCTACAGCGTGCAGCCTTCGAGGACGACGCAATATTGCGAATAAACGCCGAGCTGGTCTATTGCTCTATGCACCCGTTTGTCTGTCTGGCGCATCCGCGACCGCAGTGCAGCAGTCGACAAACGTAGAGTGGGAAAATGTTGATTTTTAGGACATTAGCAATGTTGCAGTATAGAAATGTCACAAAAATAGTTGTTCGAAGTGATCGCTTCTGCATCTGCACATGACATCAAATGATGTATTAAATGGCCGTCATGAACAACAGCGTGACTTTGAACTGTTCTGTTAATCTGTCGCGTGAGAACACTATTCCACGCAGAACTATACTTTCTGTGACATCGGCGCCTCAAGTTGTACTTTGTCAGCAAAACTAGAACAGATAAACCGGTCGAAGACAAACAGTTTCTCGGAACGTATTTCTCGGTAAAATGCTCAGATTAACATTTCGCCAACATTGTCGAATAATTAGGTAACGTTCGGACCGAAAATTTACTGTGGAGAATGAGTTCCATACGAGAAACATAAACATTGTAACTTGTATCGTAGTTCGGGAAATTGTGTTAATCTAATTACATTAGCTGCATAATTTATCACTTGTAAGGCATGATCTGCCTCTATGTTGACAAGAAATTGGTATATAGTATACCTGTAGCCTGGTAGCGAACTAATTGAAAGAAATGACCACGTCTAGCATTTCCTCAAAACAACTGCAGTGTAGCAGAGAATAATCGGTTAATATAGATAGTAGATATAGACACGGCGACAAGGGGGTAGATTCGGGTAGGCTTACGTCAAAGACAAAGACGAACGCTACGAGTAGTAAATTCCGAAGAGTGGCTTGGTGGGCGCAACTGTGGAACGATCAAAACGACATTGCTGCCGTTTAACCTCGAGCAAATTGTTCATAACCTGATGTATCTTTTTTGCCAATAGCAGCTTAACATGGCATCAGCGTAAACGCGACAAACTAAGGATATATCACACAAAAGTATACGGTCTATTGTTTGCAACATTGGCATTATAGATAGGCCCATTTACTGCATGATGTGAGCAGTTTTGAATTAAACAACTGTGTTGTAAAGTTGAAAGGTTGAATACTGTCATCGTAAACAATTTCGTCATCTACCACATGCAGTGACATAATTATGCAGTTGTCAACATGGTGGCGTCTGCAGTCTTGGTCTGTTTAGCTGTTCTCGGAAATTATTTTCACGCCTTGTGGAGTGTGGACTGCTGATCGCGTACGGTATACCTTCAGCGTTGATCGTTGATTACTTTCAGGACTGCTTATTAAGACGCTTCTTCCCCTCTGAGTTCGTCAGACACTCGCAAATAAACAATTTTTTACACAAATTGACAGAGTCGGCGGATTCGCTTCAAGTAGCTGCCGGTATTCAGATGAGTCGAAATATCACAACGTACTTGTAATCTCCGGAGACAACGTGTGTTTACGACCACCTTCTCCAGTAGTTCGGTTACCGTCGGTTATTTATCGTGTTTCTGGCCGCGGGACTGACGATATTTTAAGCGCTGATCGTCGGCGGAAATTAATGTAACTGTTCGACGTCGTGCATAATGACTGCTGGTGGCAGCTCCTTGTCTCAGCGCTGTCGTATACGCTAACAAGTCAAGTTGGATTTCTGAGTACAAATGTTCGCTTCTACACAATATCGTACTCCTCTTCTCTGTGGCTCATTAACGTCACAGAGGCTGCTAATCCAGAAACGATTATTGACCGGGCCTGGGTGTAATTCCAGGTATGCTGAATAAACTGTTTTTTTTAAATTATTGGCGTGCAAGCTTTGGGACTAATTTTTCGGACAGGCAAGAGAGTTTGACCGTGGCATCTCTACACTATAACTGTTCGAACCTCTAAAGCTACGGTATTAAAGACTTTTTTTTACAAAATTACTTATTATTAATTTACTTTTAATTTTTACTTTGCACGTTTCTGTTTTGTACGTCGTGGCTCTACCGTTTTAAAACGATCTGTCACAAATGTTACTAAAAATGCCCGTCGCGCGAACATTTGTTGGTTAATTAAGCCCCGGTTGTTACCAAAATTTGGTTGCTACTTTGCATAGCCAGTGAACGCTTTTATTATATCTGCTGATATTAACAAACGTAAGCAAACATTGGCGTAAACATAAGCCTACTTTTTTAAATTTTTATGTTAATCAGTAATCTTATTTTATTTATTTTAAAAGCATTTTCGATTATTTTTTGGCATAGTTCCTTGCGTTAAATAAAGACAGCGTTTGAGTCTGCACTGTGCATTGTCGAGATGTATCGCGTTGGCGGGGAAGGTATAGCGCGCCGTAGGCCTATAATTAGCCGTTCGTCATCAGTCGTGATGCTGAGACGCAGACCAAACTGGCTTTTGTTATTCTTGTCGTTTCATCCATCAACAGTTACTGTCCACCGACTCTCATCAGTTCAGTGCGTGCGTCTGTGTCTCTGTCCTGTTCCGACAAGCCGCCGGATGCAAGGCTATGTCAAAAGGATAAAGGCGAAATCCACGCTCGTCGTTCTGACGGGCCATTTCCACTACGAACAATTTCTGTTATAGGAAGTTATTTCCACTATAGTAGTAAAATGGTAGGCCTGAAAATAAGTAGCGCCACGGCAATGTCGGTTTTCGCTGTTTAGTGACGTAATGGTGTGGACGATCGACCACGGTTTTTCTATAAAATATCGTCAGTTTGTCGTTTTTACACCGTGTCAAATTAGGCTGGTTGGCGTCCGAGGTATAAAGTATAATAACTTGTTGGTACCCAAGTAGCCAGTAGCGTCGTTTCTATCTTACGACTGCTGCACTCACCGAGCCAATATTTGGAATTATCTTTATTACTAGTCGTAACCAGGGAGTGGTTTTAACGTTCATCAAAATTTCTTTTGACGTTCCTGAATCCACTACTTGTCCCTGTTCTTAGGCTCCCACGTTTACGCTTTCTAAGGCGGTTAGGCCTATTCGCTGCTGCATAACAGCTGTTTTAAAGCAATTGAAACACACAGCAGACAGTCGATCATGTAAACGTAAGCAAAATCCGGGTGAGACTGTATCTTGAGATACGAATCATTCAGCGTGATTACGTGTCAGCTAGAGCGCGCTTCTTTATCTTCAGTTCGCCATGAGAGCAGCACAAAACCCGGCACACAAAATTAAACCCCGCTGTAGTAATAACACTCATACAACAAACACACGCACGCACAGACTTGATCGCACACGGTAAAATCCACAGAATACAAGTCAGGCAGATTGGACAATGACGCAAGAGATGCTTTATATATTGCGCTATATTATGAATTTAATGCTGACATTTAACGCTAACGCTTGGCGCTTTTTGTCATCATAGTCATCGTTGTCGTTGTCACTCGTATAGACGGCCGTAAAGGTCCGCTGTTACGATGAGCCACGCTGATCATACTACAGTCCACTCTGCCACGCTTTATGCGAGAACTGATATATGGGGCCTAAAACATTTCAGTGTTTCCGGTTTTTATCCGGTCATAAAAAACCTGCATCTCTAAAATTAAACCCCTGAAATAATAGTGCAGTTTTCAGTTTTTCAAAGTTCTCCTGAAAAAACTGCTCGTTACTAAGAGTTTTTATTGATTTTTTGCGATTTTTGGCTGCAGAAGAGTGAATTGAGACAAAATGGATAGACATAGACCAAAATTAACCAGCGAACAGGAACTGTTTTCGGCTCTCGCGCGTCTCATGATCATTAGCTCAGATTTTTTGTATCAATGCTTGGAAGACCAGTTGTGGTTGCGACGTCTATATTCTTTAGATGATCGCACCAATTTACTCTGAGTAACCGTTCTACTGTTGCTGACGTCTCATATGGAAATAGTGCAGTTAGCGCGTGTCGTCTGCAAAAAGAGTCCATGTTTCAGAGCCGTGCAGATATACGTAACGTGATTAAACTTTAGATAAAGCTGTTTCATATTTTGTATTTAACAAATACGGTTGCAATTTTACTTGTTATAGGTTTGCTACGAAACTGATTAATTTTGTGTAAGCGTCATAAAAAAGCAAATTAAGATGGTGCCAAACCTGCAGTTGAAAACCAAACTTTTACTTAAGAGTACCTGTACATTTGTCGTTTTATCGCACATCGGTGGCCTGCAGCGTTTTAAGCTAAAAGCACTGTTGTATACGGTCTTTTTATCGGCTTACAGAACAGCAGTATTGCCCATACAGAGGCTTACCAAGTCTGAATTATGACTTCAAGGACTGGCATTTGCCGATAAACCAACAGCAAAGTTAATCTCGAGCAGCGAGCTGAACATTCTGCAACGCTCAATAATGACGGTCTGCACTGAAGACGGACTGTGGCGATTAACTTCGACTCTGACTGGTGCGTCATATTGTGCTCTCGTTATTTTTGTAATACTTATCACGACACGAGAGTCTGCATCTCCTGGGGAAGATAAATCGTACATAAATGCGTTATGACGTGGCAATCATGTCGTGGCAAAAAAGCGAAGTAGGCAAAGAAAAAAGAAAAAGACATTAGACCGACAGGAAAAGTGGAATATAAAAAGTCGTACAATAAAACTTGGGAAGCTCAACATATTTCGCATTCTTCTTTTTTGTCTTTTTTTATTTTTCGTTCTTTATTATCGATTTCATCTTATTATTTTTATTTTTTTTCTGTAGCAACCCTATGTCTTGTATGCAGTCTCAACTGCAGAAATGTCAACGAATGCCTCACAGCAACACACTTGCTCCTAGATGTGTTCCATGCAGTCCAGTCCACACGACCACATCGCATCGCTGCTTTTACCGTCTGCATTAGCTTTGTGCGCCGAAATAGCGTATAAACTGACCGAGCTGGTCTATCAGTGTGTCCATGGACTTGCGACGCCGTACCCAACTGCCGCTCTACTGCCTGTCGCTGGTCGACCTCGCCACTGGCACCACTGACACGGCTCTCCACGATTGGTGACCGAGCGTTTCACGTCGCTGCAGCAAAAACTTGGAAAAAAAATCTGCCATCAGAAGTGACGTCGTCAAAGTGTCTTCGATCATTCAAGACCAAACTCAAGTTTCGTCTGTTTTCCGTCTATTTGACTGCGCAGTAGCTAAAGTGTTTCGGCATTTTCCACTAGAAATTGTAATATTGTGCACTGTTTATCAGTCATGGGCTACAGCAGAAGTTGTTGAGCCGTAAGCCGCCCACGTTGCTTTTGTAGGTCCAGCTGCCCAACTGTCTAACAGTCGGAACGTGAACGATTAGAAAGACTGTCGTTGAGAGGTTTGTATTATTTCCGGCGTGAAAACCGAAGTATAATCTGTGCCGTCGTTCACAGTCACAGATACTTCTGCTGCTGATTTGTCGTAGGTTTTTCCTGTTGTTCTGACGTTACAAGTCAATTTCCGTGAAATTCCTTACACGCACAGTGTGCAACTTACGGTGAAGAAAATTTAACCTCGCTACGACGACGAAATGAAATAAATATGGACGACTGCGCAGCAGTGTAAAACTGTCAAAACTATCAGAGAACTGAGATTTGCATATCACGTAAACGTTATTCCTGTCATATAAAAATATAAGCAGGCAATAATGGGGTATATATATATAGGACGGTATTCATGCAGCTACATTTGACAAAACTTGGCTGTTATAACGCGTAATGAAAAACGTTTTAAAATTATTAAAATTATCACACACAGCTTCTCTGTCACGGCTTTTAGCGAATAAATTGAAGAGATATATGACGTAAAGATTGCTCGAGTCTGCTGTGATCAAGCGTTACTTTTACTTGACCCAATTTTACCCGACCCACCAGCTAATATAACACACTCTGCTTGACCAATTTCAAGTCGCTGTCAGCTGCTATCCGCAAATCTCAGCTACTTGGTAACATCAAGCACCAGAACAGACTGCGGCCTTCTGTTCTCGAAGCTGCTCGGCTGCTGGCCCATCCGTCCATCAGCTTGGAACGGTTTGCTGTCGGAGCTCAAGAACACGTCACTGACAGTTGGACAAGTCATTTGCCAGTATCTTATTTGCTACGCGCAAGCGCAGTCATCACTCAAAAATTGTTAGATTGTATAACACATAAATGCTGTTCCTGAACTAAACTGAAAACAAAAACAAAGTTGCTAAATTCAGCCAGACCCGACGTATAGTTCCAGTCCAAAATAACGATTATTCACACTTAAGTCTTTCGCGCCGTCGAGCGTTAGAAATCATTGTATTTTTTATTAATATCTATGCTACAAAAATGTAACAAAAATGCTATAAGCTTACAAATCATCTCTGCATCAAGCAGCAAATGCGTGATAAATCCTGGTCCGACTAAGCCAGTCAAACTGAAACTCGGTAAAATTAATTTTTTAGCATAAGAGGCAACTATCGTTTGATGTGACCCGGTAGATCCGAACCAATAACTGCACCAAAAAAAAATCTGGACGCGACGAAACTATAGTTGGATCCGACTCATAACTAGAGATCATAGAACTTGCTATTAGTATTCCACAGAAACTACATCTCTGACGTCTTCTGCTGCAGAGTGCGGAATCGCTAACGAGATCATTAATTTACGTTGACGTCGTATGCATCTTCGGTCCACATCAGAAGAAATACATAAATATCCAGAGCAGAATATGGCGGGTGACGCGCATCGCATAAAGTCACTTGAGTGCTAATTACCGCACTGCGTCGCGACATGTCATGACCTGGGTATACGCAGGCAGAGTTTCGCAATAGATGCCTAGAACTTTAACAGCAGCACGACCGGCAGACGCAATTATGTCAATTTTAAGGTAAAATATTCTTTCTATGCAAAGCAGAATTGCGAGATCTACAGTGCCGATTAGCAGATTGATGCGTTTGCAATGGTATTAAAACTCGTCTCATTGATAATTCAACTGCTCTTGAATTGCGAAAAAAACGAGTAATGTCAAGATAGCTCAGCTCTATTCTGACATTAGTCCGGGCAGTGTGCCGGTTGCATGACTATTTAGCTAAGCTGGGTTTCCCCCAAATTCCAGATTGTGCAAAGCCATCAAGTACGTTCATGATAATTTATGACGTCAATAACTGTCCAACCGTCGCTACTTTTGTAAAGTCATTGTTACATTCGCTTAGCTTAGCTTAGCAGTGACATACGCCGGTGATTTGCCGGAACTTTGTGGTTGCTTAGTTTAAAGTCATTAACGAGAGCGGCTTGTTTTAAACATTTTGCGCTATGTCAATAAGCGTAAGCCGCCGTATATCATATTTTGAGCCGTAGACAGCCGGAGAGGTGCATTTGAGCCGGTTTAAGCCGTCTGCGTGTAGTCAACCGTAAAAAGCCATAAGCCAGCCATAAAGTTCTAAGCCACAGCTTCTAGGTGTAACTAGTACTTTCATCATTTTAAACTATAAATCGCGATATACTGCCACAGTAAGCTGCCTGTCTGTCCGTCCGTAACGTTGATATTTACTAGTGACTACAAGTCGGCCTACTTATAGAGTAATACCCGAGAATGATATTAGCCTATAATCTTTATCTCTCGAAGTTTTAATATCGGCAAGGGACTGTTAACTTTTGTCTGGTTGTTCGTAACAGATAAAAAGCCCAGTTGTCGCTAAGATAGCCGACCGTACTGGTTGTCAGTGACCTTCAAGATCATCCAAGATCGATGATTTTCGTTTTATTTAAAAGGGCGTATGCCACTTCTTATTAATGATTAATAGTAACCTTGGCCCTATCTCTCACCATTTTCAAGATATGGTCAGTTTTCCGTTGAAAAACGCACATTCTTCTTATCCCTCCATTCAACCCCTAATTTAAAAATGTTTCTCTTGCATTGGCTGGCTGAAATGTTGCATGCCCGTTGCTCCCAAGTTTAACACACATGGCTAATTATTCGTGTGAAAAGTTTTTCCTTACCACCTACCCGTTAGCTAGGGTACATCCGTTACAGATGGACAGAGAGACAGACGGACAGACGACAACCATGCCAATAGCTCGACCGTTACTTAAGTACGGTCAGCTAAAAACCTGTAATTTCGTTGAAACCTGTCTACGCAGACATATACCAGGTTGCTTTTAATCACTATAGGAGCTGCATTTGCGCTTTTGATTGGTACCAAAATCAACGACCTTGGATGACCTTAAACAACTTTGTGCACTGCCAGAAATGTAATCTTAAATGTTTTGTACCAAACGATTGTGTTATTGCGGAGTTTTTTTGCCACAGCAGCGTGTTTTATAGATTTATCTGAATTTAGTGTGTAACTAACATCAAATCACTAAGAATAAATTACGTCAGCTATATCTGTATCTGTCTGCTTCACTTTTACACATTTTTGTGTAAATGAAAATTATCATTTTAACTTCATATGTACAGACTAGAGCGAGTTTAACGAATCTCGCTCGCAATCGTCGTATTGGCAACGACGTCATTTAAATAGTCTAGAGTTGCCGCGAGTACGGATTAAGTCACGTACAGTAGGCCTACGTCATTGTCATAATTACCTCAGTCAATTTTACTTATCTTCGACTTGGTTGATGGTTCGTCACCCAGCTTTTCTGAAAAGTTTTAAATAAATTAACGCGAAACTTAATTGGATAGTGGCACACTTTGAAACAACGAACATAAGATTAAATTCGACAGATTTTATCGATGCAGATCTGGAACTAAATCCAGGCGAATTCTTTATTTTTAATTGTTTCGTGCTATGTTAAGTTAACTTGTTAGAATTTACTTTATGTAACAAAAATTATTTTGCAAGCACGTTGATAACGAAAAGCTGACGCGACGTGTATATTTAGTCAATTTTGTACGGCGCTGCTGTGGGAAAATAGCACACTTTTTACATTGTGAGTCAAAAAAACAATGCATCACTTTTTTGTCAGAATTTTATCCACTATCGACCGATTTTCATTTTTTAGCACTAGGCAGAAAATTTTCGATGAAGTAAGCATTAAAGATCCACCACACCTCAAGCACGTCTGACGTGCAAACTTGCAGATTGTCGCATTTTATTGCAGCGGTTGGCATCTATTGCAATAGAACAAAATAAGTTATTTTTCATTGTTGTTTTAACTTATTTTCTGTAAGCCTATTTTACTTTATTTTATCCCACATGCGCAAGCGCCTTCGTTGTTTCACCACTGTCGCCCACCGGTCTTTTTCTACGTTCACCTCACGTTATCACAGTTTTGTCCTAAGGCGCGATATACATTCTGCTTCAAAACAAGCCGCCGGCTCAAAGGCGAACGAACTTCAATCTGTAGTCGTCGATGGGTTAAAAGCACTTGACAATAAACGACGCACCAGAGCCTCGCAGATCCTGACTGCGGTGAGACGCCTGCATCAACAAAAGCTCGCCGCCGGCGTTTTTTGCACTGCTCCGTATTCATAAAACTATAAAATATTTCGACAGTTGCTGACTAGAAAAACTTGTGCTCTTAGCTAACTTTTTATGTTCAAGCATTTATCTAATACTCTACTGACCGTCTGAGTTCTGTAACTCACTCACTCACTCACTGCTGCGCGTAACCGGCTGTGGGTCGTAGCGCCCTCCAC
>Ga0209367_1012862_pt1 | contig 10866 bp, 2 predicted proteins | sample WorMetLIZISLAND2_FD_187412 | JGI IMG/M metagenome (GOLD analysis project Ga0209367, IMG submission 187412) | Marine gutless worms symbiont microbial communities from Max Planck institute for Marine Microbiology, Germany - Olavius geniculatus... ... | reverse complement strand
AACTTCACGTTTACGCGCCATAAATTTCTGCTTGTAACAGTGAAAGAATGGTTAAAATCGGTGCTGAATTACCGAAGTTATCCCAAAAATAAAACTGGGTATCCGTTTTTTGGACCACCCTGTATACGTCTCAGCTTTCGCTGGTAGCCACTCATTGCACCTAACCACGCAGGGAAGACCAGCCTGAGTTGGCCTGGGTGGCTATAGTTACATGTCGGATCGTTTGTTCATCTACCAACACATCTAAGAATTAACCGGGCACAGCCAGCATCGATTAACGACGCTACCAACTAAGCCAAACAAATCTCAGCTCAGAAACTCAATACTGTGATCGATACCATGACCCACGACAACAATTCAGGGCCTTAACATTGCCGTCATCAAATCACGCACATGCAGCCATTGTGCCTATAGGTATAAATAAAGTGAAATTTTAGCTTTCTGTAGCGGTTTAGCCAGCGAGTTTCAAGGAGGTCTACCGCGTGGAATGATTGGCATCAAATTGGTGAAGCTTCAAGTTCAAGACTAAAACCACTAAAACGGGATGTAAATTATTATTGTGTCGCGACAATAATCAGCTACAGACTGCAAAGACTAAAATCACGAGTGTGAGGCCAAGACCAGACTGACGACGACACAGACAATTTATGTTAATATGAAATCGTGAATCTACACAAACTTGACGCCTGTAAATCTACCGGTGAATAGCGTTGACGTCACTTTAGCAAAATTTATATACCAGGCGTCTGCACCGCGTGTTATAATGTTACTCTTTTCAACTAAGCACAGTTAAAAGGTGGAATATTTCCTACCTTCCCTGAAGACATCCGTGAAACACCACGTGTAGTGCGCACGCTGCAAACAATAAACAAGAAATTTTAGCAAATGCTCACGAGACACGCGAAAGCCTATAACAGTTCCAGTTCAGTAGTTTAGCTGAAAATTGGGGTGTTCACGCTAAGTTAATATACAAATACCAAATTCTCTATCTGGATCGCATAACGATAGTAGCGCGGCGCCACCTTGTGAATGATATAGACTTGTGTCGCAGCCCAAAATCGTCAAAAATCCATAAAACCCCCTATTTTGGCGTTCAAAGTCATTGAATTCGGCGCCAATCGAGAGCCAGTGTACGACTTCCTATTCGTGATTAATAACTAGGCCTATCTCGCACCGTTACTGAGATACAGTGACTTATTGGCCAAAAATCGCAAATTTTGCCCACCCCCTTTCATTTAGCGCTCTCGTTCACGCCTTCGCGGTGACCCCCTTCGAATTTATGGAAAAGCTTTACAGTTCTTGAAACTAGAGTCTTCCAGGCAGCCGATGATCAAGATTTGGTGATCCTAGCTTGCACCGTTTTTGACTGATCCACCTATGTGACGGACGGACAGATAGAAGGACAGACGGACAGAATTGCGATGGCTAAGACGCGCTACAGCAGTACCTGCTTTCGCGCGTTAAAACTTTGTCACTTTACTCCCATCTTTCATATTTTTCATGCGTGTAATTAGCCTACCTTTCGCCACGGCTGTGATTTCTTAATAGTCTGTGAAAGGTTAAAAGGTTAATGATCGCGTATAGCTTTTTATGGGGAACCCATCGAGTGCTACGGAGCGCTAACTGCCATATGGGATCACACAGTGTTACCTGCCACCCGACACGGGTGAACGCGCCCCACCTTAACCCCAGCCACACAGGCCGGTACTTGATTTACCTACCTCGAAGGGATGGAAGGCTGAGTTGATCTATTCTAGGTGTTGGTTATAGATGAACGGAGTTTGACAATATTATCAGATATTTCACGTAGATTTGTGACATAACAGTCGCTATCCTTTCGCGCAAGGACCTAGCCTGCCAGGGGCACTTGTCTTTTTTGTATGCATCTCGTTTGCGACAAAACAAAGGATTTTCATCGTTAAACGTACATCTCAGCAGAAAGCTGCACAATCTATCTTACCCACCAGTCACCGATTCCCACCAAAGCATACTTTGAATTCGAAACTGTCGTAATTTTATCCATTCATTTATTCGTTGAATTGTTCGACGTTAATAAGAACAAACAAAGCGCTGTTATACAATAACACGAATTGAAAGACGATGAGACGATAAGAAAATTCTCAGCGCTAGCAAAGACTGGCATTGTATGACTATAGCATTTTCATGATGGTTTTTGTCGATGAGGACTGATGTGTGATCAGGAACTTGGAAGTTGTGGCTTCGTTCACAAAGACTGTAGTACACAAAAGTGGACCCCTATGAAAATATGAAAACGGCTGAACACTGCGTGCAAGTTTTACGTATTTTAGTTTTCAGTTTTGTAAAATGTAGCCTAAGCTATTGGTCATTTTTTGTTCACGACAACTCGGGTGTGATTACAACGAACTTGAACGGAGCTTAGGCTTTGACTAATGCACTTCAAAACGCTCAGTCCAGAGTCCAGACTATGAATAATACGCAGGCCTACCGTGGTCGCCAGACTTGCAGCCGGACGGAACATAGATGTATCCGACGTCATCCATACCGGACTTTGCTGCTGGTGAATTGTAGAAAAATTCATTCTGGTCAAACTCGTAAAACTGCACGCGACATTTACACATAGGCCTCTAACGAACAAGATACTCAGCCAGTCAGGTACATCGGTATAGACGTTCATATTACATAAGCGCTCGTGACATCAACTTAACTCGACCTGTGTTGGTCGGCTTCGGTTAGTAATTTATGACAATTATAAAAATGATGATGACAACAGATTATCAAATAAATTATTCGATCGAATAATTAATCCGTGACAATGGTACGACCTTAACTGTCTGCTCGATAAATGTATTCATTCATAATACGTACATCACCAGGCAGAGCACCCGGGTACTTCTTCCATTTCTACGCACATGAACACAGCCAGACAAAAATACACTGTATAGGCCTATAGATTACCGCTGACTGTAAAATAAAATAATTTATTGTCTGCTGCCCATAGATCGTTCAAATGAACTTTTGTGCAGACGAACGAAACATTCAAGATAATGCGAAATCAAAGTTGAGACAAAGTGGTGAATATTATTTTGTTCCAGTTTCTTAAAGCTGCTGCTAATCTCAGAATGCGACAAAAAATTATGAAACCACTTACCAAAGCTAACTAATAGCAGCGGCGTAAAAAAATTAGAGAAGCCGGAAGTTGCAATTTTTTTGACAGACAGTTGCAAATTTCTAACAGAGGAGATTATGGATGCTCAAAATTTCAATGCTGCCTCGAAATTCCCCAATTGGGAATCATTTTAACCCACAATTTTGCAGTGTTGGACGAAAATTGTCCTACAAGAAAAAATTTCCGACAGGCCAAAATTTATGCCCCTCTCTGCCACAACGTAAATATCGTCATGGTGTTTTTACGACTCGATGTACATCACCCTCAGTTTGCCGTAGATGTGTTCCAGTGTGTGGTAAGCTGCACTGTAGTTGCAACGACCGGTCGCCGGATAATCCACAGTATCACACTGCAGCAATGACAAACAAACAGCCACAAGTAAAGTAAAGCACACAGGCCTACCGTCATTCGTAATAAATGGAACGTGAATACGTTGGTGGCGTAGCATAGTGGTCAGAACGTCGGTCCTGGCCGGCGAACTTTCCCTATCGTGCGCTAGACTGATGGATGGCCGTTTGACCACCTTGTGGGTAAAGCGTCCGCTATCAGTCAACCAACAAGGCCAACTCAGCCTGCTATCCTTCCGGAGTCGGTTAAATGAGTAAAATCGTAAAAACGGGACCTTAGTACAGCTGACTGGGGCTGCGTAGCCGGCCGTTACACCAACCTGTGTCTGCAGGCTTAGCGACTAAAGGCGCGAGTCGCGACAACAATTACGTAAAAACACTAAAAGTCAAAATTTACGCCACAAAAGCTTTGTCGTAATTAACGTCATCAAATAAGCTTTCTGAGTTCTGACCAACTTTCGAAACACTTCAGTTATGTCCCGTTTACACGATCGAGCAAACATCAAGCAATTATATATGTTAGCTGGATGAGCCAGCTCGTCGAGCCAGCTTCATCGTGTAAACGAGGTATTACACTATGCAGGAAATTTGCAATAAAGAACCACCAAATATCTTCATTACTTAATATGTCATGCCCATGTTAGATTATAGCTGTAGTTTAATCACCTTACGAAGCTGGTAATATTTCTTGCGTTGGAAAAAGTCCAGACCTCCTAGTCAGCTGTTGGGATATCCCATTCCGCATCTCGTTCTCGGCGCCTAACAGTGAGTTTCAGAGAGAAACTTGTTCCAATGATTTAGGCAGATAGACGTTTTTGGCCTAATTATAACGCCATACAATAGCATAATTCAAACAATACGGTAACCATCAGTTCAGTCATTTTTGTTAAGAGTTGCTTCTGAGCAATTTAAAGCAGAGCTACATAAAAAGTAAAAAAAAAGTCTTGTGGAACGTACAAAAGTGTGTTCGGTGCTGGCGTTAAAGACAGTCTTGATGTTGCTAGATCTGACAAAGTTGTCATAATAGTGCTGCACCTTTACTCCGGCGCCTGTACGCATTACACATTTTGCCAATACTAACAGTCATCTACACAATACTATTAGGCCTAACGCAGGTGTACGAGTGCAATATACAGAGTAGGGCAAAAAGCGGGGCCACTTTTTAGAAACATTTACCATATCAGCACTAAATTTACACAAATCAATGTCTTTTCATGATAAAGCAGCGAACTCGCAAAGAAAGCATATAAAATTGTGCACGGACTCGTACTGTTATAAAAATTATCAATTGTTTCCTCAGTTATTTAGAAGACGCTGAACTCTTTGATAATGCTAAACAGCAGTAAGCCTATGATGCATACGGTACGTTTAGAGTGTGGCTACACTAGGTTTTGTTGCGCAACTGCACAAACATGCAAACAGTACAATGAGCACTTCAAAATTTCAAATATTAAATATCCCTTCAAAGTACATGTATTTAAAAAACTTCTTCAAGTTCGAGTATACCGTGTATAGCAGTTCTTCACGGGAAACTCATCGCAGAGCTACGGAGCGTCACCTGCCATATGGAATCACAGAGTGTTACCTGCCACCCGACACAAGTAAACGCGCCCCGTCCTCACCCTAGCTAGATAGGCCGGTAATTGATTTACCTACCCCAGAAGGATGGAAGGCTGAATTGACCCTGGTGTTGGTTATATGATTATCTAAATGGTTTACCTCTCTGCAGACAGTCACCCATCCAAGTAGTAAGCTTAACCGCTTGATAGCGTACATACCGGAAAACTCACGACCTTGCGATCGTAAATCCGACACCCTACCATTATGTCACCAAACAACCAAATACATGTCACTCGTATGGACCTACAGAAGCCAGACTGAGTGACCTCGTTCGCCGAGACTGTCGTTGGGACTGTGATAGATGAAGACTCGATCGTTGAGCATGTAAGTGGTCGGATCTATCATGCCGTCGATGGCATATTTTTGCGACTGTTCTGTCAGCGCCGTGACGTTGATACGCTCAGGTTCTTGCATGCACTCCAGCAAAGTACGGTTCCGATCTCCCATGCCGCAGTAGTACGGCACTACAACCGCAGACATTCGACTTGGCCTCCAAAAAACAATAATAGGCCTAATCACAATTTAATAGCGCCGGTAGATCATGACTTTACTCCTTTAGAGATTTCAATCCACTGAAAAAAAATTCTATATCTCAGTTATTATAGCAAAGTTTTCACCAAATTGGCACGCATTAACCAAATCAATTCTACGTTTCATCACATGTCCAGCATTTAATTTAAATTTGAAAATTTAGCTGTTTAAAGTCAAAAATGCTCTTTTAAAGTAAACAAGCAATTAGATTTTGATTAAAGATAAACTGCTAAAAGATAGCAACGGTGATATTTTAGTTTTACACGTGTGTTTTCTTACCATTTAGTTTACGTCTTTAATATAAACAAGCTTCTTTAAAATACAACGTTAGTTTGGTTGCTATTACTAGTTTTCATCTGTGAGTTCTAGGTTATCTGTATATGAAATTTAAGATAATTTATTGCCTTGGTTAATGTTTTGTGATGAATAATCTAAGTAATAAACACGAAATACGAGCAAGTACTTGGAGCAAACCTGTTGAGAAAAAGTTCTGCAAAGTTTAATTTTTTTCAGAAAGTTCAAGACGCGACTGTATTTTAACTTAAAGTAGTAGCAACAAAATCGACGAGACGTAAGGTAAGTATAAGTTTCAAGTTATGCACATGGTTTGTTTATGCGATAGTTGCAACAAATAAAAAAGCAATGCGAAAAATTCACACTAAACAACTACCCAGTACCTACTAAACATTGACGAAACAAAGCGTATTCAATTTTACTGGGTCCAGAAAATATCGCTCCTCCCATAAACAAATTGGTGTGACGTGCACGATATAATCGATGTTCAAATCAAACCATTATTCTGAAGTGATTATTATGAGCATATAAAGCAACTGTTTGCTAAAATTCAAAAACCTCCGAAATACAAATTCTATTACAATTAGTCCACCATTTACGACGTACACACTACACATAGGTGCAAGTAATTCAGATAAATTTCCTAAAGGCCTACGCCTATTTGATTACGCTAACCAACAAGACTATTTTATTAAAAAGGCCTATTTGGTGGCGCTAAATAAAGCAAAGCATTTTTACCCAGTGTAAATCACACACACGCGAAAACTGGAAAGCAAACGCAACATAACGACCAGTGATTTGCAGCATTACCCGTTTTAAAAACCGGGTACCCGGTTGCAATTACTCGGGTACCAGGACCCGGTTTCAACTTCAATAATGTGTAGATACCCCAATTAACAAATATTATTACAAGCTAAGTTTTTTTGTCAATGAGCGCAAGACCATAAAACTGAATTTTTTTGGCAATAATATCGGTTATAACGACACTATTTGTACAAATGCAATGATCAAAGCTAATCGTTTCCAAAACTGTGCGATCACACGATCCATAGAATCTTGGATGATTGTTTCAGTTATCAGCAGGCCGTTATGGCAAAGCAAAAAGCCATCGCTGAACAATTAGTATAATGCGTTAAATAAAGCCTACAGGCCTACGAGATGTTGCACTGCATATTTACGCCACGAATGATTAGGCTTACATGAAATCGTCAATGATATTGACATCGAAAATACTTTCAGGTAACGATAGTACCACACGATAGTGTCAATGATGCTAACCTGCATCGATGATGCCGGCGCCCATGAAGATCGATGAATAAGCAACGTGCATCTGAGTAGCCATTGCACCGCCAGACGAGAATCCAGATACAGATATCTTATTCCGGTCTACTCTAAATTTTTCTGCAATTTCAGTAATTAATCGGCCAATTAAATAACACCAATGAATCCGAGAATCAATACTATATAATACAAATCAAAATAAAATTCAGGGAAAACATGCTTAGAGCTGAAAAGTAGTTGCAAATAGACCTATCAGAAACCGAAGCGCAGTTAGCTTCCTGTAGATTATATCGGTAGCCTAATATAACTATAGATCAATAATCCAAGGGCTCGATAATTCGAGGGTTTCATTTCGCCTAACTCCCTACCCTAATCCTAACCTTGAAGCTAACACTAACCCTGACTTTAACCTTAACCGTAGGCCATCAGATGGCCACCAACGTTCGACGGTTCAAAAACAGCAAACTGCAATAAAACAAAAAAAATGTTAACCGAGGTAAAACACTGACAGCAACTAGCCCAATGTTTGTCACAAGTAGTCAAAGTTAAAAAAATAAAACAATTCAAAAATTTTAAAAACTTCATAGTTTGTAGGCCTATACTGCAAAGCCTGTTTATGCAATGGTAACAAAAAATCTTGAATACAATGTTGCACTCTTTCGAACACGTCATAGATCTTCTTGACTGGCCCGAAACAGCCCCACGACAACAATAGCTGTGAATGAACAATTTATAGCAACATTTAAACCTATATATTATAATTACGATGGCTGGAAAGTTGCACCTTTCATCGCAGCAGAATATGCCACCCTCTGCACCATTCGCCACACTGCAAGCATTTGATTACCATTCTTTGTCGCTGTAAATAGCACATGCAGGCTTAGAGAACACAACACTCTGTAGAGTGACACTGTGCAAAGTTAGTCAGAACAAACCAGAGTTGCTCAAACAAGAAAACTGTTAAGTTTTGTCATAACTGCTTTATATCCGTCATTATTGACCGACTAGTTACGCAGTACTAACCAAGACGTCATATACGATCGTTCGTACGTTCAAAACGGGAGGTCTCGTGTTTTACGACTGTTTGTTTCTTTTCAGCGCGAGATCTTCGAGCTCCGTCGGCCGATCGATGCTAACCACGTGATCGGAAGAATGTTCGGTTTTGAAATCTACGTCCCAAAATTTGCGGGACAACAAAATCTAGGCCAAAACGTGCGATATTTCGCACAATTTTAGATTTCGATCGCGAATATAAGCCTATAACGAAAGCAGGCCTACAGAAGTATCCAAAATCGGAAAAATTAAGTGATCGACAGCGATTCTTCGATCCAGCGTTCGGCAAAAAAGTCGGGTGAACTTTTATTGGTCCACTAACGATAAAGTTTGGGATGTGAGCTTAGATTCACTAAAATTGACTTTTTGGAAGACCATGTTACGGCCCATAGTACTTGCTGCCATCTTAAATTTTCACGCTTGCTGACGCGCACGACGGTTGCTACAAGATGCGCAGAAATTCCGTGGAGGCGTCATTAATGGCTTTCTGCTTCGCCTGATTTCTGCTAAATCAAACCGCTTAGATTGCTAGCGATTTTAGCGTTGAATGACTTGCAATTGGCCCCTAGTACTTGCTGCCATCTTAAATTTTCACGCTTGCTCGCGCACACGACGGTCAAGGCTACAGCACGCGCTGAAATTCCGTGGGCCGCTGGGCGTCATTAATGGCTTTCTGCTTCGCCTGACTTCTGCTAAATCATACCGCTTAGATTGCTAGCGTTGAATGACTTGCAATTCACCTGCACTTCAACATCTTTCACTTGTATCCAACGTTAATTATAAGTTTTCTAACACCGTATCTACGTGGCATTAACCTAGGCCTACGCATGTACGCCAATTGTCGCCGACGTCGTAGTTCCGACGATACGTCTTAAATTAGGCCTAAGCCTAATTTGCAGAGTGCGTGGGCTGTGAAAAAACTCGAAGACCACAGATTTATTACTTTCGCCATGTAAACGTATATACGAGAAATGAGAAATACGGAAAACGGAGATTGTGTTTTGCTTTCGTTTTTCTTGTTTCGCAAGCTGACTTTTGGGATTGTGCAAAGTGCGAAAGCGAAGAATATGTCCATGCACGTGAAAAAGCCAAAATGGAATTAAAATTTGAAAAGATAACGCTGTGAATACGTTATAACATGCGATATGTGCACACAATAAAGAGTAGTCAAGCTGGTGTTGCTCGTATTTACCATAGTAACTTTCTATGTAACCGAGTACGTCCCAACAGGCATTTGGATTAATTATCTCGGTAGCGATCACTCCCGGGTAGACAATGATAATGTTGTTCAGTTCCCCAACCTCGTTGTAACCAGCATGGCGAGCAAAATCTTCTCCCAAATTCTGCCTAAATGCACAAAAATATTTTTAAAACATTACAGCATCATAACTGCCAAACTGGTCAGTCATACCTTATAGCAGTCAGACTGTATCCTTTTACTCGAACTGAGGCTAGAACTTAACAGAAGACGTTTTCTCTATTTGTGACAAATGTTAAATACGGTTGCAAAAGAACGTGACAAATGAAGTAAACGTCTCCGTTACATTTATCATAACTTTTGGCCATGACGCAACTAATTAACAGTAAGTCTTTGTTAACGTTGTACTGTTCAATGACTTACAACTTGGTGACCGACGTTGTTTTGTTGGAGTATTGCCACGCAGACGCCTCTATTGTGGGCGGTACAGAAAACCTCAGCTGATACTCTGGTCTTAATATTTTTTTTACAAAGTAACAAGTGCTGTTAGGTGGCGATTATATAACGATTTTTGCATCAACATGTGTTGATATTAAACGAGGATTATTGGAGTTATTTAAGAATGCATTAGGTGTCCTTTTTGAGACACTGCAGTGCACACCGTGTCTCAAAACATCTCACTTTGTCAATATACATAGGCTATATTTACCAACTATTAGCTCACTTTCAAAATTCTGTCACTGGCAGAATTTACAATAAAGTGGTTATTAAATATTCCACCACGAATTAAAAGTGTCGCGACACTACCTTGTAAAATAAAAATTTCCAGAAATTAGAATAAGCTTAAACAAATGTGCACATTTCATCCCTGCGACAAAATACCAACAACGTAACATGTAAGGCTATTAGGCAATAAATAGGCACTAATTAGAAAAATGTACCAGTTAATATAATACGGTTCATAAAAAATGCTAACCAAATTTTTGAAGATAAACTGCAAAAAGGAAGGAATGGACACTGGACACTTCACTAAAACGATTCGGGAAATAGGAAGCACAGACAATAGGCCTACAGGGTGTGGCAAAAAGAGTGGATCCCTAAAGTTTTTCGCCGTTTTCTCAGCAACCGTATGGGATTTCAATATGAAGTTTTACAGTTTTATTTATTGAAACCTTTTACATCCAACTGCCAAGTAAAATGTGATTCTGTTGAAAAACGACGACGTCATAGACTTTTTAACATGACCGCCTACCGATTTTTCAGCATTAAAAATGTTCAAGCTAAAAATCCTATTTATTTTTCAAAAACGGGTTGCACGTTACTGCCGATGACGTCACAGTGACGTTTTGATAAACAGTGATTTATATTGTTTATAAATTATCACTAAATTATCG